>Ga0194119_10002564_pt1 | contig 30475 bp, 44 predicted proteins | sample TA2MahC100mmetaG_FD_148620 | JGI IMG/M metagenome (GOLD analysis project Ga0194119, IMG submission 148620) | Freshwater microbial communities from Lake Tanganyika, Tanzania - TA2015018 Mahale Deep Cast 100m | ecosystem: Environmental > Aquatic > Freshwater > Lake | place: Tanzania: Lake...
GTCTCCGGAACTGGGCGCGGCGGTCCCGATCTGCCGCCAGCTTCGCAACGCGCATTTCTTTCACCAACCCGACGATGGCGTCCTGAGTGACTTCAGCATCGCGCTTTTCACGATAAACACCAGCGCAAAGATGCAAAACTTCCGATGCTGCCGCCACATGTAAACAGCGAGAGCGAACGATTCCAGCGCCAGGATGATCGCTCCGGCGAATTGGGCCGTTTTGACCGCGGCTTTCGCAACGGTTTGAACTGAGTTTTCGGATTTATCGTCGTCGTGCATACGTCGCCGTCCTATTGTTCGGCCTGAGTTCCGAACCCGATTCGCCGAGTCCTTCCTTCCTCTACAAGTCTGGTCCTGGCGCGAAAGATTTCAGCCAGGGAGTAATCCCGTTGCTCCGGCAGTTGGAATCCTTTGGCGTCCGCCAGTTGTTGCGCCTCCGGGCGCGTGAGGCGGCGAAATTCGCGGCAGGCCAATAATCGCCCCGGACGCCGCACCGCCGGATCGAGTTCATCGAGCGGGCAGTTCACCGTGCAAATGACCTGCATCCGAAGAAACTCGCCCATCAAACCATCCGACAGATTGAGCAAATTGGACAGTTCCCGGCGATTCTCAGGATGCCGCCGCTCCAGCCATTCCTCAGCGTCTTCAAGAACCACGACCTTTTTCTTCTCGGGATGCTCCCGGTTTTGTTCGGCCCAGAAGGACAGCGCCTCCGCCGTGCCGATGGGAGAACCGTGCGTGACGGCTTGAAAGTAAAACCGGTGCGTTTTTCGGAGGCGAGACATGAGATGCTGAAGAAACGTGGTCTTGCCCGTGCCCGGTTCTCCCCGAAGGATCGAAAGCCCGCGCTCTTGTGTTTTCAACAACTGAACAAACTCCGCTTCCCAGCGGGCGAAGTCGCCGCCGTAGTGGAGCGCAAGATCGGTCTCGTTTAACAGCAAGCTTTGACGAAGCCGGACCGCCCGAACATGGATGCGGCTGTAGTCCTGAACCACGATAAAGTACTCCGCCCCGTTCGCCGGTGGGCGTGGTTGAAAGTAGAGCGACACCAGATTTTCAAGGTGCCGCCGCGCCAGGTCCGGGGTCGCGGCGAAGACGTCCAGATGCCCCGCCCGGTAAAACGCGAATACACCTTTCTCCAGTTGAAAGAGGATTTGTTCCCGACGCGGGCGCGCGCCCGGAGGTTGGTTCCCGTCCAAAACCGCTTCCGACCGGATCATGCGGTCACCAGCCTGTCCAAGGCCCATTTCCCGCTCGCAGAACACGAATGGAAAGCACCCGCTCGGAAATGGGCACGGATCGGAAGCGTGAAATACGGGTAGCTCGGCCAGGTGCTGCCGTAGAAGTTTTCAACAAACTCGTAGGTGTCCTCTGTCATAGCAAAGTGGTTAGGGCCGGACCTGCGCGCTATCGGTCATGGTAGTTTTCTGTCCGTCAAAGCAAGGGCGACGGAAGCACTTCGCCTCTGACGGACTGTCTGCAAGTCGCTGCGCCTGCACAGTACTTACAATAGTCAAATCGCGGCGAAGTGTATTTGAGAATCGGACTTTGGATTGGAACCACTTACAGAAGTCTAAGAAAATTTCTGGGCAAGAGAGCCAGTTTTGCTGCCGTTGATCGGCGAAAAATGAGCGCCAATCAGGTTTAAGAAAGCCGCCCCAGGTTTACACTTTGGAGGGTTCTGGGTATTATCAGGGTGAGATCGCGCTTGACGTTGGAACCGGATTTGCCACGTTGGTCCGGCTCTGGTGCGTGATCGAAGGTCAGAAGCGCGCCGGAAGCGTTCCCATGTAGTTCCATCAGGTTAATCCGACACGCGGGAGCCATCACCGGGGCGTGAGTGCTCCGTTGCGATTTCGTCGATGTTTACCGCTGAACGCAACCTCTCGCACGTTTCGACGCCATGAAAGAGCATGAATGCTAACGCTGAGATCGAGTCTGGGATCGAGCAAATAAACCGCCGCATCTGGGAGCTTTGGCGGGATTATCCGCGAGAGGCTGGTCCCATCGCTGCAAGATTCGCAGCTCGGCCCAAGACGCAGGATACATTGTTGTTTCTAGGGCTGAATCCGGCGTTCCCTGAAGAGCACAAAATCGATGGGACCTGTCGGGAATGGATCGTTCTCAAGTCGCGTATGGTCCAACTGGGCCTGTTGAGTCAGAACGATGACTACAGGAAAGCGGTTTGTTGGAAATCTATCGAGACGGTGCTGAAAAAACCCGGAGCGACGAAGGAGAAGATCGTAACGCTGATAGCCGACATTCACCATGATGCCCGTTGGTTCTACGGTAAGCGGTGGTTTAAGCGCCTCAATGACCTTGCGATGAATCTTGGAGTGCAGGTAGAAGATTACGGTCACGTTGATTTGTATTTATGGTCGGACAGCAATTCGAAGCTAATCGAGGAGCGGGTGAAGAACTTCGCGTTGAATGAATTTGTCCGACGGCAGGAAGACTTGACGCTACAATTGTTGGCCATCCATCGGCCAAGGATGATTGTCTGCACATACAAAAACGTTTGGTCTGCGTTGAGCGAATTGTGCAAAAAACGCGATATTCCTTTAGGTGAGAGAGATCGGCGTGTTCTGGTGTTGAGAAGCCCTGAAAGTCAGGAATCCAGCGAAAGATTAGAGGCTGAAATTGAACTTGGGAATGCGGAATTCAAGTGGACTGATAAAGTGAAGGTACCAATTATCTCTTGCCCGAACCTTTTGAGCCGCAGAAATAACAAACTGAAGGATGAACATCTTCCAGCATTCGTTAGGGCCGCGAAGAAGTGCTGGGAAGAAAGGGACTGCCGATCATTCCAGTTTTCTTGTTAACGTTTTTCAAAGTTCAGGAAATCCCGAAAGTACAATCCTGTATCTCTACGGCGCTAGTATCATACCGGATTATTCCTTCAGCGGTTCAGCTTTCCGCATCCACGAACGCTTTCGAATTCAGTGGGTATTGTCCAGGATCATGAGAACGATCCCAAGCCATGCAAAGGTCGGCATCTTCTGGGTTTTCCGAGGGAAGCTGTACGCGGCTGCGGTGCCGGTCAAAGAAGGCGTTCAGAGTGTTGACGCGATCAACGGCCAGGCTGACCACGTGACCTTCTGTCCCCGGCCGCAAAGGCTCCATCTTGAACTGCGCGGACTCGAATACGAACAGGTGCCGCGTGGCCGGGTTTTGTTCCCATGCTGTTCCATGAAGTCTGTCCGACACGTCGGAGGTCATTGACCATGCCGAAAACCGATTCTGATGGCTGCGGTAGAAAACCCGCGAGTTCATTAGTTGACCGCCGCTGGGAGCAGGCTCACCGCCGTCTTTACCTGCAAGAGCCAAGCTACACGCTCCCGGAAGATGGCCGAACCGCGCTCTACGACTGGCAGACCCTTTACTTGCTCTGGTGCGCGGTCGGGTTCGTCGAGCAATTTTCTGGACACCCGGTCGTGTGCAGGAAAGTGGCGCATGTGGACCGGGCGTTTCAGGAATGCACGCGGCAGTTGGCGCTTCGTCTCGTACGCGGTCTCCAGAGCGCTATCGGGATGGAGCTTCAACACCTGGCAGATGAGCACCTGATCCCGCCAAAGGCCGTCCTTGATTACGCGGAAGGTGGCGGGCCAATAACTCGGTTGATCAGGGAGGGTCAGGTGCGGCTCCCGGACAGGATTTGGAGCGTGTTTACGTACAATGACGCGGCGAAATTGTTCCTGGCGCCGTTTTGGCAGGAGCACGCGGACTTATACGGTGGCCCCCGATGGGCTGCCATTGCTGGAAATACGGGCCAATTGCACAGTGCGTTGAAGCACGGTCGGCTGATGGACCTCGTGGAGTCGATCCGCCAGCTTTTCGAGGCAGGGCACGATACCGGGCCGGTTTTCGGCCGTCTGGCGGCCTTCAAGATAAGTTACACGGAACTCCGACGGCTGTGTTCAGGGCAGACTGAAGCGCTGGTTGATTACGCGTCGCCGTTTGTTAGGAATCTCGTCGCAACAACACGGATAATGAAAACCAGCCCAAGCCATGCAAAGGTCGGCATCTTCTGGGTTTTCCGAGGGAAGCTGTACGCGGCTGCGGTGCCGGTCAAAGAAGGTGTTCAGAGTGTTGACGCGATCAACGGCCAGGCTGACCACGTGAGCTACTGGCCCCAGTTGCAAAGGCTCCGTCCTGAACTGCGGGGCCTCGAATACGAACAGGTGCCGCGCGGCCGGGTTTTGTTCCTGAAGGCGACCGGAAAATTCTGCGTTTACATGGACAATGTTTTGCACAAGCCGAGAATCAAACAGGTATTGCTGAAGGAATTTTGTCTGCCGAAAGATCAGACGAAATTCTTGGACGATCCGCATTACGTGACTGATGCGAAGGAATTGGCGAGGCTGTTTACGGATTGAGAATGAGACAGGAAACGCAGGCTATCTATTGCGATCGTCTCTACCCTCTTCGTGGAGAATGACCAATCAGGATATGTTTTGAAATCGTCGGAGCCGTTGCTGTTCGCCCGTTCCAAACGGATTTTCGTCCTCCGGCACACTCTGAACGATTTTTTCCGGCAATTTCATTGTGAAAGTTAGTCAAGGTGCAATAGACGCCTCGATGCCGCCAAACCGTCAGTTACATACCTCGGACGACTTAAGCACGATAAGAACGATCAAGACGTGGCACTTCTCAGCTTGGCCTTCGACGAACATCTGTCGTCCATTACGTTCAAAGAGTATTCCTCCCAGAAGCCGAATTGGGAAAAACCACTTACCGAGCAGTTCAAAAGGATACTTCTCCAACACATTAACGGCACGGTCGGTTCCTTTGAGATCAAGACCGTATTTGTGCACGGGACGAATTACGCATAATTCCATCGCAGCGATTATCGATCGTCCAATCTTACTCTCCGAGTTCATTGTTTGATCGCAAGCAATTACCATGAACGACCTACAGAATAATTCAACTGGCATGACACGCGAAGAAGCTCGTGCTTTCATAACTGCGCCAAGAACTCAAGAATCAAAGCCTCAGGTCATAATTCCAAAAGGGCACGTGACAATCTCTGAGTCCGCTGAGCAATTGTTTGGAGTAATCGGACCGACGAATCAACTGTTCTACCGGGACGACGGTGTTGTGGAGCTAATCGAAAGCAACGGTGTCTATTCACTCCGACCCCTCGACCCAGTAAGAGCCCAATCGCAGTTTGAGAAGTTTGTCACGTTCATGGAGCAAAAGACGATCAACGGTTTGCGAGTTCCTTACCAGACCAAAATATCCAGAGCCATTGCAGAGGAATACCTCAAGTCGGACGAATGCAGGCGTCTGCTGCCTCGCATTCATGGTATTTCTCAGTCTCCCTTACTTGTAGAAAGAGATGGGATCTTGCACTTGGTTCAAAGTGGCTATGACGCTCAGTCTAGGATTTACGTGGCAAACAACTCGCTGGTGGAGGAAATCGGCATCGAGGACGCAGTGCGTAGGCTGAACGTCTTGTTAGAGGAATTCGACTTTGTCTCAGGTGGGGACAAATCCAGGGCTTTTGCCTCGATAATCACCCCAGCACTCAAGTTGGGAGGACTAGTTTACGGATCAGTTCCTATCGACGTAGCCGAAGCAAATGCCAGTCAGGCAGGAAAGACTTTCAGACAAAAGCTCGTCGCCGCGATCTACAACCAGGACCTGGCTGTAGTGACGCGAAAGAGCGGTGGAGTAGGTTCGATGGAGGAAACTTTTAACACGTACCTGGCGCAAGGAAAGACATTCATCCAATTCGACAATGTAAGAGGGACGCTCGACAGCCAGCTCCTGGAGTCGTTTCTTACGGCAGAGGGGTCTTTCGCAGCGCGAATTCCTTACGTTGGAAGTGTGGGTATCGATCCATCGCAGCATTTGCTGTATCTTAGCTCTAATGGATTTCAGGCAACCAAGGACTTAGCCAATCGAGCGTCGATAGTCCGGATCAACAAGAGAGAGGGCCACAACTATCGCCAGTTTGACGGTAAGGGGCTGTTGACCCATACACGCAAGAACTACATGCATTTCCTAGCTGCTGTCTTTGCTCTAGTGCGTCATTGGTTCAATCAAAGCAAGCCACGTAGCTCCAGTAGTTTGCACGACTTTAGAGAATGGGAGCAGGTCTTAGATTGGATCGTGGTCAACGTTTTAGGTCAAGCACCACTGATGAGTGACCATGCTGATGCCAAGCTTCGTTCAACCAACCCACTTCTTGGATTTGTCAGATCGATAGCGATTGCCCTGGCTATACGCGACCGGCTCGGACAGCCGCTTACGGCAACCCAGTTGGTCGACGTGTGTCAACAGGAACAGCTGGATCTTCCAGGATCTAGCGAACGCCGAGCGAGCAACTTAGCCGCACAACGACAAACAATGGGAAAGATCATGGGCAACCTCTTTGGAGACACTGACACTCTACATCTAGAGGACTATCGAGTCAGAAGGCAAGCACAGCCGTCTGTCACTGCTTCCGGAAATCCTCAGTCTTTGAATGCCTACGTGTTCGAGACGGTGGATTAAGCAAGCAAAAGCAAGCACATGTGACACGAACATGCAATATGCCCAATGAAAGCAAAGGAAAGTCAATAAGCAAATAGATCACAAATATAAAGAGTCTCCTCTGTATATAATATATTGTTTCTGACCACTCGCTTTTTCACTTTCTAACTTAGAAGGACTCCATGCTCTATGTGCTTGCTTAAAGTGGATTTCCCTCAAACACCACCATTAATCGCCACCTCTGAAAGAGGTTCATTCTTTTATGAAACCTAACTCAACACAAAGAAATCAAAACAATATTAAATCATCCAAACAGCTTCTTCACTGGGGCCAAAGCCAATACTGCTGGCTTGCGACAAAACCTGGACACAAACAACCGGGCGCCTCATTGAGTAGAGAAGTCCCACCTGAAGTGCAAGAACTCTGCCACACTCTAGTCGGCATCGCCGGTCAGAAAGCAGTGGTTCCACTCACTGACGATTTGACGCTCGACCTCATCATTGCCAACAATGGAGTTCTTGTCATGCCTCAAGGCTTAACGATGAAGCGAGGAGAACCAAGTAACTGCCATGGCAACAGTGCAAAGCTGTGGTCCAAGTCCAAGGGCAAGTATCGCTTTGTTACAGGATATGCCCTTATTGATGACGATCGCATGTGGGGAAGACATTCCTGGTTGACCACAAAGGAAGGCAAGATCATTGAAACTACGGTGCCGCGAGACCTCTACTTTGGTATCGGTGCAGACTGGTGGGCGGAGCGAATCCTTCAGTTGTCGTGAGTCGTCATCCTGTGAGGAGTAGGTGCATTGATGCGATCGGTGACAGCGTATGGTTCCAGCTCAGATTCAAGGCTCCGCCTGCATCTTTGCTGTAATCCTGACACTCAAACTGCCCAAGTCTATGCGAAAGGTAGATCGTCATTTGTCGTATGGGGTATTCATGGGACCGTCATCAAACCCATCAAATGGCAGTGGTAATCAACCAATAACCCTTGTGTTGCTTGGCCCAAGGCAGAAGGTGACGTTGCCTTGCAAGAAGGCAGCAAACTCTCCATCGCTCACATTAAGGACAGATCAAATTGATTATGGAACAGCTTGTTCAGGTTTAGCGTTCTTGAACAAAGCCATTCCCTACTGGAAGAAGGTAAAGCAAAGGTTCAAGACGCCTGACAATCATCCCGACTACGATTCATCAATTCAGGAACTACTCCAGAGCCTGGACAACATGCTGGCGGATGGATTGGGTTTGCAACAAGTACTCCAAGCGCGAGCCGATGACCTGATAGCTGAACAGAACAAATCAAAGAAGCTCAACGACTCGTCAAATTCTTGAGTTCGTCACCGCGCCCATTGAACCGTAATCTTCTTTACCTTGGCCAAGTCAATCGACAAGTCTCCTACCAGCGTCGAAACCTTCCAGGACGAAAAGTGCATAGTGCCGGTTAACTTGTCTCGATTCTTCAAAGTCAAAGTCGTTAGTCTTCCTTCCTTGTCCGGTTGAATAGTCGAAATCCTCTCCAGTGGGATCTCCATTTTCTTGCCTACAACCTCTATGTGAATGGTCTCAGTCGCTGGTCGGCCAATCAATCGTGATCCATCGACCAAGTCAAACAACAGTTGCAACGGACGATTAGGATCAGGCTTCTCTTGCTGCAACACCAAGTGATCAAAGCCAATTGAAAGTCCCTTGGTAATTGCAACGTTCTCGATGTCTGCATCACCAGACTCTGCTCGAACGATTAGATAGAATGCCCTCGTCGAACTGTCCTGGGCATAGTTGGGGAGGTTCTTTAGATCGATTGGTGGTCCACCATTGATCGAAAGCTGTTCCGTCCCGACCATGTCGTTGTCACCCAATCCAATTCCAAAGAGCCGAACGTCAGGAAGCGACAGCTTGAACTGACCTTCACTTTCATGCGTGCTGCACTTCATTCCATCCCACGTAGTCGATCCGTTGGGAAAGCCACCCTTTAGATTTGTCGTCAAACCTTCGATCAATTCCTCATCTTCAAAGTCCTCTACAATCAGGTTGCCTTCGTCCAATCCAAGATTCTGATTCAACACTTTGACGTCTGAGTTGTAAGCCTGCGCTGCCGTAAACAGTGTGATCTCGTAGGCACCTGACTTTGCTATCGTCGAAATAATTAGAAGCAATGAGAACGCAACAGTCCGGGTTGTCATTGTGTTCATGAGTCGCTTGGCCATCGTCCATTAGACCGGAAGCACTCACTTTTCGTTAGATCGAATCCCTTCCGGCAGATGCTCCATCCTTTCGGATTGTGCATGGGGCCGGTGGGGTGACCAGGGCCAAAGAAATATTTCACGAATTCGAAAGAAAAGGCTTGTACTCAATCGAGCAACTCCGTACAATAGTAGTTATTCAAGGTTAACTTTCAAAAGAAAGGAGATTCAATGAATTTAGTAAGAATACCCCGCCAGGCCAATTTTGTGTGCCCTGAGGGAAAATATCGTGCAAAGGTAATCCAGTGCATCGTCATGGACGATCAACCTTCAGACGAAGGTCCTGTGCAAATGATCAAGGTCAACTTCCAAGTCTTTGTGCCAAACGCCAAGAATGTCGAATATCGGGCTGGCAAGAAGATGCTCTTGTCTTGGGAATCAGGTAGTCCATTCAGACAACTCGTAACCATTCTCAGAGGCAGAGACCTAACCCCAGAAGAAATCGAACAAGGTCAATGGGACGTGGACCAACTGCTGGGATTGGAAGCAGACATCAAAGTCGTTCAGATCAAGAATAGAGGCCATCTAAACCCGTATTCAGCAATAATGGGTTTCTTCCCTGTTGGAACCTTCGTCACCAGTGCGACGTAAGTTAAAGCTAAGGCAGTGTCTCCTCTAACTCCGTTCGGAAGAAGAGTCGGTTGCGGTTAGGCGTCTTGTGCAGAAAGGGGGTGTCGAAATTCAGCTTCAATGGCGGACTCTTGCCTTGCTGAATCTCGCAACCTACGTACTTGCAGTCCATTACGCCAAATCTTCTCCTTCTAAGCGAAGAACAAGTTTCCGATTCCAACGTCCGGCCCTCTATCGACCTGGCGTGAATCATATTTCCCTACATGTTGTTCAGGCGATTTTACCTGAGACTGAGCATACGGTACAGAACAATCTGCTTCTGCCGGCTTCGAATGTCTCCTTTTGGAGACATTTTCCCTCAACGTTTTCCCCATTCCTGTGAAAGACATTAATTCGTCGGCTGCTCTCATGTCGTACCTCATAGCCTTAACTGAACGGATTTCAAAATCGATCTTCCGTCGCGATACGAGACGAAAAACAACATCGGTTGCGATGGCGTGAATTCAACCGAGAATGGACGATCATCAAAAACGATCGTATTCGGGCTTATGATCCTGCTCTGGCGTAATGGCTCGACTTCTCGTGTGGATCAGGTCAAAATCTCGGCGTGTTGAGGGGATTACGATGAGTTTGAAATTTGTCATTGATGCCGAGGTCATGAAGCGCCGGACCGGTATCGCTGCTATCGAGCAGATGGTAATTGGGTCACACCATCAACTGCAAAGGATTGCCGAACTCGCTGTGACGCCATTCCAAAGAGCTTTGGAGCAAAAGTTTGCCTTCGAAAGGATGGTGGAGAACCTCACACGTACCATTGCGAGTCCCATCATTGAAGCACAGGAACGGGTCCAGCGGATTCTTAATTCCGCAGGCGGTGTAGTAGCTATTGTGGAGCGTTTAGAGCAGCACAGGAATTACGTTGAGGGACTTGCTCGGATGGCTGTGGGATTCGCAGACATCCACTATCACCGCGATGACACTGAGATCGAACCTTCGATCGGCATTATCGAGGTTCCACTGATCGAACCCGCACAGACGGGAGTCATCATAGCGGCCCCAGAAATTTCATCAGAATTGATTCGGCGGCTGGATTCGCATCCAGAGGAAATGAGATTCCTACCTCCAAGAGAATTTGAAAAGCTGATCGCAGAGCTGTTGAACCGTCAGGGCTATAGTGTCCGGTTAACGCCCGCAACGCGGGATGGCGGCTACGACATTCATGCGTCGATAAGGTTAACCGTTGGCGAGATTATCGCCCTCGTGGAATGCAAACGATATGGGGCGTCCCGAAAAGTCTCCATTGACGTTGTTCAGAGACTTTACGGAATTCTCGATGATGAGGGTGCAACCACAGGGATCGTCGCAACGACCTCAGCGTTCAGCAAGCCAGCTCAGGACTTTCAGAAGAGGCATTCCCACCGACTGACTCTTGTTGATTTTCAAGAATTGAAGACATGGATACGTGGAAATGGAAGCCGAAGGCTCCTGACGAACTAGCATTACAGAAAGTCGGTCAATCGCGCCTCTAAACGAACGGTCAAATTCATAGCGACGAATACTGATAACTGTTTGTCCGATGAATAATCCGTTTGATCGGTGCACCCTGAATGCCGAGGTCTTTCAAAACGCAAATCTCAATCAGCGCCTGCATTTGACAGGTAAGACGCAACAGGTCCTCGCCTTCAGCGATTTTCCTTTTCGTCCGCAGCTCTTCATCAAAATGAGTGAAATAATTGCGGGTATGACGGACCCAATTGGCAAACTGTGTCCGGTCAGGAATGATCTGAGCGACCTCGGCACTATGGGCATTTAGTATGTCGTCCAACCGCTGAGCTAATGTCTTCTGGTTTGCATGGCTTAGCTTTTCTTTCAGCCAACTGCGCTCTCCAGGTGAAACTGAAGACAGCAATTGCTTTACCCGCGCACGAAACGCGCTCTTCGTTTGAACGTATGTCGTAAAGTGTGGATTGCTACTGTGATACACCTCCAAAGCCTGCGCCAGAAAAAGGAACTGGTTATTCCCAAAGAGATGCTCATTGAAGACGACCGCAAAATACAAGTTGAGGACAGATTTCAGTCGATCGTGATACGCGAACCACTTCTGAATGATCGCAGGCAAGTGTTGCTTTATCTCGGCGTAAGGCACACGCATGTTGAGAGAGAGAGTCTCCCGATCGGCTTCAGACACGCCATGATTTGATGCCAAAAACGAAAGAACGGTTGGTTTCCCAGGTTCCCGATTTATGAAATCGAACTCATCGATAAATACGCGTTTGCCTGTGAAAAGGCTTAGCAACCTCCGAAAGGTCATAACAACGCCAGAATAAATGTCGCGTGCGGTTTGAGGCGTATTGAAAGCAAACGAGATTGAGTGATCCTCGCCTATCGAACTGCTGAATAGCGCATGTTGTGTTGAGTAGTCGCTCATGACTGAAAGTCGCATCTCCGATCCAATGGGGATATCGATATGGCCTGGCGAGGAATAGCTAATCGTGTGTTTACCTTCGCGGGGATGATCGTGGCTGATTCCTGAAAGTGAAAGCCAATTGTGCAGTAGCGAGTATTTGACTCTTGCACCGCTAAAGCGCGCGTTTTTCCAGGAGTCAAAGCGCGCTCCAAGAATCGCGTAGATCGGACGTATCGAGTGTTTGACTAACCCTCCAGATAACCCGGAATTACGGACGCTACAGCCAAAAAGTGTGATTGGCCGGTTATGTTCATCTGCACCATAAATTATCTTTGGAATTGATGGAGTATTCGGGCTTCGGAAAAGCTGAGCCTTTTTGAAAGCTTTCCCGTTTACAATGTTAACCTGCAACGAAAGACGCGCTGATACTCTTTGAATCGCTGATGGATGGTCATATCAAGGTTTCTGTAAAAGGAAGAAGCCTGGCTGTCTAGTGCAATTTGGAATGGGTCATTATAAGTTAGCTCCGAACGACCTAAAAAAGAGCCCACCCTAACGGGCAGGCTCACCCATAGAACACGACCATCTTACGCCGCCAACTTTCGCAGTTTCTTTTCATTTGGTTGCGTCGTGGCCATCCGTGCTCTTCCTTTTGCCCAATTCCTCAACCCCTGGATCGATTCTGTCATCAGTTTCGATAAAGGCACCGAGTCATTGAGCACCTCAGCAATCGTCAAATCGCTGGGTTCCTGTTCCCGCTCAAATGCCAAATACATCGCATCGACAAAGACATTTTCGATCTCAGCCCCAGTGAATCCTTCGGTCATTTTACCCAGTTGAACCAGGTCAAAGTCCTTTGGATCACGTCGATGTTTCTGGATTTGGATTTTCCAGATGGATTCCCTTTCGGATTGGTTGGGTAAGTCCACGAAGAACAATTCGTCCCAGCGCCCTTTCCTCAACAGTTCTGGCGGGAGCTGAGAAACATCGTTCGCAGTGGCAACCACGAACACCGGAGATTTCTTTTCCTGCATCCAGGAGAGGAACGAACCAAAGACTCTGGCTGAGGTGCCGCCATCAGTTGATCCGGAGGATTTGCTGCCGGCGAAACCTTTTTCCAATTCGTCGATCCAAAGGACGCATGGAGCAATCGCTTCCGCAGTTTGAATCACAGAGCGAAGGTTGGATTCAGATTGTCCGACCAAGCCAGCGAAGATCTTTCCTGCATCGAGCTTTAACAATGGAATGTTGAATACCGCCGCTGTCGCCTTGGCCGTTAGACTTTTTCCTGTGCCAGCAATTCCAATAATCATTAACCCTTTTGGTAAAGGCAATCCGTATTCAATCGCTCGTTGGCTGAAGGCATTCTTTCGGTTTAGCAGCCAGTCTTTAAGCAGATCAATTCCCCCAATTGTTTCCAAGGATTCGGATGTTTCAATGATTTCGAGGATGCCGGACCTCTTTACTGCATTGGCCTTTTCCCGTGCGACTACAGTGGGATCGATCGCTTTGCATTCCACTACTGACAACGCAAAAGCATTCTCTGCTTCAATGGTCGTTAAACCAGAGGCCGAATCGAGGACATGCTGACGTGATTCATTTTGAATTGCAGGCAAGTTTGCTGATTCGACGATTCCATCCAGAACTATTGCCAATGCGTTCTTATTTGGGAGCGGTAAATCGAGGACGGTTAATTCACGTTCCAGTTCCGGAGGAAGGATCAATCTGCATCCAAGGACCAGTAACGTTTTGTTGGAAGTCTTTGCCTGGTGCAGCACGTCTTTGAATTTGGCGACCAGGATTGGATTTGGATCGCCGAGAAACAGATGAAAGTCCTTGAGCAGCGTAATACTTCTCTCTTCTTGCTCGCCGATGATTTGAAGCACTTCCAGCGGTTCAAAAGCATCACGGACCTGGTGGTTGCTGGTGTTCACGAGGCCGGTCACAACCGACCAATAGGACAATTGGAATTGTTCCTTTTGCGTGCGATTGAGTTGATCAACCGCCAGTTTGATTTCAGCTTCGACTCGTTGTTCTTCTGGGGAGACCAAATACAATCCTGGGTAACCGGCTTGAATGTAATGGATGATTTTTGTGCCTGCTTCAGATAGCAAACTTGCGGTGTCCGAGCTTGGGCGTTTGTTGGATTTTTCGCGTGACATGTTGTGGTTGTGGTTGTGGTTGTGCGGTTGTGTAATCGTGGCTGGCTGAGGCGTGGCGCCCTGCTGCGCCTAAATCGACCCAGCGGGTGTGTTTGCAAGAGCGGCTGCCATCAGGCGCAATGCGACGGGTCCAGCCCTTGCAATTGCAGGACATGGTGCCATCTGCGTATTGCAGGGTTTGATATTCGACGGCGGGATTTGAGTCTGATGGAAAGGTCCAGACTCTTTGAATGGTTTTGTTCATCTTGAAACGATAGGTTCTGCTTGGCACTTTGCTTTGCGCCTATGGCAGTGTGCGTTTTGAACGTCAGCGGATTGGATTTCCGCGTGGATGAGTTTTTGAAGACGAGCCGCCCAAAGCCAGCCAGCGTCTATCGCAAAGGCGAGGTGCCCGGGGAGCAAGAATCCAAACCGAATTCCACGGTCTGACTCAGGCTTCGTTGTCTTGATTGACCAACGGGAAGACGTGAGTACTGCTAAAACTATTGAAGAAGCCGCTCGGTTCCTAAACGAGTTTTCTGACGAATTGAAACAATGCAGAGACTACGGCGCCGACGATCTCCGATTGGATTTTGCTCGCGTCCGTGGAAAAGACGTGCAGGAGTCCCAATACTTCCCTCCAGAGTTTTTGATTCTGGTAGGGAGCTTGGGTATAGGCATTGAGGCAACTTCGATTCAGATTCCTAAAGGTTAGCAGCCTGGCCATGCTCCCAAGCCAAGCAAGCACTCCTGAGCTTTGAGAAGAAAACGACTTTTCCTTTGAGGTTCCTTACCTCCCACCGTTGCGTTTCATTGTTGAATTCAATGGTCGAAGCCCTTCGAACTTGAAGAGCCCCGATTTGCGTTAAATCGATCAGTTCTGAGTAAAGGCATGAACCTTGGCCGGAATGATCGAAGGTAATGACGAGAGGATTCATGAACCGAGCTTTTGTTGAGACTTTGTGGTAGTGCGCTGGTGGAACTCCGGCTTTTTCACTTTCTGTCCTACGACCCCCAACGCCTCTTCGAGGAACCGGGTCGCGTGTTCACAGTCAGTGCCCTTAAATCCCACCGCATCTATGGAAACTTCGCCAGTTGGCGAGACTTTTACTTCAATGGTTCTTTTCATGAGGATCAAACTCCTGCAATGACCAGTTTAACGGACCCGTCGTTTTGTTGAGAACGCCTGACCAATAAACCCTTTCTTTTGGATTCTTGGATTGCTTTGTGGACGCCATAGAGTTGAAGCAGTCTGCCAAACTTCGGTCCAACTTCTTTTTCAACGTGCCCTTCCCACCAGTCACAGGTCAGGCCAAAGGTTCCGTCTTTCTGTCGGTTGACGGCGATATCGTAAGGGCCTTTGAGTTCGATCACAAAGTCGCCTTTGATTTTGTTTCCGATGTAACCCCGCGCTTGGGCATTGGCCGTGAGGGGTAAACCCAGTTCGGCGCATGCAGAGCGTAGGGCATTGATGTCTTTGATTTGGGTGTTGATGGTTGTGAAATGACTCATGGTTGAATGTTTGGGTTGAATGAAGTGCCCAATGAATGCAAAAGGAGAGAGGAAGTGGACACCGACTTATCGCATCAAGCGACGGTTAAACTGCCCGCCAAACAGTGCAAGTTTCTCGTGAAATGCTGACGACGGCCTTGTCGTTCTAATGCCTTGAGAAGTTTACCTGCGGGACGGCAGAATTTGTTGTGTTGATGTGATCCGGTGCCTCGGTCCGGGACTTCGGTTGTTTCGCCCCACAATTCCCAGCCCAGGTCTGAGCCGCGCATTGGTCCTTTGGCTTTGAGAATTTGATAGGCCCGCTCCCGTATCGAGGATTGCGTTGTCGCCCGGCCGTTGATTGATTTCTTCATCCGCCATCGAAGGCTTTTCGATATGTGCCATGCTGCACGTCGACCAAGTAAGCTTGGAAGCAACACTCGCAATAATGGCGCGTTTCATCCGACGATGAGTTTATGCTGACTTCAACCGTGTGAACGGCTGTTGCCTCGCACAGCGGATTGTCGCAATAACGAGTCTGGTCACGATAAATAACCAACTCTGGCTTCGTTAGAATGCCCAACTCGATCGCTGCGATGATGGCTTGCCGAATTGCATTTGGCTCTGCCTCGTTAAGGAAGTGGTCCCATGCTGCCCTATTTGCCGGAGTATCTGCTCCTGGTTCGCTTAGATAAGGCGGACGTGGCGGTTCTTGCCAGTTCTTTAGCTCTCTCACGTCGAATGAATCGTCATAATCACTGCCCAACGGATCGAGTATGAACGAATATTTTCGCGGTCCTTGTTCGATGTCGTCGTCTTCGTAGCTGTGGAAGACACGGACTCCTTTGTGTTCCAGGAATTGTTCCGGTTCAATCCAGTGTTGGCTGTACGGCATAGTTTGTTTTATTTGGTTTCGTTTGTTCCGGCTTTCAATCGATTCCCTCCGGCAAGGGCGTTCAACTGTTGGACCAGATCCAAGCGTTTGAACTCAAGATGAAGATTGCGATTGATAAAGCATTTGAATTTGAAGTAGGCCGTCTCCCCTTTGCCGAGCGAATCGGGTGCTTCAATAGCGTCCACCAAAGGCCCACGGTGGGTTTTGATTGTTCCCTCACCATCGAGCATGTGAAACACATTATCCAACGCAGTTAGGTTTGCCCGGCGATGGTAATCGACGCGAAAGTTTCTTTTGTAGCTTGGCTCAACCATCCACGACAGAACCACACGTTTACCAATTTCGTATTCGGTGTTGGTTTTGTACGGACTGCAACGAGGTCGCAAGAACTCGAAGACTTCCCTGACGGCCTCGTGCATGAATTGTTTGACGTTGGATAGAGTGCCTTCGAACATCGCCAAAATGGCTTCCTCGGTGATCTCAGGCAGGCCATCGCCTGACTCAAGTTGCTTTTCCAGTTCCTGAGCACGTTGGACGGAAAGCACGCGCCGCAGTTCCATGCGATCTATTAAGGCTCGCCAAGCATCCTTTTTGACTTCAGCCATTGTATCGTCAGGCCGGTCGTAGTGCCGGTATGAGGTTCGATCCAAACTGAAACGGTATGAGTTTGGCTTGAAGGCGTCCTTTAATCGCTGCTCCGCCGAAACCAGCAGTCCGTAGGCGTGGCGAATATCAGTTTCGCACTCCTGATATACTTTGACCATTTCTGAAAGAGTCGTTCGTGGGATAGGGAGTTCATTCATGGGCATGGAAAATAGTTGGGCAGCCGGGTCGATGAACCAAGCTGCCCGTGCTCCTTGAGTGTTTATGCGTTGAGGTTTGAAGGTGTTACCACTTTCCGCGCTTCGAGACCGTGTCCGGAGTGAAGCTTTCGAAAGTGATTTGCTTTTGCTTGGGATCCAATTCGTAAGCGATGATAGCTTCCACCCAAAGTCCCTTTTGGCCTGAGTGCAGTTCGAATTGAACCAGCGCGTGGAATTTGTTTCCTCTCCGGGTAATCTTCGTGAACTTAAACGAGCTGAACTCCTCGGAGCGGATGATCCAGTAGTCGTCAAATAGAAGGCCCTTTTGAACGAAGACCTTTTGGCCACTGAGCCATTGCTTGCAATGTTCGTCGCTGGGACGTGGATTGAAACTCCAATGTCCCCAACGAAAGAAACCGATTACGAGAAACATGATAATGAAAGTGCCGGCAATTTCTTTTGCTGCTTTAAGGAACGAGGTTTGCATGTTTGGTCGTTTTGATTTCACGCCGCCAAGTTGAATTTCCTTTTGCCTAACTCTCCAAATCGTTGGACCAGTTGAGTGGCATCGGCTTTGGCTAACGCTCTGGCTCTGTCAGCAAGCTGGTTGAGCCCTTGCGTGAGCCGTTGCCGGGCCACAGCACTGTCTCGATATTCTTCCGCAGTTCTGGTGAGCAGTTCTTTCCTGACTCGCTCCAGTTCGTGCTCCATGACCGAGTCATTCGCGAAGTTCATTTGCTTGAACTGGTCGACGAAACGAATCAGTCGATTTAGGGTTTTCTGATGAACTCCAGTTTCGCAGGAGTTGATGGATTGCAGCATCTCTTGGCAAAGAACGGCCGTCTGTTCTCTTAACGAAGCTACGCAGTCAGCGACAAATCGCTCGGTGTCCCTTCGGATCTTTTGTCCCGCTTCCTGAGCCGCCAATTGACGTGCCGCCATGATTTCCTGCTGGTCCGCTAGTGTTACGAGATCCAACGAGAGGTTGCCGGGCAGAGTGATTTGGAAGAGTTGAACGTCGAAGCCAAAGAACCGGTCCATGTTTCCTGGAAGAGGAAAAGAAGCTTCGATAGTGGCAACCAACTGTTCCGGGTCCTTGACGAGCTTTTCTGCCATCGTTCTCCATTCCTTCGAGGCGCTGGTTCGCAAGGATGAGTAACATTTGAGGAATGTTGCTTTGGCCTGCCAGAATGAGTCTTCCAGTTCTCGTAGCTTGCCGGTAACTTCACCGAGCTTTGAATTGGGCACGAAGTGACTTAAGCCATTGAGGAACGGAAAAGTATTGGCTTCAATTAGTGCATGGGCGCGGCCTTCGATCAACGATAACTCGGCCGTTGAATCTTTAGGCAAGAGTCGTTTGTGCCCAAGACTGATTAAACGGTCCGATACCTGATCAGCCTTGAGACCAATGTCTTCTGGCTTGAGCTTTTTCGTCCCCCGCCAGTAACGGACGCTCACGTTGATCAAAACTCCTTCACGCGTGAGCACGTCAAGGAGTTGGTTGGTAGTTTGCATGGGTTGTAAGGGATTGCCGTTTCATTTCGACGATGTTGGAATTGATCTTGTGCCAAAGGCAGGGATTGTGGCCGTGCTCATAGCCGCACTTGGTGCAAGTGATGATCACGTCCATGTTGTCGTTGATGTACCACCTGGCACCGTAATAACTGTGATTGCAGTTGACCTGGGCGTCGGCGATGGATTGTTGTGTGGGTGTCATTCATTTTGAAGGTACGAATCTCCCTCTGTGACTTATGGTGATCGACTGACCCTCCATCCCAGCCTCCACACCCTCGTGTGAGGGCCAGGATAAAGGGAAAGAAATGCATGATTAACGCCAACGATTCCGGTCGTTATTGTTTCGCTCGTACTCCTGCCAGATGTAATAGGCTCCCGTTAATGCCAGAAAGAACACGATGTAAACCCAGAGGTGATAAAGCAGATAAAGAATGAAGATGGCCATTCCTGCTTTGGCCGCCAATTGAATGTAGTCAAGCGGATCGCGCACGAACGCCTCCTTTCCAGAACAAAAGAAAAGGTCCACGCCGGTTAATGAAGCATGGACCCTTTCGGTTCGATTTGTTGGTCGATCAGATTTTGATGCGTTGCAAGGATTGCAGGGACTCTCGGATCGCTTCGATTTCCTTCTCCGTGGTGCGCTTCTCCTTCTGAGCTTGCGCTAGCGTCTTCAGGAGATCGTTGAGATCGGAGACGACGCCTTTCAACGTCTCCTTGATCTTTTCGACCTGCTCTGTTGCCTGCTTGAACGCTGGAGTCGGTTGTTCAGGTTGAATGGTTGGTTGTGTAGTTTGGACTTGTTCGATTCGGTTGACGGTTTTCATGGATGGGGACTCTTCCTTCGGTTGCTCCTTTGTCTCAGGGGAAGATGCCTGAATAGGAGGATTGGTTTTGGGCTGCGGTGATTGAGTGGTTTGCGGTGCATTGTCGTCTCGAAGGCCAGCGACAACCAGGCGAGTGCCTTCCGACTTGAAGATTAGGATTGGCATTTCGGTTGGATACAACTCCAGTTCGAACAATCCCCACTTCAACGCCTTCAAGAGATAGTTGCGATTGACGAGAATCGTCACTGGGTTCCCTTGAACGTTCGCTCCTGGCACCCGAATGGTCACTGGGCTTTCACCATTTTTTCCTTCTGCTTGAAGAATCAGTTCCTTGTCGTCGGTGATCACGACACGGACTGGTTGGTTGACGTCGTCGTCGCCGGGAAGCTTTGGCACCACGTTCATCAAAAGCTCGACCGCTTCGTTATTAAGCAGGACGGTCGCCTCTTTTGTGTCAGCTTTCGGAATGACCTGCTTCCAGTTGGGATACTTGCCGTCGATTTGCTTTGTGATCAGGTTCCAGCGATTGGACTGAATGTTGATCCAACCGACGTCGTCTTCCTTCGCTGGCCCTTTGATGCTCAGTTTCCAATCGCCGTCTTCCATAAAGCCCTTCCAGATCAGAAAGGGCCGGTGAGGAACCATCAGCGAATCCTTCAAATCAAAGGCAAAGGAATTGGCGGCAAAGAGTTGTCGTCCATCCGCGCCAACGATGTAGTGGGCGTTTCTATCCGACACGTCCAGAAATGCAGTTTGAAGGACTTGTCGTGATCCGTCCTGGCTGGAACAGTCCAGTGCTGCTTTTAGGGCAGATTTGAACGTCTCTCCGACTATCACAGGTTCGTCATTTGCGATGGATGGAACCCGAGGCCATTCAGTTAAATCCATTTTGGTGATGCTCTGTTCGACGATTTGAGAACAAAGGGGATAGGCGATAAAGGCGGCGTCACTCTTTTGACGAATGAAGACGTTTTCCTTCTTGCCACAGCTTTTGCCAACCTTGAGCAGTTGATCGAACGGAATCAGCAAATCTATAGGCGCTGATGACGACTCATTTGGGAACGTGAACGTGGCAAATTCGTCGAGGTTGGCGGCCTGGAGATGCACTGGTCCGTTTTCATGTTTGGTAAGGCGGACGTGCCAGAATACCGGCAGCGTCGTTTTCCCAATGATTTTGTTGAAGCCAGCCAGAGCTTCTTTCAACTCTGCGGCTGGCAATTGAATTTCTGTAGTCATACGTTTTAAGTCATGAGTTCTGAAGACGATGTGGTTTTGGTTTTGTCACCAGCAGAAGGCTTGGTGTTGTTCGAATTTCTCGCCAGATATGGTCAGAAGCAGGTGTTGGAAGTTCAGGATCAAGCCGAGCAACGAGTGCTCTGGAATGTCCTTGCGATGCTTGAACGCGTTTGTCCTGAACCGCTGCAAGCTGACTACCGGGAGCGATTGGAAAAGGCCCGAGCAGCGGTAAGAGATTCGATTTGATGACGCGGCAGACTAAGCGACCTTTTTCAGAAGATCGTTTTGCCTTTTGAGGGCAATCTCCTGATGTAGTTGCGAATGAATTCCTTCAAGGCCGCTTCGCACTTCGGGTAAAAGTCGCCGCCAACCCTGGTGAACTTATGTGCTCTAGTCTTGGCCATTTCCAAGGCGAAGAGTTTGATTTTTCGTTTGTTGATCATAACTCGTCGTCTTCGCTACCTGCCCTGTATTTGAGTTGGCCGAGGGTGCAATGAGCCGGATCGATGTCCTCTCGCGCGCCAAGGTAAGTGGGTTGGTACACCGAACCACTCTCCTTGAAAGCGTAGAGGTATCGAACTTCGACCACCGCATCGATGTTTGGAATTGAATGATTCGGCGGGATTGTGACATTGCCAGCCGAAACAGGTCCATTCTTGTCAAAGAGGCCCAATGAAACACTGCGCTTGCCATTGATCCTGGTAACCAGAAATGAGGCCGTCGCGTAGAACTTGCACTTGAGTTGTGATCCACCGCTACTTGGGCGGCCCGGTGTGTAAGGAGCATCCAAGCGTTTGAAGACAACACCCTCGCGGTCTTCTTCCTTGAAATGCTTGAACAAGCTCCTCTTTGTTTCGGTCCCGCTGGCGGTTCCAATAAGGTCTATATGCGCAGGTTGCCCGAGTTCCAGGACGTTAATCAGCGCCGCCAGTCTCTCACGATAAGGGCGTGAACCATACAGTTGAGCGCCAAACTGGAGGATGTCAAAGGCGTGAAGCACATCGCCCACGCACTCGCCGTCCAGGATGCAATCTCCAGAAATGCTCCGGGCGCTGTGAATGATCGAAGAAGGCAGTCCGACCAGCAGACCTTTCCGGTTGATGCCATGAATGGCAGCACCTTGTTTTTGCAACAGGATTCGTTTGCCATCCTTCTTCTCCTGCATACACCAAGCCGAATCAGCAATGAACTGTTGGGCCTGCTCTTCGTCGATTGGGTTGAGCAGTTGAGGCAAAATCCCGGAGACTTGATTCTCCTTGTCGGTCTGCTGGTAGGGTGTGCCATTCTCGCCTTCCGTGTAGCCCTTGGCCTTCTTCTCGTTGACGAGCTTGGTGAAGATTTTGGTGGCTTGGGCGTGATCGACTGGGACGGCCGTTTTGGTTCCCGTGCTCAGCGTCGATCCTCTGCGTCCAAAGGCAAAGTTGACGACGAACTTGTCTTTCTTGGGTTCAATGGCCACTTGATAGACTTTGTCCGAAGAACCTTCCCGGTAGTACAACGTGACTTGATTCATGAATTCCTTTCTTTGAAAGCAAAACGGCCAGATGAAGACGAACTCCACCTGGCCTTCGATTAAGTGATTGATTGGTTCTCTTACTTGGATCGTTCGTTTGCCTTGATCGCTTCTTGTGCTTTCTTCCAACCGTCGGAGCCAGTCAACGCAGTTTGCAACAGTTGATTGGTCAAGACGGTCATCGGCTTCCTTTGAGCTTTGGCTTCGTGATAAAGGCAAGAAACCAAGAAACGATCAATGGCAGGTGAGTAATGTTGTGGTCGTGGCATGGTTTGATTTGACTGCGATTAGGGGTAAAGACGATCAAGAGCCAGATGAACCCCGGAGGGTTGGATCTGACTCTCAATCGAGTGTTGGATTGTTGTGACGTGAAGACTGGCGATGAACTTATGACGACTCTGAGTAATCAACGTCGGTCGTCTTGATATTCTTCCCATTGAGGTAAACGTTGACGTAAACGACGCGAGAATCGTCTGTTGGCACTTCGATTGTATCCGGAAGTGCAGCACGGATTATCTGGAGAGCTTCGTTCTTATTTTTGGCCTGGACGACAGCGCACATGCCAAGCGGGCCTTTATTCGTATCTCCAATGTCGAAGTGGTAGTCTTTCATTTACGTTGCCGGGCTACAGCATTTCGTTGAATTGTTCGTTTGGCGTTAAGTTTGGCGACCACGACGAGGTCATGGTTGATAAATCGGCTCAACTCAGTGCGAGTCATCTTCCGGCCAAGCCCACTATTCAGAATGAGGTCGATTAGATCACTCCATTGCAGACCATACTGCTTGTTGTGGGAGGCAAAGAATCTCTGAAGAATGGCGATGGCTTGCTGCTGACTGAGAGCAAGACTTCGTTCGTTGGCTGCTCGATAAACATCGTCGACCGTCCAGATGATCGCTATCCGATTGCGCCAATATTTCTGGAGAGTATGCCTCGCCTTTCTTCGACTTTTGATTGCTGGCTTGAGCGCTCGCAGCATTCCGTTAATTTCGTTTACGTGCATCGATCAAGGTTTCGTTCAACGGTGAGTTGAGACGGGTGCCGATCGAACCATTGGCATCGATCCGTTCCGCCGCCTCATTCAGATGCACCCAGCCAATAACGCGACATTCGACTGGTGAATCATCGTCTGATTTTCTCCAAGTCTCGCCGTCGTGATACCCAGGCCAAACAGGATACTCGTCATCTTCGAGAAGCATGAGCACTGTGATGTCTGAATCTGGAAGTTCTGTGTTCATTTCAATAACCTCTTTCTTTTAGGTAGGCTTCGGTCGGGACCAGCGGGCCAGTCCGTTTTGATTCCTCGATTTGCCATTGCCGATTGCGTTCTCGCTGCTTGGCGTCCTGTTGCTCTCGGAACTGCCTGGCCTGCTCCTGGTCCTTCAGGTATTCCCATTTATTCGAGTAGAGCTTGCCTGTTGCAGTGTCTTCGTAGCGAAAGAAGATCCGAAGCAACGGATTGAAATCCGGACAAACCTTCTGCACCTCCTTCACGTATGCTTGGGCTTTGGCTTTGTTCGGAAATCGTTTGTCTTCGAACCCGGCTGCTTTCGCTGCCTCTGGAACGTAGACGTGGTATGGATTTATGATTCGTTGAAAGCTCATAACGTTTTAAGAAAAGCAGCCGCCGTCGAAGAACGACCGCGGCCACATAACGGAAAGTGTCTCCAATTGGAGACACTTTTGGGTTTACGACCACTTCCTGCACTCGTTGAAGTATTCGCAACAAGCGCAAGTCATGGGGTTAGGGTTGGGAATCCAGTCCTGGCGCTGCACGCCTTTCAGGTAGGATTCGATGGTTTTGAAGAGACGCGTTTCTTGACCGGGAGTCATCGGTGGCGCAGCAGTGACCACCAGCTTCGGTCTCTTCAACTTGACCAAGTGATGCAACTCGACGCCGCCTTCCTTTCGACCCGTAGCATCTCGATAGAGCACTGAGTAGCAGGAGAGCTGGGTTTCGTTGAGATGAATGGCCCGTTCAGAGTTGGGAGTTTGTCCGGTCGTCTTGAAGTCAACGACGATTCCGCCAGCTCGAACCAAATCGATGATCCCAATCAACGTGGTAAGGCCATGCGACCGTAGATCAGCTTCAGCAGCTACCTCGACGCCTTCGAGTCTCTCATTCGGTCTGATGGGCGTTTGCTTCAGATACATCTCCAGCAGGCGCCACCCAGCTTCCAACTCCTTCTCTTCCGATTCATCCCACCGAATGGGATCGAGGTTTTGATCTTCCACCCAAGTCTGGGCAAATGCTTCTCGCAACTGATCCTGATTCAATGGTTCCTTCTTCCATCTGGCGCGGTTCCAAAGCCTCAGAACCACATGGACAGTCGAGCCAACAAAGAGGGCTGAAGACTTGGATTTCTTCAATCCAAGGACGTAGCGAAAGAAGAACTTGAGCCGGCATTGGTGGAACAGAATCAATCGACTGGCTGAAACGGACTTCAACAGGTCGCTGATTGATCTGGACGTTGATGGTTGCTGGGGCCGGACAGGAACTGTAAGGGCTGGAGCGATCATCGTTGTGTCCTTTGGTAACGGCCGTTTCCCTGCTTTCCCTTTGCACCACCTGTTTGCTCGATCAGTTCTTCGATCAGTCCGCTGGCTTCGAGCTTGTTCAAAGCTTTGACGGACTTTCCAAAACGGTCCTGTGCCAATGCATCGACCTCTTTTTTGTCGAGCTTGTGTTCGTCGACGATCTTGAGAATCAGTTCCCTTTGCTTGCCTGAACACTTCCATCCGTCGTTGTCGCCGGAATCCGCACCATTGACGTGGCCATTCCCATTTGATTCAGGAAGAAAGCCAGTTTTCTGAATTTCACGGTCAACACATGATTGCAGCAGGGCATAGAGCTTTGCGTTTTCTGCTTCGACCTGCGCTATCTCGGTCAATTCTTTTCGAATCGTGACTGAGTACTGATGTGACGAGTACCCAGGCAGTCCAATCTTTTTGCTGTAGTTTGCTTCCAATACGATTGCCATGTTGATTTTCCTTTCGTGGTTTTGTTGTGGTTGAAAATGAAAAAGGCCCAACCCATTTGTGGGCTGAGCCTCTTTCAGAATTGAGTTTTTCCAGTTGGTTACTGGCCCTGTGATTTATCCTGCGGATTCATTGATTCCTTTGCCTTGTGCCAACCTTCACTGCCGCTCAGTGCCGCCTGCAACAGTTCATTGGTTAGAACTGTCATAGGGACACCTTTTGCTTTTGCTTGGTGGTACAGGGCGCAAACAAGGAACCGATTGATGGCAGGAGAATAATGCTGAGGTCTTGCCATACGTAACACTCCTTGGTTTAACGGCGGTCCAGTTTGCATGCGATACGCTCACGCTGAGCTATGAGGCTATTTTTCCATCCCGGCAGCTCTATCACCTCCTCCAGGATCGAATTGCCAAAGAATTCTCGAACGGATGACTTCAATCGTTCTTGGTGATTCCGAATTGTGGAAGTACTGACCTTACACTCATTGGCAATCTCCTTGGTAGGCATTCCTTCCGCCATAAACCGAACAATGGTTTTGATTCGACTCGGTTGATCGTTCACGAACTCTTGCCAGTCCAACGAACGTGCTGCTGCTGTTGAGGGATCATCTGTGCCACAGCTTAAAGCGTCAGCCAGTGTAAACAGATCACCTAAGTCCTCGGGTTCGATGACTTCTTCTTGGAATGAACTCATGGCTGACCTGGCGTTTAACTGAGTTGCTGAGCCATACACGTCAGCATTGCTATGCCCAACACTCCTTCGTCCAGACTTCATGTGCTGGATCGTGTAATAGGCGATATTGCCAGCCGTGACCTTCTTTCCATTAGCCTCAGCGTTGTGCAACATTTTAGCCGCCATTGCTGTTGCATCTTGAACCAACTCTTCCGGGTCTTCGCAACCAACCAAGCGAACTGCCTGAGGAACCGCTGAACGTAAACGTGGAACGATTTGATTAACCAGAATCCAACCTGCTTGCGGGGACATAGACACAATCCTTTTGTTGAGAGGGACGGGTTGAAATGAAAAAAGCCCCGGCTCCAACGATAGGAGTGGGGCTGGATTTGTGAATTAACCTGGGATGACTAACTCTCGATCAGATTATTATCCCACTTTTGGAGGTGGATTGGCAGGCCGGGGTAAGCTTACGGGTGTAGGGGTAGAGGGGCAAGTTCCTGACTTTATCGTGGCAAATACCATTCTTACTTCATCATTTTGACCATTGGATTACTAAACTTGCCCCTCTGCCCCACCAACGTATGGCTGCTCAAAATGACAACGATCCCAAAGATCAGAATTCGCTGGGAAAAATGTCCCCGAGCTTGCACTTTAGCTTTCGACAAATTTGCTCAACGGTTCGAAGCCTGGCTGTTACGCGGGCATTCTCAAGCTTGAACACGGTGGATTTTCTCACTCCCAAAATGCGGGCGAATTCCTGAAACGAGAGATCGCCTCTCCTTTTCTTCAAAAACATTCCAAGCTGTTTGTCAAAATTCTCCACCAGGGCAATGGTGGAAAATTCGCCGTTTCCTTTGGGAAACGTTTTGAATTGAGCTTTTGGCTGAAAGCGACAACAATCGGGTCCATTTGTTTCAACTGCCGCGACCAAAACATGACTCGGATTGGAAAATATCTTGTCCTGGCAATGAAATTGGTCAGTGGGTTTATTCTTCTCCTGCCGATCGAACTAACTCTTGGTCTAGTGCGAGTTTTATTGAAGTGGAAGGAATATTGTCTTGGCAAATCCCTTGCAGAAAATGTTTTTGAGGAACCTGATCTTAAACGGCAAGCCGAAGCAATCAGGACCCACCGACGCAAACAAGCCATCAGTTCAAAAACGACAAATGAGAACAAACCATCAAGTTATCTGCAACGCAGTAGAGTTCTCATTTGCTGGGCATGGGTGACAATTAGGGTCCATTTTTCCTTGTTGCGTTTTGGTGGCTCAGTTCTGAAACATAACCTAACACTCGGTCAATTAGTGCCTGAAAAACTGGCTTCTTCCACGAACTCATTAATAGAATTCACGCACAACTGCCGCAAGCAGCGGGATCACTTCCGCACAAGCTTGCCTTGGTTTCTTCGTAGGCCAACGGCGATAACGGTCATCGTAGTACTTGGCATAGCAGCTTTCAGTCATGATCGTGCAATTAGGCCCTCCAAGTTTTCACCGGTCGCCAGCGTGATTGGCCCAGAGCCTTCAGCGGGTCCATCAAATATCCTGGGCTCCAAGTTTTCACCGGTCGCCAGCGTGATTGGCGAAGGAATTGATGGGTTGAAGAGTTCGAATGCTAAGGAATATTCGGTGCCTGAGGTGATCAGCTTCCTTCGTGACAAGTTGCTCGACGGTGCTTATCGAACTGCAAGCATCGACTGCAATCAGAGCACCGGTCAGGTTACCTTCGCTTTAACGAACCTTTTTGGAGGCAAAGAATACTTTGCATTCAACTTTGCCGATTTAGATCCCGACCGCGTGTCAGTTGATATGAATCGTGAATTTACGGGAATGGATGGTGTGAGAAGGGAGACGGGTTCGCCAGTTCTTATGGCTTTTTGCAAAGATGATGCATACAAGGTCATAGATCGAAATAAACGTCCAGCCCGTGGTTTTGAGCTATATTTTAACAATGGGATCGACGCAAAAAAGGTGGGTAAAGCGTTGATTTTTTTGATTCACCATTTCGGTGGTGAAGCCTCTCTACGCTACCCCCCCTCACTTTCTATCAATGACTCATGCTCCGAACTTCAGAAACTCCTCAAAAAGACCCACGACGAAGCGGTCGTTAAGGTTGTCAAACCAAACACGCTTTTGCTTCATCTTGAAACGCGATCCTGGATTAAAGATGTAACCGTGAAAATCGCGGACCTCAATCCCACTAAGTTTGGCTGGCAAGCATCCGGCGAACGGAAAAGTGTGTTAATCATCACATGTGGCCGGAGTCAGCACCTAGAGGTGGCCACTGAATTTCGCAATCTGTCCGAGGCTGAACGCTCAATTATCTCGACTCCTTACGAAAAAAAGACCACCCGGTCAGTAGGCCTCGCATTCATCAATGCTCAGGATGCTGAAAAGGCGAAAATACTCTTGGAAAGCATTTGCAGACAGCACGGTTGGATGCCTGACTTGTTCTAGGTGGTGCTGACTAATGCCTTCCGCTGTGGAAAATCAGACCCGCTATTTGATGGACTACGAGATTGCTGCCATTGCGAAATGCCTTAAGGTTTCGGTCGGGTGGTTGTTTGGGGAAGAGTAAACTCTTTTCTCGTAGCCAGTCTTGTTCGTTTCGCTATCGTTGCTCTGACTCATGGCCGCGCGTCACCAGGTAACTTTGCAACAGATTCAGAGTTTCGACGAATTGGTTCGCCTATTTTTGAAGCTTCCGCCGATTAGGAAGAAACCGAAAACAATCTGGGAGATTTCGAGATTTCCTCATTCTGAATTAGTCAGCAGTAACGTCCTCAGCTTTTTCATCGACCCTAACGAAGAACACGGTTTGGATGACCTTGTTCTAAGATCACTCTTCGAGGCGGCTCGGTCCAACCTGGTGGACGGAGACCTTCACGTCTTGGAAGTAATTCGTGAAGAAGTTACTGACTCTGGAAAAAGGATCGATTTAGTCATCCGGGGATCGGCTTTCATTGTAGCAATTGAAAACAAGCTGTATCATCACGCCAAAGCCAATCCGTTTGATGATTACAATAAACACCTAAAGAACCTCGCCAAGCAACACTCCATTACGCCGCGAAGAAGCAGGCCGAGAAGGCTTATGCAACCGGCTACGATAAGGGCAAAAGCGACGCCGTGAAGCAGCAGTATTGGCTTTACGTCTCGATGCAGAAGCAGCGCAACCAGGTCAGCAGTGTCCGGCTCTACCCCGTGCAACTGCCGGAGCAGCGCATTGACGGGGTAACATTCCAGCCGTCAACAAAACTGCTCCGTATCGAGGAATAGCCCCGCAAAACGGTTGCCTGATTACCGCTACCGAAGACATCCAATAATTGCGATCACAATGCAGACGACCAAAACAAGCGCCGTGAAGCTGGTAACGTAATTCAGGATTCTTGCGAGAACGCTTTCGTCACGCGTTTTCGTAAGCTCAATCAACAAGCGACCTCCCGGCATGGCTGTCAGCGGAAACAAATGGCAGGCTGTGGCCTTGGCTGCGAAGATTCCGTATGCGGTGACGGGAGATGACTGGAGTTTTTCAAAGAAGAGCGATGCGAAGTGTTTGCCTCGGGATGCTGGCGACAATAGGAACTCCACGAACTGCGGAAACGTTGTCGCGAAGCTGTGTCCGGCGTGGACGAGTCCCAAACACGCAATCGAAGTAATGAACAGGGCACACGGCCCAGCCAGCGTGACCAGGCATCGGGTTAGGAGTGGTTTCGCGGGGAACGCCTCCATGTCTAGTTGCACGAATCCTCCAAATGGAATGTAGCCGACTATGAATTGTGCGAAGCGTGTTTGAATGGTGAACACAGGCTTCCCATAGAATATCGCGACTTGCTTGAATTTGACGCCTGTCCACAAACAAGCGATTACTGTGCCCGCGCTGAACGCGACCGGGATAATCGTGGCGAACAGTAGCAGCAATCCAATCCGGGTGACGATGTCAAACGACATGGCGCGAATTTAGTTCCACCGCGTTCTCGCCTTTTTGGATGCAGTAGCAGCTCCGAGTTGCGGCAACACTACTTCTCGTTTGGCAATGTTGGTTAGACGCTTCTTTTCGATTTCGAGTTCGTCCAGGGTCGCGTCGCGGTGTTCGTCCTCCGCCAGCATCGTCGCGTAAAGCAAATGAACGGGATAAACTGTCCCGCTGCCGAGTTGGGCGAAGTGCTCGGCATCGGCAAAGATTTGCTTTGCAGCGGAACTTCGGCGCAATCGCTCTGATTCATCCAACGAGAATCGCCGCTCTGGCGAAGCGCGTCGCAGGCGTCGGCGGAAAGCCTTCGCGTCGAGGCCAGCAGCGCGGAACACAGTTCTCAATCTTCTGACTTCTCGCAATAGTTCCTCAAGCACCTCGTCCCGATCGGGCGAATCTTTCGACACCAATTCTGGCAGATCAAGGTCAACAATCTTACACAGCCCAAGAAGCAAGTGCGTCGGTTCAATCGTCGAGGCGTTTAGATTACGTGCCTCGAACTCCGCGATCCGCCAAATCAAAATCAGACTGTTGGAATGGCGCGACTTCATATCAGTGGCGGAATGTATAAACCAAAACCGCAATCGCGAACGCTATCGTCGTCCATACCATAATATTTAGCAGTGTGTCTTGGTGGTGCGCGATAAGACTGGCAATTCTCCTCGCTGGCGTCAGGTGTTCAAGGCACTGGCGGTAAACCTCGTTTCCCGGTTCAATCTGCATCGCCGCGTTCCAACGTCGCCG
>Ga0194119_10002572_pt1 | contig 30412 bp, 13 predicted proteins | sample TA2MahC100mmetaG_FD_148620 | JGI IMG/M metagenome (GOLD analysis project Ga0194119, IMG submission 148620) | Freshwater microbial communities from Lake Tanganyika, Tanzania - TA2015018 Mahale Deep Cast 100m | ecosystem: Environmental > Aquatic > Freshwater > Lake | place: Tanzania: Lake...
TGTCAGCCGCGGAACACCGACGTATCAGTCCATCTCACAGGTGACGAAGACGTTTGGTGTGGACGCGTCGTTTTCGTTGACGGCGGTGATGGCGGGGGTCAGCAACAGCAGTGGTGCATATACCTTCTCATCTAGCAACTCTGCGGCGGTTAGCGTTGCGGGTGGGGTTGCGACCATCAATGCGTATACCCCCTCTGCCATCACGATAACAGCGTCTCAAGATGCGTCGGGCAACTATTCCTCTGGAAGCACCACGTTCACCGTGCTCGTCAGCCGCAAGACACCATCCTATGGCGCATTCTCAATCCCTGCTGCCACTTACGGTGATGCGTCATTTTCTATCGCGGCATATGCGCCGACTACCGACAGCACTACGGTTCCAATTACGTATACCAGTTCCGACCCAGCAGTCGCTACTATTACTTCAGATGGAACGGTTATTACAGTCATCGGACAAGGATACACCACAATTACGGCGTCTCAGGATGCGAGCGGAAATTACGCGGCAGGCAGCACGACGACCTCCTTCCTCGTGAACCGCGCAGCCCCCACCTTCTTGCGTGCGTTTACCATCCCTAATAAGACATTTGGTGTGGATGTTTCCTTCGCATTGTTGCCTCTGACGGATGGTCTCGATAATACGGATGGCGCATATACATTCACGAGTTCGAATGCCGAAATTGTCGCCATCTCGGCGGATGGCCTCACCGCGACCATTCTTGGTTATACACCCAGCACACCTGTCACCATCTATGTGGCGATTGATGCCTGCGGAAACTACGCGGCATCGAGCACCAGCGGCACGGTTACAATTGCGCGCGGAACGCCTACATATCAGTCGATTTCTCAAGTGGCGAAGACGTTTGGCGACGCCGCATTTTCGCTCACTTCCATAATGGCAGGGGTAAGCAACAGCGACGGTGCGTATACCTTTACCAGTTCCGACGCATCCGCAGTCAGCATTGGCGGTGTCAATGGAGATACAGCGACCATTCTCGCGTATACTCCCTCTGCCGTCACCATCACCGCATCACAGGCTGCGTCTGGCAACTACAGCGCAAGCAGCACGACGTTTACGGTTCTTGTGAGTCGAAAGACGCCGACATATGGCACATTCACACTCGGTTCTCTCGACGGATATTATGACGTAAGTAATGTGTCATTCCCGTTGACTGCGCCGACAAGCGATAGTTCAGCAGCGTTCACGTATTCCAGCAGCAATACGAGTGTTGCTGTCATCGCCGACACGTCATATAGCACTACAAATATCATTGCGCGATATGACCCGTCTCATCCAGAAGGCTTGACGTTGTCTGGTGGAAATGTAAGTGCTATGGTGAATCTCGAGGGTTCGTCGGGATATAATCTATTTGCAACGAGTGGGAACCCGCCACCTGTCACTGTGAATTCCCTCAGAATGGTAAATGGTGAAAATCACCTTGGTTTTAATAGAGCATTACCCCTCACAACCAATCTCACCATATGTATGGTGATTCATTACAATCCATCAAATTCATCAGTGAGCAATAATGGTGGTTTATTTCAACACGGCAATATGTCATCAGATGTTTCCATCATTAAAGTTCAAAACACAAGTCACACGTATGTTCTTGTCTCAAACTATAGCTCAACTTATCCTTCGATTACTCTTGTACCGAACAAGTCTTATGTTTTGGTGGCTCGTTTTACTGCCGCTACTAGTGTTCGTGAATTCTGGGCGTATCCCGACAGTGGAACAACTTCATATGCCAGCGCGACTGGTAATAGCATCAATCCACGTAATGATTTTTTCTATTTGGGTAGCACGGTTGCGAGTGCTAAAAGTTATTTTGGTGAAGTCTTGTATTACAATACTAATATTACGGATAATGCCCTTAATGACAATGTTAGCTATCTCCGAAAGAAGTGGTTCAATGCGACGATTACAAATTCAAAGCAAGTTCGACTGATTGGCGACGGCAGTGCGACCATTACGGCGAGTCAGGATATTTGCGGCAACTACGCCGCAGGTAGCACATCTCGTCTCCTTCGTGTTGGCGCAACCGTCCCTACGTTTGGCACGTTTACCGTCAGCGCAACGACGAAGACCTATGGTGACGCTCCCTTTACATTGACTCCTCCGACCACAAACAGCGACGGCGCGTTTTCGTTTTCAAGCAGTGATACCAGTATTATTTCCATTATCGGAACAACAGCTACGATTCTCGCTGGAGGCACTGTTACGATTTCTGTAACGCAAGACCCGAGTGGTTCATTTACTAGGAAAACGGTCTCGCAAAGTATCACCGTTCAAAAGAAATCCCCAAATCTGGCGAATTTTTCAGCAATAACCGTTTCTTTGGCGGATAGTTCGTATAATATTACTCCTCCCACCACGGACAACCCGAGTCCAACGTTTTCATATACAGTACTATCCGGTTCCGGTGTCACAATCAATAACGCAAGCGTTGCCAAACTGACAATTACCTCTGGTGGAACGGCGACGATTAGGGCTACGATAAACGAAACAGCACAATACAGCAGTCAAACGATTAACACTACTGTAACCGTTACACCCATCGCGCCGACCAACAGTTATAGTGCTTTCTCTCGCGCGTTTGATGTCGGAACATTTACGATTCCTGCGCCTACCACGAATAACTCTGATTCAGCTATAACGTATGTATCCAGTGACACATCCGTAGCAACCATAGCGGGAAGCACTGCTACGATTCGTAAAGTTGGAACAACCGTGATTACTGCTACAATTTCGGCAAGTAATTCTTATTTAGAAAGTGATATTTCTGCGGTGCTCACGGTGACAAAGGGCACGCCTACAATGTCTGGTTCAGGTTTAATTAACCGGACGATTACAATCACGACCGAACCATCTATTCCGATTGCGTCATCCACGAGTAATGGCACATTTACGTATGCCTCCGATAATTCTGGCATTGTTTTGGTTACAAACGGTAATACACTGAATCCAGTAAGTGTGGGAGCAGCAACGATAACTGCCACAATTAGTGAGGACACATCTGGCAATTATAATTCGCGTAGCACCACTTTTGTAATGACAGTGGTACGCGCAACTAGCAATCTCTCGTCAGCAACATTTACTGTTCCCAGCACGATGACCTATGGTGATACACCGGTGGGTGTCACGGTTACTCCTACCTCTAATAATACATCAGTGGCGATTGTGTATTCCTCTTCAAATACAAATGTTGCGACAATTAATTCGTCGAGTGGTGTGATTACCGCGCAGGGTTCGGGCACGGTTTATTTCATCGCGACCCAGGCGCAAACTTCAGTCTACAATACGAATTCGCGAAATAGCAATATTATGACTGTAAGTGCCAAACCAATTACACAGACGAAGAACGCGCCTTATACTGAAAGCACAATTGCGAAGAATTATGGTGATCCCTCGTTCAATTTATCCACCACAAGTGAAAGCAACGCAACTATCATTTATAGCGCGAGTCCATCTGGTATTGTCACGATTTCAAGTCCCGACGGTCAAACCGGTTTCATTACAATGATTAATGTTGGAACGACGACAATCACTGCGACACAATTAGGTAATTCTCGGTATACTCCTCAAAATACGCCATCGTGGACTCTTACAGTTTCAAAGGGAACGCCTGTGTTAACTGGATTGGCGGCGACTCTGACGAAGAATGTCACGGATGCCCCCTTTTATGTGTCTGCTACCTCGGCGAGTTCTGGAACGAAGTCATATGCGCTTGCGAATCCCGGCGATACAACGGTCCTGACGGTGAATTCGTCGACGGGTCTCGTCACATTAAAAGGCGCAGGAACTGCGACGGTGGTGATTTCGCAGGCTGCCAGTGCGCTCTATAATGCGCCTGCTTCCGTGTCTTGCGTGATTACGGTAAATGAAGCTGGCACTTCATTACAAGGCGCTACACTTTCAAGCGACCGCGTGTTCACCAATGTGAATATGACCGGTGCGTCTCTCGCGAATAGCACGATTACAAGTGTTTCATTCTCTGGGGCAACGCTTACAAATGCGGTGATGTCAAGTTCTACGGTGCGAAATGCCGTGATGACAAGCGCAACACTTACCGGCGCATCCTTTGCGAGTTCTGATATTTCTGGAACTGACTTTACGAGCGCGACATTGTCAAGTGCGAATATGGCGAATACTGTTCTTAGGAATTCCATAATGACGAATGCGGTGTTGACGGGTGCTGCAATGACAAATGCGAACATCACGCGAACCACGTTTACCGGCGCGACCGTAAGAAGCGCGAACTTGACCGGCGCAACGTTGACGGATTCCACGCTGACGAGCACGGATTTGTCGGGTTCTATTCTTCGCGCGGCAAATGTTTCGGGTTCGAGTTTTGTTGGCGCAGTCTTGGCGAACACGGATTTGTCGGGTGCAGTAGTCACCAATGCCAACTTCACAAATGCAAATATCCGTGGTGCGAATATCACCAACGTCGAATTCTCTCCTCTTCAGAAACTCCAATTGTTGAAGAACACAAACAATCGCGATATTGGCGGTGTTCAAGTGTCGGATGTATCCGGTTCTGTTCTTCTGTCGGCGATTTCTGCGACATCCGCGGCGTTGACCATCCCAGACATTTCCAACTCGGTTGTAAAGGTCGTGATTCCACCCACGACGACTGTTGTCGGTGAAACGATTCAAAATGTCACGCTGGATACGACGACGAGTGATAAGTTCTACTTTCCCATCAATACCGACGAGTATTTCCAGATTGAGGGAGTGAAATACTATGTCAGTGATGGCGTGATTAAGCGTCAGTCTGATAATCAGACAGTTTCTGTCGTGACATACGGCAATCGTCGTATTTGGCTCATTGCAGGTTCCGTTATTGCGTCAGTTCTTCAGGCAAATACAATATCCTCTTCAACTTTTACGGTAGAATCATATAAATTGGATACGGATGCGCCCTTCTCAATTACGACTGCACCGACGAGCAATAGTAATGCCGCAATTGTATATTCATCGAACAATCCATCAGTTGCGACAATTCATTCAAGCACTGGTGTCATCACGATTCATAAACAAGGTTATGTAAACTTCATTGCAACACAGGCCGAAACCCAGTTATATGAAGCAGGGTCCAAGATGAGCAATGAACTCTTCGTGAACAAACTCATTAATTTCACGCTTACGGGATTGAACCAGACGATTTTGATGAACACACTGGCTTCAATGGATGCTTCCGCTGTTTCGCTTGAGAGCACCGATGCTGTTGCCGTGTTTTATGTCAAGCAAACGGATATGAAGAATGTCTTTAAGTTCCAAAGTGATTCTAATGATATGAACGAATTGGCGTCGACGGATGTGAAATACTACGTCTTTGACCGTAACTGGCCTGCCGAACTCAAAATCAACCCGCTTCACGCGATGATGAATAAGTCAGAGTCTGCGAATATGTTAGGAAATGCGGAAACGTTTGAGGCAAATAAGATGTTAGTGAAGCACGATTTCATCCGTTACTTGTCGCTTTGTTTGTTTAACACGATTCACGGTGTGGACTTGTTCAAAAATGAATCGGACTTGTTGGAGAATGCGGTATATGGCGGCGAAACGAACCGAAATACGATTCACACATTGCTCGGAAATGTCAGCACAACATCCAGTGATGAATCGATGTCATATGACGCGTCTGGAAATAAGTATTTGACAAATGACGCTTCTGGAAATACTAACTTGTGTCGCGAGTTGTTGCGCCAGATGGTGGCGGGTGCTCCTTCGCGATTTGGTGTTATCACGGATGCGAATACACCGCAATCCTTGCCATTTGAAGTGGACGATACAATTAACTTCAAGCTTACGCTTGAGGCTGCGCCAACTCAAAATTTGTTGACGGGTGTCTCGGTGATTCCATCACGGTCGTATTTAATCAAATTGGTTATAAAATCATCGGTGACGGGTGGCAATGCGAATACGGCGGTGGCGGATAGTGAAATGTATCCAAATGCCTACCCCTATTCTTCGTCGGTGGTGTCGTATGAACCTACTTCCGCGTCATCCGCGGTATACAATAGTTATTCGCCACCCGCGCCAATTCCGTTTTCACGATTCGGTTTCAACGGTTGGTATTATACAAATAGCAGCGCGTGGGTCAATGTGGCGCCTGCGGTGCGCAACCACGTGAAATGGCTGGTGCCTGCAAATAGCGCTGGTGTCTCCACAGTTGGCGGACTTCAGTATATCCGCTTGAACCTGAAGATTCATAATAAGACTGCGTTGCCATATTTGATGGTGTATACTCAAAGCGGGTCATATCGGAAATACGCGGTGTCCGGAGGAAGTGGTGCGCTTACCAACGGCACGAAATACACGTTTTATATGAACTTCAATTCGTATACGCGAGAACCTGCTGTGGTTGGTTATACCAATGCGGTTCTTGTGAACACGGTTGGCACTGGAAGTTTTGCTAGCAATGAGATAGTATCAACGATCGCGGTTGAAACGGATAGCAACGCAACGGCTGGTTCGGTTGAATTTACGCTTGGTGGAATTATTGTTGGCGATATTGTTTCTAGTGTCTCTGGAGAGAAGGAATATGGCTTCTTGGCGGACGTCCCTGCCGCGTATCCTTGAAAAGACCCTATCTGTTCGAATTATTTATTTTTGAATTATACTTATGGATAATATATAATAAATACACGTATACACGTATACTTATTATACTATGTCTGTTGACAATAACGAATATACTGGAGAAGGAGGAACGTCCTTTGAATTATATGCGCTTGGCAATTGTGGTGAACGAAGCGCGGGTAGTACAGTAGATGCGGAAGCCGTCTTTTATGTGAAATTAAGTGATATGCGCGCAGTGTTTCAGTTTCGGTCGCCTACAAACGGTGGTGGCGGCAACACTGACACCAGTCTCAACGAGGCGATATACGACCCATCATCCAATATTCAGTATCACGTATTTCGTAAACATTGGCCAACTTCACTGAAATTGAATCCGTCTCACGCGATGTTGGACCGTGATGAATCTTCCGGGATGCTGACGGGGGGCGCGGGCGCGGGTGCGTATACTGCCGATAAATCTCTCGTCAAGCATGATTTCCTTCGTTATATTGCGCTTCAGTTATTCAATACTGTTCACGGTGTTGACTTATTTAAGAATGAAGAAGATTTGCGAGAGAATATTGTTTATTATGGCGAGGTTGCGCGGGTTGGTATTATGGCAGTATTAGAGACGGTGGGAACAATGTCACCAGATATGACAATGTCGGTGGATGGTTCCGGAAATCGTTATTCTACAAATGAAAATACAACAGTGACGAATATCTCTCGTGAGTTAATGCGGCAGATTGCTGTGAGTGCTTCCGAGAGATTGATGGCGTTGGAGTCGGGGGGTAGTGGCGACGTCCTTCAAAGTGTTCCACTATCTGAAAACGACACCTTGAATTTTCGGGTTGTAGTGGATGCGTCTCCAAATCAGCATACGGTGACAAATGTTTCGGCGATACCTTCGCGGTCGTATAATATTAAACTTGTAATGAAGGCAAGTGTCGGCGGTGATGGTGTTACAAATACTCCTGTTTCCGACAGCGTATCATTTCCTAACGGATATCCTTATGCGACCTCATCGGTTTTTGATATTTCGGCTTCCAATGCTTCAGTTGCGCTATCTGTATACGCTGACGCATCGCCGCCGGTTCCTATTCCGGTGTTACGTTATGGATATCAGGGTTGGTATTATACAAATGCGAGTTCTTGGGTGAATTCGGCACCCTCGGTGCGTAATAAAATCAATTGGTATCTGCCTCCGAATAATGTGGACGCTACAACCGTAGGTGATTTGTGTTATATACGGTTGAATCTACACATATTCTCTCGCGTATCCGTTCCATTTTTGACCGTGTATACAAAAGCGACAGGAAGTGGTGATTTCGGAGGATGGTATAAATCCAAACGAACCTATGTCATTCAAAATCCGACGTCGTCGTCGTCGCCCTTGACAGCAGATAATAAAAACTATTGTTTTTATATGAATTGGAACGGATATTCAGTAGAACCATTTACGGTTGCGCATCAAAATGCCTATTTGTCGTTGTCGACGGTGGGGGGTGCGGCGTCGGCGGTAGGCGGGTTTGGGAATGGCGAGGTTGTCCTTGCCTATACAATAGGTACAGATAGTGGTTCTTCGCCTGGAAATGTAGAGTTCATTCTCTCAGGAGTAGTGATTGGAGAAGGTGGCGGCGGTGGCGGGGGCGCAATCAACGAGAAAGAATATGGATTCATACCAGCCTGATGAATATATGAATATATGAATATATGAATATGAAGTGTATTGAATACGATACACTTCATTGTTTCTCTCGCGTCTCGCGTCGCTTTATTCGCTTCTCGCGTCGCTTCATTCGCTGCGCCTGCGGCTCCGCTCATTCCGCTCCGCTCGGTCATCGCCAATATTGTATGCGATGGGTTGCGCTTCTCGCGTCTCGCGTCGCTTCATTCGCTTCTCGCGTCGCTTCATTCGCTTCTCGCGTCGCTTCATTCGCTGCGCCTGCGGCTCCGCTCATTCCGCTCCGCTCGGTTTACATCGCTCGGTCAGTCGCTCGGTCAGTCGCTCGGTTTACGTCGCTCGGTTTACGTCACGCTTATGCGCGCTCTACGGGTGTGTCCCCCCCATATAACTTCTCTCGTAATTCTGCAATCTCTCGCTTCATCTCTTTGACTTCTTTTACAAGTAGCGCAAACAGTGGTGTGTAATTTATCGTCTGATACTGTTCTGCGTCCTTGTTTCCAACAACGAGGTCAGGGAATACTTCTTGAACTTCGTGTGCGATGAATCCGTATTCATTCTTATTCAGAAGTTTATTGTAATACATCACCGGACGAAGTTGGTCAAGTGCGGGGATGGTTTGACTTCCTGCGAGAGATTTGATATTGTCCTTGATACGATAGTCACTGACGTTGTTTATACCAATCGTTTTGATGATTCCGCTTACATCCAGTGCGTAACTAATATCTGGTGTGGCGAGACCGATGCCTACTGTGCCGTTTGCGTAATAGATGTTCGTCGTGGAGGTCACGAACGCCCACGGTGATGCCGCGCCAGTTGAACCAGTCGCACCATTTGGACCAGTAGCACCAATTGCAGCAAATGCACCATTTAGACCCGTTGCTCCCTGTATACCTTGTGGTCCTGTGGGTCCGGTAGGTCCTGTGGGACCAGTGGGTCCGGTAGGTCCTGTGGGTCCGGTGGGTCCGGTGGGTCCGGTGGCGCCTGTAGAACCAGTAGAACCTGTATTTGCCGCAGTTCCTGGCGTTCCTTGTGCTCCAGTGACACCTGTAGGTCCTGTTGGTCCTGTAGGTCCGGTAGGTCCTGTAGCGCCTGTACAACCGGTAGGTCCAGTAGGTCCGGTGGGTCCGGTGGGTCCTGTTGGACCAGTGGAACCCGTGGGACCAGTAGGTCCAGTGGGTCCTGTGGGGCCGGTGCCACCTGTAGAACCTGTGGGTCCGGTGGGTCCAGTGGGGCCAGTAGGTCCGGTGGGACCAGTAGGTCCGGTGGGCCCGGTGGGTCCAATTGGACCTGTAGAACCTGTATTTGCCGCAGTTCCTGGTGTTCCTTGTGGACCTGTAGAACCAGTGGGACCGGTAGGGCCGGTGGCGCCGGTAGGACCGGCTTCCGCGTAACCCACCGCGATATTTTGAATCACGTCGTTTTGAACGGCGAGAGAAAAATATCCGCGCAAGCGTCGCTGGGATGCCGCATTCGGAGCATCCGTATACACTTCTGCGCCATTATGGAAGAATCGTGTATACGCTGCCGTTACAATCAATGTAAATGTATCATTTGCCGCATACGTTCCTGTGAAGGTAGTAACATTATTCACAACGGTGCTATAATTCGTGCTGCCAGAAGCGAAGGTGAAGTTGTAGTATGGAGTAGTGGATGCGCTGATATCCGTGAAACCGATGGTGCGAAGGTTGCCTGTAGATGTAGGGGAGAATGTGATAAATCCTGTAAAGTAGGCTTCATCGGTGATAACTTGTTCGCTTGAGCCCGTTGCAGATGTTTTCTGAATGGTGTTTCGTGTAGGGAACGTGAAACTGGCGGTGCTTCCTGCGCTGGGGGTCAGTGTAAACAATGCGGGTGAAGCAGCTCCGGTGGGGCCGGTGGGTCCAGTAGGTCCTGTGGGTCCTGTGGATCCAGTAGGTCCGGTGGGGCCGGTGGGTCCAGTAGGTCCGGTGCCGCCTGTGGGTCCAGTCGGTCCTGTGCAACCCGTGGGTCCTGTAGGTCCGGTAGCGCCGGTGGGTCCTGTAGGTCCGGTAGCGCCGGTGGGTCCGGTGGGTCCGGTGGGTCCGGTAGGTCCTGTGCCTCCAGTCACACCGGTAGGTCCAGTAGGACCGGTGGGTCCTGTGCCACCAGTCACACCGGTAGGTCCGGTAGGTCCGGTAGGTCCGGTGGGACCGGTGCCTCCTGTGGGTCCTGTGGGTCCGGTAGGACCAGTAGGTCCGGTAGGTCCAGTGCCACCTGTGGGACCAGTAGGACCGGTAGGACCTGTAGGACCGGTAGGACCAGTGGAACCGGTAGGTCCGGTATCACCCTTTACACCGGCCAATCCAAAACTCACGTGACACGCGTGTGCATTCGCCATATTTGTTTCAGGAACAATATTTGCAACAGTGAATATATACCATCCAGTAGAAGATGCGTCTTGAACAACCACGTCGGTGAGACGAAACAAAATGAACTTGGAATTATCTTCTACGTCTTGTATTTTAATGGTTCCGCGGTCGCCAGTTCGTCCGTAAGATGAAAGAGTGGCGAAGAATGCGGATACATCGGTTCCAGCACCTGCGCCGTCGGTATTACTAATATAAATCTCAGTTGCGCTGGATTGTGTGGATTGGTTATACTTGAAATTTCCAGCACCTGGATTGGATGAAGTTGTGTTCACAGCATTGAGTGTATAACGGAATGTGTTTTCGGAAGTAGCTGCTGCGCCGATGGGTCCAGTGGGACCGGTGGGACCAGTAGGCCCCGTAGGTCCGGTGGGTCCGGTTTCTCCAGTGGGGCCGGTGGGACCAGTAGACCCCGTAGGTCCGGTGGGTCCGGTTTCTCCAGTGGGACCGATGGGTCCGGTGGGTCCTGTCGGTCCAGTGCCACCTGTAACACCTGTGGGTCCAGTAGGTCCAGTAGGTCCTGTGGGACCGGTGCCACCTGTAACACCTGTGGGTCCAGTAGGTCCAGTAGGACCTGTAGGTCCGGTGCCACCTGTAACACCTGTGGGTCCGGTAGGTCCAGTAGGTCCAGTAGGGCCTGTAGGTCCGGTGCCACCTGTGACACCTGTGGGTCCAGTAGGGCCTGTAGGACCTGTAGGTCCGGTTCCACCCGTGACACCTGTGGGTCCAGTAGGGCCTGTAGGACCGGTGGCTCCGACTGGCAAATAACCATATGAGATATTTGTTATTTCGTCATTTTGTGCTAGTATACCGAAGAATCCGCGATAAGCAGTAGAAGGATTGGTGGGTGTAGGTGTGGGTGTTGAATAAAGAAGCGTGCCATTTTTATAAAAACCTGCGTGGACAGATGATACCAAAATAGTGAAGACGTCATCTACGGTATAACTGCTTGGGTTGCTTGCAGCAGATACGCTTACATTATTCACATACATAAACAATTGATTTGCGCCAGTATTTGCAAAATTAAAATGATAGTAAGATGTTGTTCCATTGTCGTCGGTGAGACCCACAATGCGTGAAACATTGATTTGTGTCACTTTGAATGTAATATACGCGTATTGATAAGCTTCGACAGTAAGACACTTGTCGATGGCAGTGGTGGTCGCACCTGTCTTAAGAACAATGTTCGCCCTTGGGAATGAAAATGCGGTTTCATAGCCTGTCGCTGGAATCAATGTAAACTGTGCTGGACCTGCGTTTCCGGTTATACCGGTGGGTCCTGTTGGACCTGTGCTGCCTGTGGGTCCGGTGCTGCCGGTAGGTCCAGTTGGGCCTGTGCTGCCTGTGGGTCCAGTGGAACCAGTGGGTCCGGTGTTTCCAAATAGACCCGCGGGTGTAAATGATACGAGGATGACTTCATTGTTGGCAACGACATTATCATAATCAATATACGTTAAAGTGAGTGTATAATACCCGGTTGAATTTACGACATTGGTGAGGCGACCTACCCAACGACGACTTGCGTCAGCATAGGATTGAAGTGTAATGGACCCGTAGTAATTTTCTGACCCGAAGGTTGTCATTCCATTGAACCAGCCACTGCTTTCACGTCCGTTTGCGTCGTTCACATCAATATATAGTGAAACTGTCCCGGCAGTTTGGTCATTCCACGCGCGACTTAAACGGGCGTAGCCGCTTCCTGGGTCGGCGGCGGTTGTGGTTGTGCTGAAAGTATACATTTTGGTGTATCCGGAGTAAGGTCCACGCTCACCTGTGGGACCGGTGGAACCTGTTGAGCCGGTGGGTCCGGTGGGGCCAGTAGGGCCGGTGTTGCCAGTAGGTCCTGTGGGGCCGGTTGGGCCTGTAGGTCCTGTGGGGCCAGTCTCACCAGTAGGTCCCATTTGGCCTGTAGGGCCTGTGCTTCCTGTGGGACCTGTGCTTCCTGTGGGGCCCGTGGGGCCGGTGCTGCCGGTAGGGCCCGTGGGACCGGTGCTGCCGGTAGGGCCCGTGGGGCCGGTGCTGCCTGTAGGGCCCGTGGGGCCGGTGCTGCCTGTAGAGCCCGTGGGGCCGGTTGGGCCTGTAGGTCCTGTGGGGCCAGTCTCACCAGTAGGTCCCATTTGGCCTGTAGGGCCTGTGCTTCCTGTGGGGCCTGTGCTTCCCGTGGGGCCGGTGCTGCCTGTAGGGCCCGTGGGACCGGTGCTGCCTGTAGTGCCCGTGGGACCTATTTCGCCTGTTGGACCCATTGAGCCAGTTGGACCTATTTCGCCTGTTGGACCCATTGAGCCAGTTGGACCTGTGCTTCCTGTGGCGCCTGCGCTGCCAGTGGGGCCTGCGGGACCCGTAGGACCAGTGCCTCCATTTCCACTGAAATCAAATGTGAGAGATTTATTTCCAGATGCGTCTACAGCTCCAGTAATCGCAATATAATTACCAGACTTAAAATTCACAGTATCCAGACCGTTTGCGGTTAATGCCAATTGACCATCTACTTCCCAATATTTAAAAGTGCTGTTCATTGTAACTTTTACCGTGTCCGCGGATGGTCCAGGTATGACATCAAACCCAGCATCCTGGTCAAACAATAAGTTTGTGATGGAGTAATATCCAGTTACACCTCCATTTGCGCCAGTTACACCTACAAATAGTGTATTACCAACTCCGGTTGGACCTTGTGGACCTTGTGGACCAGTGACACCGTTGACACCAGATGGACCTGTAGGACCAGCAGCACCAGCAATACCATCAGCACCAGTGGCACCCGCGTTACCAGTGGGACCGATGGGACCTATGGGACCGTCAATTCCATCCAAGTTTACATTGTAAATAACCGATGATGTGAAAACACCGTTTACATTTTGAATATTAGAGATATCAATACTACCAGTGCTTGTATTATACGCGTGAACAGTTCCTTCAAAGGAGTTTGCGCGAGTCACGGAGGATACCACAATAACGGAGTTGCCTGGAATATAGGATAAACCATTTGACACTGTGAGAGAAAGTTGACCATTGACAATGGGACTGATGATAACGGGTGATGTTGTGGCCGTGTTAAAAATATTACCGGATAAACCGGTTGGACCTTGTGAACCAGTAGGACCATATGCTCCAGTAGGCCCATCAATGCCGTCAAGGTTCACATTATAGATTTTGGATGACACCCCGAATGCGCCCTTGATATTTGTTATATTGGTAATCGTAATCACACCGGTGTTGCTCTGATATGAGAGAACTGTTCCCTCAAAGCGATTATTGACGTTGGTTGAATCTACCACGACGACACTATTGCCTGGAATATATGCGTAATTCGTTCCAATATTAAACGAAACATCGGCCGATAATGATTCTTGCGGAATGGTGATTGCTGTGGTTGTGCTTGTATTATATTTATCACCTTGCGCACCTTGTTGTCCAGTAGGACCAATCGGACCGATTTCACCAGTAGGACCAGTGGAACCGGTAGGACCGGTAGGGCCAGTGGAACCAGTAGAACCGGTAGGACCAGTAGAACCGGTAGGACCAGTAGAACCCATCACACCAACTGGACCTATACTGCCAGTTGCGCCGACGCTACCCGTAGGACCCATCTGTCCAGTTGAACCGTTTTCACCGCTTGGTCCGGTAGAACCTGTAGATCCTGTAGGTCCTGTAGGTCCTGTAGGTCCGGTGCTTCCTGTAGAACCGATTTCACCAGTTGGTCCCATTTTACCAGTAGGACCGGTTTCGCCGGTAGGACCCGTTGACCCGGTTGGTCCTGTGGGCCCCGTAGGACCTGTAGAACCGGTAGGACCAGTGGCACCCGTTGGACCCATTGGACCCGTAGGACCAGTTTCACCGGTTGGACCCATTGGGCCAGTAGGACCTGTAGAACCGGTAGGACCAGTAGGTCCGGTAGGGCCAGTAGCGCCAGTGGGTCCGGTTTCACCAGTTGGACCCATTGGACCAGTAGGACCTGTAGAACCGGTAGGACCAGTAGGTCCGGTAGGGCCAGTAGCGCCAGTGGGTCCGGTTTCACCGGTTGGACCCATTGGACCAGTAGGACCTGTAGAACCAGTAGGACCGGTGGAACCTGTGGGACCTGTGGGACCTGTGGGACCTGTGGGACCTGTGGGGCCGGTTTCGCCAGTAGGACCTGTGCTTCCAGTAGGACCAGTAGGACCAGTAGGACCAGTGGGTCCAGTCGGACCAGTTTCGCCAGTAGGTCCGGTAGGGCCAGTAGGTCCGGTAGGGCCAGTGGGACCTGTGCTGCCAGTGGGACCTGTGCTGCCAGTTGGGCCAGTGGGTCCAGTAGGACCTGTGCTTCCAGTAGGACCCGTGCTTCCAGTGGGACCCATTGGACCAGTCGGACCCATCTGTCCTGTCGGTCCTACCAAACCCAAACTACTATGTAAATGAGTATACGTTGCTGAACTCTGATAATACACGCGCCCATTCAGTGTCTTCGTATTTGAGTTATACGCATACACTTGAATTTGTAGGTAAGGCGACATATAGATACCAATGTTCGTATACGGTATATACAGCGAACTTGTATACTCCAAAATGGAAGTAGAATTGATTGTCACGTAATTTGAAAATCCGCCAATTTGGACTACATTGGAAGGTAAAGCAACCGGCGGGATGATGGCCGCATTGGTCGTGTCTTGAATGACGGTTCCTGGAACTTGAGGATGGACGAGTGCGCTTGCGTCAATCACATAAATACCAAAGTAAACATTGATGTGGCCATAATCTTGCGTAGTATCTGCTGAGAGAAACACATTTAAGTCCCAGAGTCCAGATGTGAGGAAGGGTTGACTTGTGAGATTTGCGATGAGCGCGGCATTTACACCTGCCACTACATACGTTCCTGCGGCAAAACTAATCGTATAAAAGTTCTGTGCTGCGGAATTGGGTGAAACAGATAATTCATTGATGGTGCTACCTCCGCCATTTTGGCGGTTTAAAAACAAAACAAGACCTCCACTACCTTGAATACCCTGTTGACCGGTGCATCCAGTAGGTCCGGTAGGACCAGTATACCCTTGTGGTCCGGTGGGGCCGGTGGGGCCAGTGGGTCCAGTAGGTCCAGTAGATCCAGTGGGGCCTGTGGAACCGGTGCATCCGGTTGGACCAGTAGGACCTGTGGGACCAGTTTCACCGGTAGGTCCGGTGCAGCCAGTAGGTCCGGTCGGGCCGGTGGGGCCGGTTTCGCCGGTGGGGCCGGTGGGGCCGGTTGGACCAGTAGGACCGGTGGGTCCGGTGGGTCCTGTTTCGCCGGTGGGACCTGTGCAACCCGTAGGACCGGTGGGTCCGGTGGGACCGGTAGAGCCAGTGGGACCTGTGCAACCAGTAGGTCCTGTTTCGCCAGTAGGTCCTGTGGGTCCGGTGGGACCAGTAGAGCCCGTAGGCCCAGTGCATCCGGTTGGACCTGTTTCGCCGGTGGGGCCTGTGCAACCCGTAGGACCAGTGGGTCCGGTGGGACCGGTAGGACCAGTAGGACCTGTTTCGCCAGTTGGGCCAGTGCATCCTGTGGGACCAGTTGGGCCAGTGGAACCAGTAGGACCCGTTGGGCCGGTGCAGCCTGTAGGTCCTGTAGGTCCTGTGGCGCCAGTTGGACCAGTAGGTCCGGTTTCACCCGTAGGACCAGTGGGTCCGGTTGGGCCTGTGGGGCCTGTGCTTCCGGTAGGTCCAGTGGGACCAGTGGGTCCAGTACCACCTGTAACACCAGTTGGGCCTGTGGGGCCGGTGCAGCCTGTAGGTCCTGTTGGGCCAGTTGGTCCTGTTCCGCCTGTGGGTCCTGTGGGTCCGGTGCAACCGGTTACGCCAGTGGGTCCGGTAGGTCCAGTAGGACCGGTTTCGCCTGTGGGTCCAGTGGGTCCTGTAGGGCCAGTAGGGCCAGTTTCGCCGGTGGGTCCGGTGGGTCCGGTAGGTCCAGTGGGTCCAGTTCCGCCTGTCACACCAGTGGGTCCTGTGGGTCCTGTAGGTCCGGTGGGTCCTGTGCCGCCGGTGACACCAGTGGGTCCTGTAGGTCCGGTGGGACCTGTGCCGCCGGTGACACCAGTGGGTCCGGTAGGGCCAGTAGGTCCTGTGCCGCCTGTGCACCCGGTGGGTCCAGTAGGTCCGGTGGGACCAGTTTCACCTGTGGGTCCGGTGCATCCAGTGGGACCGGTAGGTCCTGTAGGGCCAGTTCCACCTGTTGGGCCAGTAGGTCCGGTAGGTCCGGTGGCGCCTGTAGGTCCAGTACAACCGGTGGGACCGGTGGGACCATCAATGCCATCTAAGTTCACATTATACACCACGGTGACGGATGGTCCAAATGTTCCCACGATATTCTTGATGTTGGTGATCGTGACCGCACCACTATTTTTGTTATAGGTTTGGATATATCCTTCAAACCGATTGTCCGCGTTCGTGGAGTCGACAACAATCACTGAGTTACCGGTGATATATGCGAGTGTTGGGTCAACGGTAAACGAAACGGTTCCACCTAATGTGGGAGCAGGTGAAATAGCGACAGCAGTCGTTGTGCGCGTATTATATCTATCACCATCCATACCGGTGCACCCGGTGGGACCGGTGGGACCAGTGGGACCGGTGGGTCCATCAATACCATCTAAGTTCACATTATAGACTACGGTAACGGAAGGTCCAAACGTTCCCTCGATATTCTTAATATTTGTAATGGTGACCGCGCCCGTATTTTTATTGTAGGTTTGGATATACCCTTCAAACCTATTATTTGCGTTGGTAGAGTCAACGACAATCACTGAGTTACCAGTAATATATGCGAGTGTTGGGTCAACGGTAAACGAAACGGACCCACCTAAGGTGGGAGCAGGTGAAATGGCAACAGCCGTCGTGGTGCGCGTATTATATCTATCACCATCCATACCGGTGCATCCTGTAGGACCGGTTGGACCAGTGGGACCGGTGGGTCCAGTGCCACCAGTAACACCTGTCGGACCAGTAGGACCAGTCGGTCCGGTGGGGCCTGTTCCACCTGTAACACCGGTGGGTCCGGTAGGACCAGTCGGTCCGGTGGGGCCTGTTCCACCAGTAACACCAGTGGGTCCAGTGGGACCCGTGGGGCCGGTAGGACCAGTTCCACCAGTTACACCGGTGGGTCCGGTAGGACCAGTGGGGCCAGTAGGACCAGTGCCACCTGTAACACCGGTGGGTCCGGTGGGTCCAGTAGGGCCGGTAGGACCAGTGCCACCAGTAACACCGGTGGGTCCGGTGGGTCCAGTAGGGCCAGTGCCTCCTGTAACACCAGTAGGGCCAGTAGGGCCGGTGCTGCCTGTAGGGCCTGTGGGGCCGGTGCTGCCTGTAGGGCCAGTAGGACCGGTAGGTCCAGTTTCACCTGTAGGTCCCGTAGGACCGGTGGGGCCAGTAGGACCGGTAGGTCCAGTTTCACCTGTAGGTCCGGTAGGACCGGTTGGTCCAGTAGGACCTGTAGGTCCGGTTTCACCTGTAGGTCCGGTAGGACCGGTTGGTCCAGTAGGACCTGTAGGGCCAGTTCCACCGGTGGGTCCTGTGGGTCCAGTGCCACCAGTAACACCGGTGGGTCCGCTGGGTCCAGTAGGGCCAGTGGGTCCGGTGGGTCCAGTGCCACCAGTAACACCTGTAGGTCCGGTAGGACCAGTGGGTCCAGTAGGACCAGTGCCACCAGTAACACCTGTAGGTCCCGTAGGACCAGTGGGTCCAGTAGGACCAGTGCCGCCAGTAACACCTGTAGGTCCAGTAGGACCAGTGCAACCAGTAACGCCGGTAGGTCCTGTAGGACCAGTGGGTCCAGTAGGACCTGTGCCACCAGTAACACCTGTAGGACCCGTAGGACCTGTGCCACCAGTAACACCTGTAGGACCCGTAGGACCGGTGGGGCCAGTAGGACCGGTAGGTCCAGTTTCACCTGTAGGACCCGTAGGACCGGTGGGGCCAGTAGGACCGGTAGGTCCAGTTTCACCTGTAGGTCCGGTAGGACCGGTTGGTCCAGTAGGACCTGTAGGTCCGGTTTCACCTGTAGGTCCAGTAGGACCGGTTGGTCCAGTAGGACCTGTAGGGCCAGTTCCACCGGTGGGTCCTGTGGGTCCAGTGCCACCAGTAACACCGGTGGGTCCGGTAGGTCCTGTGGAACCGGTTGGTCCGTCTAACGCATCCAAATTTACATTATACAATGTTGTATATCCCAGTATAAAATCACCACTAATTTTCTGAATTTTGTATACAACCATTTGACCAGTTACAACGTTATAACTATCAACAACACCTTCAAAATAACGCTTATTCCCCACATTTTCATCAAATGGGTCAGATACGACGAGAGAATTACCTGTAATATATGAGAGATTTGGCGGTAAAGGCAGAGTTACGCTTCCACCCCATGTTGGAACAATGAAAATAGATTGCGTCGTTGTTGTATTATATACATTTCCATCACGACCTATGGGTCCTGTTGCACCGGTTGTTCCGATACCACCACCTGGACCCGTTGGACCGATTGTGCCAATCGGTCCTGTTCCACCTGTGGGACCGGTGCCACCTGTAGTTCCGGTAGGTCCAGTAGGTCCAGTGCCACCTGTAGGTCCCGTAGGACCAGTGGGTCCAGTGCCACCAGTAGGTCCGGTTCCACCTGTAGGTCCAGTGCCACCAGTAGGTCCGGTTTCACCGGTAGGTCCGGTTCCACCTGTAGGTCCCGTAGGACCAGTGGGTCCGGTAGGACCGGTAGGTCCGGTTCCACCTGTAGGTCCAGTGCCACCAGTAGGTCCGGTTCCACCGGTAGGTCCAGTGCCACCAGTAGGTCCGGTTTCACCGGTAGGTCCCGTGCCTCCGGTGCCTCCCGTGGGTCCGGTAGGTCCCGTGCCTCCGGTGCATCCCGTGGGTCCAGTGGAACCGGTGCTTCCGGTAGGACCAGTGCATCCTGTAGGTCCGGTGGGTCCAGTCGGACCAGTAGGTCCAAGAGGTCCAGTGGAACCGGTATTCGCAGCTTTACCATCTGCACCAGTGACACCCGTTGGTCCAGTTGAACCCGTTGGACCAACACCTATGGAATAAACATCAAACGTTGATTCACCTAACCAATTGTTAGTGTTCTGTGTCATTATACTGAACGATAGGTCAGTCGCGGGAGGTGCTGCCGGCGCAGCTACAATAGAAATGCTCGTGACATTGTTATTGAAAGCACCTTTCGCATTGTGAACGATATAACACGACCAACGTTGAATATAAGGTGTGGCGAGATTGGTTGAAACGTCGCTGAAATATCCACCGTTGCCTTCAATCACTTGCGCATTCTGTTCGGGTGTGTTATAAATACGAAAGGTCATCACCATCTCGAGAGATGCCAATGTGGTAGGTGGTGGAATAATCATCACTTGACTTCCAGAATTATCCATTCGTGTTACAGAGTTGGCATCACTTAATTCCGTCATATAGTAATAGTTACTCATATTAAAGTCATCATTGATGATAATGCATACGCTATATGGAACATTAAACGCACGTCCACTTGTCAGAGTCGTCGCATTATTCCGCTTTCCTCGAAAATTGGCGAAATAAAAATTATTGGTTTTATAAATATCTAATTCACCATTTCGTAAACGCCACGAGGTCTGACCTGCGTATAAATATCCTGTTTTCACAAGACCGGCAATAGGACCTTGAGGACCAGTTGGACCAGTGGGTCCAGTGGGACCGGTGGGACCTGTCGCACCTGTAGGGCCATCAATACCATCCAAATTGACATTGTAAACAACTGGAATGTCGGTGATATCCCCGAAATATGCGCCTTGAATATTTTGTGTGCGATAGAGGACCAATTCACCGGTCGCAGAATTATAAGTCTTCACGGTAGCTTCAAAATAACGAACAGTTGGTTGTGTTGAATCCGTAACCACCACGGAGTTTCCGGTGATATACGACAAGTAAGGTTCAACATATAATGTGACCTCTCGGTAATTGATAAATGGAAGTTGGACGAAAGGTGGTTTCAATGTTATTTCTTGGGGCACATACTGGATGAGACCATTTACATCTGGGGGTAATGCGACGGATGTTTTTGTAAGATATCGGTCACCGCGTGGACCGGTAGCACCGGTAGGACCCGTTACGCCAGTAGGTCCGGTGGGACCAGTAGATCCGGTGGGACCAGTAGGTCCGGTGGACCCGGTGGGTCCGGTGGGTCCGGTGGGTCCGGTGGGTCCTGTAGGACCTGTAGGACCTGTAGGACCTGTCGCACCAGTAGGACCTGATAAACTAAAACTTACATAGCAAAGTGGTGAAATCGATTGAAAATTCTCACTAGGAGTTACATTAAGAAGTTCAATACGATAATAACGATTACCTGAATTATCCAACCCTGCGCGCGTGACACCAGTATTTACCATTTTGAATACCATAAACTTATTGTAATCAATTACGCTTTGGATTTTCAAATATCCATATTTATCGGATGAAGCATACTCGTTAATTGTGTCTAAAAATGCGGAGATGTTATTACCACAAATGTCACTGATATCATTTCCCAAATTATCTTGGACGAAATTGATACTATTGATATAAAGATATTGTGAATCAATTTGAATTGTCGCAGAAAAACGACATTGCCCTGTTACTGGAAAATCACTTCCTGATTGTGTTGCGATTTTATAGCGGAAAGTGTTTGCGGCAGTGGATGCTGCGCCTACGGTCCCGGTGGGACCTGTTGGACCGGTGGGACCTGTTGGACCAGTATAACCAACAGGACCAGTATCACCCTTATCACCTTTGAATACAGCAGCACCGTCTCTACCAGTTACACCGGTTGGACCGGTGGGACCGGCCTGTCCTGGTGCACCGATTTGGAATGTCCAACCATCGATACCAGTTGATCCAATAGGACCCGTCGGTCCAATGATAGTGTCCATCTAATATAATATGTCTCTGTCTTTATAAAACTAGGTGTTTGTTTTTTATATTACGATAATGACAGATATATAATATTATTATATATGTATAATACACTTATTAAATTTAAGTAAAGATATATACACATTTATTATAAGTATGACTACACGGAATTTTTTTGAAAACAGAACATTTCATATTTATACTGAACACGCCAAGAATAACAAATGTTCTGGTGAATCAAATGAATATATTCAAAAAGTTAAATTTGGTGTCATTATGAAAGAAAATTGTCGTAACGTGTCTACTTCTACAAATGGTATTTCTTCACTTCATATCGCGCGTTCATTTGGACGTGTATATCCTAATTATCAACTTCGGAATGATGTGTTTGATATATCGTGTAACAAAATAAAATAACTGAAAAATGATTTTCAACAGTTAAACTTTTTTGCAATACAATAACCAAAACAAAATATTGAAAAAACAACTCCTATAATAATACCAACAACATACATTATTGGCATTGACTTAGCGTAACAACCTAAAGCAGATGGTGTGTAAAAAAATTGAATTGATTTATATATTCATTGGATAATCAAATGAATGCGATTTCAAATGATTGAATATGGTTTATCAGTATCTTTGAATAATAGTCCCCGTTCTTCTCCGTCTTATTGGTCTCCTCCTCCAAGAACGTTTTATATCCCTGATATTGATGGTGAAAATACACATCTTATGGCTGCGCCTCGAAAGCCACAATTTACATTTGCGAATGTAATGGTTAATAACAGTGATGGAGGTGACGCTGGCGGTGACGCTGGTGGTGACGCTGGCGGTGACGCTGTCGGTGGTGACGCTGGCGGTGGTGACGCTGGTGGTGACGCTGTCGGTAGTGTTTCTCCATTAGTCCAGCGTTGTTTAGACTTTTCATCAATTGATTTGACGTCAAGTATTTTACCGTCATCATCAATAAGCACTACATTTACGACGATGATAAATGAAAATAATGATAATGATAATGATACTATTGGAGAATGTGGTGTATGTTACAGAATACTTCCAAAGACCAAGAATCATATCTACACAATATGTGGGCATTTGTTTTGTGTGTATTGTGTTTTGAAATGGTGGGATACAAATACAACGTGTCCGATTTGTCGCGCGGATTTGTTTGAAGAACACGAAGACGAAGAACACGAAGTAGAAGAAGTATATGATTTGGTTGATGAACCAGTTGGAAATGGTGATAGTGTTGTTGGTTCTGCGGTAGATAATGATAATGATAATGATAATGATAATAATGATAATAATGATATTGATAATGATAATAATGATAATAATGATAATAATGATAATAATGATAATAATGATAATGATGATGATAATAATGATAATAATGATAATAATGATAATGATGATGATGATGTTCATCACGTAACAAGAATAACGGCATTCAATCGTTATCTTTACCAAGATCGTTTCTTTGAACGCAATTACAACATTGTCAACGTCTATGACGAGGGCGATGACGAGGATGACGATGAAGATGACTTTATCTATGATATTCGTATACGTCCAAATTTTGATGACACACTTAGCGAGGATTCAATATATTCATTGACATATTTTGAAATGCGACAATTACGTAAAAGTCGTCAAATTGCATTGCATTTGTTTGGTCGTATGATATTTCGTGAAATGTTGTTTTCAATGTCTGTTGAATTTCGCGGCGATGTTCAACATAGCAACTTTGTTATTCCAAAGGACCAATGGAATAACCTCTTGTATAATCAACAATCTATGTATAACGATACAGTCAACATATCAATGTATGAATTTGTCATCCGAAGAGGAAGCGAAATCAGTCCAAATCACGAAATAAATATGTTTGGTTTCATCAACGATATACGACTTGTTAATGTAGAAAGCAACAATCCAGAACGTGATAATGATGACGAATATGATAATGATGACAATTCGCGAGATGATGAGTTTAATCATTGGTGGGAGAATCTTCACGAATATGCATTTGCGGTGAATGTATTTTCGCCATCAGAATATTATCCTTGTGGAAGTTATGATATGACCGAAGGATTGTTTTCACCAGTGGAGATGGTGATTCCGTTTTCGCAAATTCGAAGGTTGTATAATATTCGCGCGTATGAGAGAATTAATTATAGAATGGAATGGAATTAAAAAGAACTTAAATATATATTCAAGATTATAAAATGGAAGGGGTATTGGTCCTTCCATAAAATATGATTGTTGCGCGAATGGCCGAGTGGTCTAAGGCGGTGGACTTAAGCCCCACTATCTCAGGATGCGCAGGTTCAAACCCTGCTTCGCGCATTTTTTTTGTCATTTGTGTGTTGTTATGTTTTATGTTATGATATAGTCTCTGTAGCTCAGTGGTTAGAGCAGTCGGCTGTTAACCGAAAGGTCGAAGGTTCAAGTCCTTCCAGGGACGTTTATTACAATAATACGATTATTGTTGTAATAAAATTCATTGTTTTACACAAATGAGTTGGGTATGATGTCTTAGATTACATTACATTGCGCATTATTAATGAACTCGGAGACAACGAATATACTTGCCGCGACATCGTGGAAACATACCAAGTCATTTCAATCTATTCAGGATAAAGAAGATTGAAATCAAGGCTGCCAGATACTGGATTGGTGGGTGTGGTGACGGAGGAAGCGGAGGCGGAGGCGGAGGCGGTAGTGGCGGAGGCGGTAGTGGCGGAGGCGGAGGCGGTAGTGGCGGAGATTGTTGTTGGCAGCATTTCGAGCCTGAACACGATTATGATTACGTATTGCTAGCACTATTGGATTTCCACGAATGGGTCTTGTGGGCTATACCCAAGTCACTCTTGATGGGCGAAATGCGTGAAAAGAAAATCGTAACCTGTCAAGGAAAACAAGGTTGGTGGGTGAAAAAATCAGATATATTGCCTTACTTGACACCGATTCACTCTGTGACTGAATTAGACGCATTTATTACGGGAGAGGATGCGTCAACGTCATCAGCGTTGTGAGGACTATTGAAGGACATCAGCAAGCGTTCATTGATTATTTTTACATATTCTTCATTACATTCTATAGCAATAAATGGGAGGCCGAGTTTTTTTGCTGCTACACATTCGCTTCCTGAACCCGCAAATGGAATAAGGACATAACCTTCAGATGACGGACGGTTGTTGACACGACCGCAATAACTTCTCACATAACGCAAGAGGTTTTTGGGTCGGATGATTTACGCGTTCGTTCATTCCAGCACCACCTGCGAGTGCGGGAATTTTGATAACATCGCGCGGTAAAGCACCGTTTGGATGTGCTGTATATGTGGTTGACTTTTCGCCTTTTGAAAACCGACCCTTTGTGGTTGCGCGCTCTTTTCCTGCTGCTCCGTGTAAGAACCCGTCGGTATATTCTTCGCGAATATCGTCGCGATGAAACACTTTATCCGTCTTCCAAAGAACCAGGATACTTTCGTGTGACCTTTGCCAGAAATTGAGAGAGGGGACTGTTTTATTTGTATAATGCCATATAATCCATCGGCGTTGAATATTGTGTGGGATTCGCGACAAGATGAGTGCGAGATTTTCGCTGATTCCATAGATGAACATTGTGCCATTGTCTTTAAGAATACGCAGACATTCACCTATCCAGCGGTCGGACCATTCCAAATATTGGGGCATTGACTGCTTGTCACTATCATTTCCGAAATCCTTTCCGATATATTGTAAGGTGGGTCGGCAATTATAATTTGTGCCGATTTATCTTGGAGAGTAGGTAGTATTTTAAGAGAGTCGTCTGTGATAACTGAGGGTATCTCGATAGCGGTAGCAGCAGGTTTGCGAATCACAAGTTTTGGCATTTGTATGCTCTTGAGTTTGTCGTAATATAAAATAGATTCAACTGTTTATAAATCATTTTTACTATATTCTAATCATAATCTATAGTAATCTTAACGATTGAATGGTTTCATTGCGTGCTCGTAGAACACGAAGACGTGCATATACAAAGACCAAACAACAAACATCGTCGTCATCTTCATCTTCAAGACATCGCGGTAAGGTTAGCGCTATCGAACTTGGATTGGCAGGGTCTCTCGTGGGTGTGTCGGCACTTACTCAGGGGACCGAACTTCAACAAAGTTCATTTCAAGAACAACAAGATTTATTTGTTGGAGGTGGAAAAAGCACTCGTGGTGTGTGTGGCAATAAGATTGCTGAACATATTCTTTGTTTTCTTGAGTTATTGAATACGGTTAAAATCTATCATTGGTCTACGCTTTCGTTTTCTACACATAAAGCAACAGATGAGCTTCACGAGAAGTTGAGTGAACTAGTGGATTCGTTTATTGAAATTTATATCGGGCATTGTTCACGACAGGGGGGGTCCGGTGTTCCGGTCTTTCATTTCAAGTCTGGCAAGTCGTCATCGTGTATTGCATTCTGTGAATGTAAATCTCTCGCCGCATTTTGTAAGGTTCTTGAAGATAATATTGTTCATTTGGAAACTCTTACTGAGAGTTTGAATGATTATACTGATTTAGTAAACATTCGTGATGAAATGGTGGGCGCATTGGCGCAGGCGCTATATCTGTTGCGTTTAAAATAGAATAGAATGGAATAGAATGACTTTATTTATTGCTCTGTTCGTGCGGTATTAGTTCACTATTTCTAGTTTTATTTGAATCCACAGAATCTTCTAATACTGATGCGTTTCCCAGTGTATTTAATTCTTGGTCTTTTAATTCAGACTCGTTCGTAGCGGATGCGGATGCGGATGCGGATGCGGATGCGGATGCGGAAGTCGTTTTGCGACGTCTTGTGCAACAGATGCAACCACCACAGTTGTTGTAACACTTTTTAAAAAAATTACGAATACGTTTTGCTAGTGATTCTTGGGAGGTCTGTGGCGTAGACACTTGAGTAACATTATCATTAACATTATCATTAACATTATCATTAACATTAACAATAACATTTGACTTCTGAGAATCTTCTTGTAATGAAACCATTTCCAATTCAATCTGCTCTGTTATAAATAGATTATTTAATTTTTCTGTTTGGTCTTTGTTAAAATCAATAATAGACTCAATAAGATTTTTAATTATACCAGTGTCCATAAGGACGCGTAAATAATTTTGCACTGCTTGTGTTGCAGTATGATTTTCTATCATATAATGAATTAAATATTGAACTTTTGTGATGGATAAATGAGAAATAATAGTTGACGATGCACGTTCCATTTCTATCGCAAGAATAATATATGAGAAAAATGTGTGTAATGTAATTTTTCTAGAGAAGTTCTTATCTCTCGTAAGTTTAATTTGGAGAGCATCGAGAGAATTGTTATTCGATGGTGATAATTGGGGTTCTGATATCTGCAATTCTAACGACGGGAACATTCGTTGCAACGACGGGGATTGCTCTGGCAACGACGGTGGCGACAACAGTGGTGATGAGTGTTGCGAGTTTGACAGTGTCAACTGCTCGATATTTATATCATCGTTCAACGAAAGTTGAGGTGGTGGAACAAGTTCTTGATGCGGATGCTGACTTGGTGATTGTTGATTCACTGTAGAATGTTCTTCTGTAATAGTTTTAGTTTTAGTTTTAGTTTTTTCTTGTGGATTTACAATACCAATATTTTCATCTGGGTCTGACAATACGCCATAATCGTTATCTTGTGTTCTTTCAATCAACTGTTGTTCTGAATTTGTAGTTGTAGTTGTAGTTGGTATACTTCCACGTTTATGTTTCTTATTGCCAGCGCCCATATTGTATGATATATAATATTATATAATATTTGCTTTATTCCATTTCAAGTGTATTGTATTGTATTGTATTGTATTGTATGTAATAAAAAATTACCTGTTTTCCCTACATATACCTGTAACGTGTCAGTAAATTGGCATAAGCGTAATATAAAAGCGCGTCGTAAGCGCGTGTTCTAGTTTTTCTGTGTTCTATTTTTTTTCATTTCATCTTTAATTTGTTTAACAACTTCAGCGCGGTCTTTGTGTCTTTGTGAGTCTGAAATAAATGACGCGACTTCATCCCTTATTTTGTGTGTGAGTGTCTCAAGCGAAATGAATTTACGACGAATCGTTTCCGGTGAGAGAATGATTCGAAGTAGAAAGCCAGTAGACTCTGGAATATGTGCGTTTTGAGAGGCGACACCCGGTAAATCCATTTTACCTGTTTTGGGGTTATATTTTGGTTTAATCCTGTCCAGTTCCTTTGAAACATTCATTTTCCAGCACATTGCGTCTTCATGATGGTCCTTGAACTCCAAGTATTTTTGGAGGTTCTCTTTGGTTGCGCTTATATTTTTCATTGCGAGTTCTGCTTCTGATTCGTCTTTCTGTGCTTTCGCATATTCTTGTTTGAGGTCGTTATATGATTTACTGTCTTGAACTATAAGTCTCATACGAAATTGGTAAATGGCCTTCTTGAGTAAATCAATGTCTTGTCTTGACATTCTTCTTGATTGGTCTGGTATTTTTTCATTTTCTTTTTCGAGTATGTCAAATGCGTGTTTCACTTGATGACTTGCGGATATTTTGTAAAATGTTCGAGAACGTGGTGTTCTTTTACGTTTGGTCATTTTAGCAGCGTCTTTGGCTGCTTGTGCGAAGTTGAACATCTCGACAGCATTTTGAGCATCTTGTAGTCTCTGGACCGCTTCATCTCGGTTCATTCCTGGGCGAGGTGTGTTTCCAAATTCGGTTTCGTAATCTTCCTCTGACATTCTTTTAATTTGGATGTAAGAATTCATTTGTTTATTCAATCGTTCAATCGTTCAATCGTTCGTTTCTTTCTGATGATGTAGGTTCGCTGTATTTGATATGTTCTTGTAAAAGTATTTCAATTTTTTTGTATGTTCACTATTCTTTGATTGAACATCTTTTTTTATGTTGCTCAAAGATTTGTGTGATGCAATGTGATATGGTCCTGGATGAAAAAATTGAAATGCTTTATCAATTGTTGGCAAATGACAGCAAAGGTCTAGATTAGATAAGAGAATGTCTGCAGAAATTAAAAACCAAAAACGTCATTTTATTTTGGTGCGGAAGACAAAGAAGGTGGGTATCGAACGGTATGACGAATATATTAAAAAATCGGGTCTTGAAGCAAAGGAATATCAGCGCGAAGGGGTGGAGTTTTGTTTGCGCCGTGAACGTGAACTGGAGACAAAAATGGAAGGAGGAAAAGGAAATGTGCGTGGAGGTATCATTGCGGATGAAATGGGTCTTGGAAAAACAATTATGATGATGGGACTCATCATTGCAAACTTGGAAGCGTATCGTCGCACATTGATTGTTGTTCCAGTGGCGCTCATCGCGCAATGGGTTGCCCAACTCAAACAGACAATTATTGATACTGGCGTAAAACCGGATTTATCAGTGGTCGTCTTTCACGGGTCTGCTGGTAAACGTAGTGTGATTTTGGCGGAGGGAGAGGGAGGTGGTGACGGTATGGTGTGGTGGCGCAGACCTCCAAAGAAGGCGTCGGTGGGGGGAGGTAGTGGTGGTAGAGTTATAGATATCGTAATTACGACCTATGGTTGTGTTGCGATGGAAGAACCTGTAAATGTCACGAAAAATAAGAAGAATGATGACTCATCATCCATAAAACGTATTACGACTAATAATATACAAACGTTGTCCCTTCTCACATTTCGTGCAGACCGTGTCATCTTTGATGAAGCACATCATTTACGAAACAAGACGAGTCGGGTATTTAAAGGTGCGATGCGAGTGACTCGTCCGTCGTTGTCGAATGTGCAATTCCCAAGTGTGTGGATTGTCACTGGAACTCCTATTCAAAACAAAATATCTGATTTAAAATCGTTGTGTTATATCCTTGGGTTAGGGGTGAATGAACTGATGACGGAAGAACAGCGAAAGGCGATTCGCGAACAATATGTTTTACGAAGAACAAAAGTGAGTGTTGGAATGGTGGCGGTGGGGACGGGGACGGAGGGGTCAGTGTGCGCTCCGCGTCTTCAATCTCTCAGACATTACAAAACCCAAGTTCCTTGGGGGTCAGAAAATGAACTCGCATTGAGTCGCGATATTCATTGTAAAGCGAGAAATACGACAGACCGTTCCGAGAGATTGAAGTTGTATACTCGGATGCGTCAAATGTGTGTATGTCCTGCGTTAATTGACGATGGTGAAAAAACGGCGACGGCGACGGCGGGGGATGATGCGACAGGTCACGCAGTATACGGATTATCAAAAGAAGAATACAATATTGCCGTTTCAAAACAGAGTAAACTTGACCGTGTGGTGGCGACGATTGTGGCGGAGATGGCGGCAGCGACGGGGACAGAACGGAAATCTCTCGTGTTCTGTCATTATCGCCGAGAGATGACAAGGTTGCGCGAAATGTTGTTGCGGGAGGGCGGCGACGGTGGCGACGGTGGCGACGGTGGCGACGGTGGCGACGGTGGCGGCGGCGGATAAGACATCGCGATTATTGATGGGCGAGTTACTGGGCGCGAACGTGAGCGTATTTTAGCTGCTGTGCCGAAAGTATTGATTCTCCAGATTCGGACATGTAGTGAAGGATTGAACCTTCAATCATATTCGGATGTCTATTTTGTAAGTCCACACTGGAACCCGTGTGTAGAAGACCAGGCAATCGCCCGTTGCTATCGTATGGGACAGACCTCCCAAGTTCGTGTCTTTCGGTTCTATATGTCGGATTTTGTGGTGGAGCAAAGTGGAACCGAAGTGGACGCCGTCGTGGCGGGAGAGTCGTCGTCGTCGTCGGAAAGCATTTCTACGCTGGACCATAAATGCGAAGAAATACAAGAAAGGAAACGTGTGTTGTGTGAAGAGTTTCTGTGTGGAGTGTGAATGTGTGTGTGTGTGTGTTAATAAAC
>Ga0194119_10002576_pt1 | contig 30359 bp, 19 predicted proteins | sample TA2MahC100mmetaG_FD_148620 | JGI IMG/M metagenome (GOLD analysis project Ga0194119, IMG submission 148620) | Freshwater microbial communities from Lake Tanganyika, Tanzania - TA2015018 Mahale Deep Cast 100m | ecosystem: Environmental > Aquatic > Freshwater > Lake | place: Tanzania: Lake...
AATACCGGCGAAGCAGCGAAGCAGCGAAGCGGCGAAGCAGCGAAGCGAACGAGCGAGCAAGAGTGAATATGGACGGCGGATTTGTATATGGTATTCTATCTTGAACTATCTATCTTGAACTATATTCTCGTTTCTTATTGCGAATATAGTCTTCCGTCCATATTCACTCTTGCTCGCTCGTTCTCTCGCGTCGCTGCTTCGCCGGTATTTCCGACGGCGGGCGACCTCGTGTTTTTTATTGTTTATACAGTAGTTACAATATGATTTACAATTTCGCCCACAAACCAAACGAGTGAAGGTGTGGAACGACAAAGCAAAACACCGTAATGAGAGAGAAAGGGATATAAACATCCCTACTTATTATAATTAAGCACACTTCCGCGTAAATGTCGTCATCGTCATCGTCTCATCAATTCAAAACTATATGTTCGCAAAATGATATGCGTCTTGGTAAAAACCCAGAAATGAAACTATTCACATTGGAATACAACTATCATAATCCAAACTTCAATATTCTCTCACTGATTAATGTCAACATCCATAAATTGTTATTCGAAGTCAACAAGGATATCATTGAAATGATTGATATTCAACCGTGCCCAGATGACGCATCAGAACACAATATTCTTTATAAATTCAAAGATATTGGTGGAGATTTAGGAGGGTTCAAGACGTATATGTTTGTCTCCACCAAAATCGCAAAACGGTATGCGAGTAATGGAAATACTGAGATTATTTTTACAAGCAAGAGTATCCCCTATGAATTTCATAGTGAACTCGTGGGATTGAAATACCGATTATTGGAGTATCCGTTGTATATCCAAAAGTATATTTATAATGAATGCTCTGACACGGGCGCAGGCGCAGGCGCAGGCCCCGCAGCCGCAGGTTCAACACTTCAAGTGCTTCATATGTTCAAGTTGAAACCCGATACGCAAAACGAACTCACCGTCGCAATGGAAAATGCCATCGGGATTCTTATCAAAAAAATGTATTTTCGTTTGAAGGTCGCAATTGAAAGTTTGCGAGCATAATCACTAAGTTATTTAGCGTAATATGTATTAGAATTATAAATAATATATATTATACCAGAATGGATGACCTACTACAAGAATATTTAGAATGTGAAAAGAATGCCACCGACGTTTCTGACACAAACGCAACCGACGCAGTCAACGCAGCCCACACAGACACTGACGCAGCAGACGCCGCGGTCACCGCTGACCAAATTGGATACGATGACTACGTGAAACGAACCGAAGAATACTATTATAAAATGTCGTGTCGCGACCTATTTCGCGCATTATGGTTCACGGTGTCGTCTTGTTATATCGGTCTCTCGGAGTTCGTCAAATACAAAGTGGGATGGAAATCACGCAACCACGCAATTATGGATGTAAGTCGCCGTCTCGCAGCAAAAAATATGATGTATGTAAAAATATTCCAAGCATTCGCGACCAACCGTAATATCGTCTCTCACGAACTCAACGAATTCTTCAGTGAGTATACCGATAGTGTAACGTATTCCGATGAAGAATACGACGTCAACGAACTCAAAGAGTTAGAGGCGAGGTCGCACGAATGTCGACCTTACGGACGTCTTCGCATAGAAAATGACTACCGCCCGATAAAATCGGGGTTGATGTCGCTGATATTTCGCGCACGTATACTGCCATCGGAGGGCGCAGACAGCGATGCAGACGGCGGCGCAGGCGACCTCGTAGTCGTTAAGTACCTTCGCAAAAACATCCGTAAGAACTTCAACGCGTCAATGAATAATCTCGTCGTATTTGCGAAACTTATGAAGTATGTCCCTTATATGAGAACATTAAATGTGGAAAACCTGATTCTTCAGAATATTGTATCTCTCAACGACCAAGTGTGCTTTCGTAAGGAACTCGCGAATATAACGACCTACTACAACAGGTGGAAGGACTATGAAACCGTGAAAATCCCGAAACCATACCCAGATTATACGGAAACGATTCACCCGGATATCATTGTGATGGAATATATCGACGGAATGAAGATTACTGAGATTGACCCAGCAGATAATGACACCTTTGCGAAAGTTCTAGCAGGATTCAATGGTAAGGCGGCATTCTGTAGTTCGATTTACCACGGAGACCTTCATCCAGGGAACATCTTGTTTATTAAATCGTCGTCGGAACCAACCCATCGGATTGGAATCCTGGATTTCGGAATTATCGGATATTTGACACGAAACGACCAGGAAATTTTATTCAAGGCGTTGAAATATACCTACCAAAGAAGATACAATAAAATCATCGACTTGATTATGACGTGTGAGTTATCAGAAGAGGCTGCGCGTAAAACGAATCAGCCAAAGGGCGCTACGGTTGCGGAAAAACTGGGCGCGGATAAATTCAATCAACTCCGGGATGAACTGATGCGCGTGTTAATCAACTATACGACACCGCAAGTGAAGTTCTTTGGCGTGGCTGAAATCTACGAAATCAACTACATCCTGAATAACTATGGATTGATGTTTCGCAGGTCGCTTTATCGCCTGTTTATCACCGTCGCAATTATGGACTCGATAGGAACACGACTGGGTAGCGAGATGAGCTATGTCCAGCATATGACGGATATTATTATGGATATGTATAATATCAAACCGACGGATGAGGATACGGACGAGGACGAGGACACGGGCGACGACGAGGACACGGGCGACGAAGACACGGGCGACGAGGACGAGGACGAGGACACGGGCGAGGACGAGGACGAGGACACGGGCGAGGACGAGGACGAGGACACGGGCGAGGACGAGGACGAAGACACGGGCGAGGACGAGGACGAAGACACGGGCGAGGACGAGGACGAGGACGAAGACACGGGCGACGAAGACACGGGCGACGAAGACACGGGCGACTAACGAATCAATATTAAACACGTATTATTACTATTGATTACTACACGAACGAAGAGAGGAATGAAAATTGGAATTATCGGAAATGGTTTCGTAGGACGAGCAACACGATTGTTCACTGGGGGTGGGTCCACCCCCCTAGGATTGACACTTTGCTCAAAGCCCAGCGAATGCGGACCACGGAGTGTCATTGGGGAAAGAGTTGATTCCATTTCTGGGACGATTTCTACCGTAAATCCGTCGTGGGGGGGCGGAACCCCCGGCGGAACCCCCGCCTTAATCTACGATATCCGCCCTGAAGCGTGTGACCCTCCCGGCATTACATTAGAAGACCTTGACCGTGAATGTGACCTCTTATTTATTTGTGTTCCGACCCCCCTTCACCACGACGGTTCTTGTTATACGCAAATCCTGGAAGATGTCATCGCGAAGTGTCCCACGAACCCATACAAAATCATCCGAAGCACGATTCCAGTAAGTTTCGCAGCGAAACACGAATGCTATTTTATGCCAGAATTCCTGACTGAAACCAATTGGGAAGATGATTTTCGCAGGACGAGTGAATGGATTGTAGGCATACCTGCGCGCGTAAACGACGACGCCCGTGACGGCGCCCGCGACACTCGCTACGACGCCCGCGACGCCGAATTTAAGCGCCGTATCCAAGCACTCATCACGGAGAGTCGCGACAAGGGCGCGATTGATTCGGACCGGGTCACATTTACAACGACCAACGAAGCAGAGACGTTGAAGTTGATGAAGAATTGCTTTCTTTCCGCAAAGGTGGGACTGATGAACGAATTCTACGACTTTTGCGCCGCCACTGGCACGGATTATGATACGGTCGTCGCACTCGCCAAACAAGACGCGCGAATGGGGACGTCGCATTTCCAGGTTCCGGGGCCGGATGGGCGGCGCGGGTTTGGCGGGACGTGTTTCCCGAAAGACACACATAGTTTATACTGCCAGATGACAGCACACCGTCTTATCCCGCGAATCTACCCCGCAATTCTCGCGCGGAATGACACCGTTGACCGCCCTGAACGCGATTGGTCGCGCGATGTATGGCGCACCACGATTCCGCTTCCGACCCCGGTGTCAAAAGTCGTGGTGGTGTTCTCGGACACGTCCGCGTATCTCACGGATATCATCCGCACAAATCTCGCGAAGAATAATGTGGTTATCGAGGTCTCTCGTAGTAACGGGAGCGGGAACGGGAACAGTGTGTCGCAAACGATACATAAGAACCACCTTGTCCACACCCGCGCACACACGAACATCAACGCGCCATTGTTTTTCCCGCGCGTGGATGAATGCTACTATACACCCCAATATGGTGCGGACGCGTATACAATAATGTGCGAAGTGATGTGCGTCATTGATTTATGGGCAAACCACGAACAAATGACACTGTATGTCGTGAAACAAAGACGCGTGGACAACGGTCACGGATACGCAGGCGACAGTGAGAGCGGAACCGAAGGATTTGACAGCGAATGCGACGGCGACGGCGACGGCGACGGGAGCGGGAACGAGGTTCGCGAAGTAGACTACGCCAAAGTGATTGAAGATTATTACCAGACGAAATACGGGGATACACGCCACGATAAACGCAGACTTGTGGTTATGTTCTAGTGTTCGCGTCGATGTGGGCGTCGTCGTCGTGTGTGTTTTTGAGAGGAAGATGAGTGGACGCGATGCCGACGGGTCGCTGGGGTGGGAGTAGACGCGACGGCGGGGCGGCGGTGCTTGCGGGTGCGTTTTTGGCCGCCTTTATTTGGATTGCTCTTTGCAATGCGGCGGGAGAATGTTCCATTATTATTATTAGATTCTGGTGGTGGTGGTTTCGGGGTGAGTTGTTGTTGTTGCTTATTTGGTAATAGTGCATATGGTGATGATTTTTGTTGAGGGGGGGTCGATAAAAAACTCAAATCAGTTCCTGGGGGCACTTCATTGTTTAAGGGTTTGTCATTAAAATGACCCGGGAATAAACCTCCAGAAGGCTGTATGGCTGGATTGTTAAGGTTTACATTAGAAGAATGTATTGATGGTTTTTTATCATTTTGTCGTCTAGCACTTAGTGGTAAACTCAGTTGTAATTTATCATATAAATTTTCGGATAATTCTTGGGGATTTCTTGCTGATTGTGTCGCTGGAGGTCCCGATGCCGGTTGGATACTTTTAGTCTTTAATGGAGGAACTGGAATATCGGGTTTAGCTGTCCGAGTAAACAGCTTTTTAGATGGTGGAGTCTCCGGTGGACTCGGTTGTTGACTCTCCGGTGGTTGACTCTCCGGTGTTTTTGGACCCACTTTTGCCTGATTCATCCACGCCTGGCGTGGAGACGGCGACGTAGTTGAAACACCACCCTGTGCGGTTTCCGAGATTTTTTGAAGAACATTATCTGGCTCTAATCGTCTAGGTGTTGATGGTCGTGGAACACTACTCGGTTTCTGAACCGATTCAGATTCAGATTCAGAATCAGAATCATAATCCGAAGAGACAGATGGTGGTGGTTCATCCGAAGGAGGAGGTAATTTATTAGAAGTAACACCCGAGAATTTTAGCGCATTAGGTTTTGGTTGTTTTGTAGATGGGTGTTTGGACTCGCGTTTCCCATTTTTATCTTTATCACACAAATAACCACGTATCCCATTTATCAATGACTCTAAGGAACCGTCTGTTTTAAAATTGGAAACTATCAAACTACCCACTCGTGTTTTATAGTCTATCGCAGAGGATGTTACAGGCTGAAATACATTTTTCAATGTTTGCGAATCCATATGTTCCATCCATCCAATATATGTATGATATAAATGTTCTATAAATTCACCACAGTCAATAAGAGCATATTGTCGTTTTTGTATATAATACCAATGAAATGCGATTAAAATAATCCAATTTAACATAAACCTGTATTTTTGCGCGCCTTTACTCCTTACTTGATTTTCCAAGAACAATGAATATGTTCCATCGTCCTTGCCATTTTTATAACATTTTGAAAACTCCATAAAAAGTGTGGTAAATAAACTATTGTTTTGAGGGCTGCTCCAAGTTAAATCAGAACGTCTTTTAGTGATACCTGATTCACTAGACGCTAATAGTTGCGTCACCATCGTTGTATCCTTACTTTCAAACACGCTTCGTAATATACGAATACTACCCGAAGTATACTCCATAAACTGCCATAATCTTAAATACATATCTTGATATGTTTTACCATTTTGAGTGGGGCGAAGTGGTTTATTGTTAGTATCTCTTTCAGTGTCTAAAAAAATCATTAATTTTTCAATTGTCGTTTGATGAGATGCTTTTTGTCCGAGATTACTCAAAAAATCCGTAGTATCATCGGTATTAATTAATTGGTCCTTTTTTCTGCTCATTTCACCATCTATAACACTAGGTATATCAACTACCTCGGTTGACTGGGTTGTTTTTTCTATTTTTTCTAAAAATTCAGGTGTAAGTACTTCATTTGGTGATTGAAATGACAAGAAAAGTTCCTGTATTTCTGGGGTTATTTGTTTGACTTTGATGATTTTCGCAACTTTATTTCCTTCTCCACCGCGTTGAATGAATCCTCCTCCAGCTCCAGCTCCAGCTCTGGCTCTAGCTCCGGCTCCAGCTGCAGCACCCGTAGGCTCAGATGCTCCCAATTTTTTCTCGTTATCGTCCTCATATACAAATATTTCCAATACAGTAGGGTCAATCGTGTCTTCTGTGTTGTCGGAGTTAGAAGCGGCAGCACCTTCGATTCTAGTAGGAGGTTGCTTTTTTTGAACCGGAGTAGGTATAAAGATGGAATACCGGCGTCCTGGTTTTCGTTTTTCTTCTGGAACGGATTTTTCGTCGGCGTCTTTCAACATATTTTGTTGTATTGTTCTACCGCTTTTATTTGTGTTTTGTGTATCTGGTTGTTTTGGGCTAAAGTCTGTGGGTGACGGACTTCTAGAACTAGCGGCCTCCTTTTCAGCAGACAACGCATCCGCCCGCGCCTGGTGGGCTTCACTAAGACGGTCATACTCTGCGTTGGCTGCGTTTAAACGGTCTTGAATTGATGCTATATCCACTGGGGGTGGTTGTATTATCGCGGACCTTTTTTGTAATTCTTGTAGTTTTTTTGGTAGGTCCTTTATTTTATCAAGTTCTGTTTCAAGTGAAAGTATACTTGTGCCCAAAATTATTATGGCTGTTCCGAAGTTTGCGTTTGCCTGAAGTTTTTGCCTAATATTTTTTGTTTTGTCTAACGCCGCCGTCTTCGCCGCCGTCTCCGCCGCCTGCGCTTTCTCAATATTCTCTTGAATCACCCTTTCTTTATCTTTAAACGCATCTGAATCAAATATATCCATTATTTTCTGGTAATCTTCCATTATTTTCTGTTTTTCATCAAACAACTTCTTATCCTCCTCTATCTTCCCGAGAATCTCCTCCTTACTCGTCGCAAATGCGGTCGCCTTCTTTCCGATTTCGATAGCGAGTTCATTGGCGCGTCCTTTGATATCATTGAGAGATGTATCTTCAACTTTCTTAATTTTATCGGCGGCCAACGCATCGGCGATTCCTTTCGCCGTTACATTCGCACCGTGAGCAACGGCTTCAAGCGCCCGAATTCTCTCATTCAAACCAGCTAAAACCTTTTTCTTTTCAGTGTTAAACTCATTATTCAAGTCATTAAAACTCTTGGTTTTTGCTGTCACTTCTTCTCCAGTATCATCCTTAAACGAGGCAATCGCTTCTCTCGTGTCCTGAGAGATGGCTTCTTCACCCGCTTCCGTGGCAGCAGTATCTAATTCGGTCTTTAATTGATTGATTTTATTCACATTTACCTTATTCTTACCGGCAATATCATCTAATGTATTATCATTTATTTTCGAGTATTGTTCTCGTAATGTCCCGATGTATTCTTGTAATGATTCCTTCGCTCTCTCTAGTGCCGCAGCCTCTTCCGCTGCGGTTTTTGCCGCCGCCGCCGCCTCTTCCGCCGCTTTTTTCGCCTCTTCCGCCGCTATTTCGGTCTTTATACGGGCTAGTAAAGCCTGGAGCGCCTGATTATTGGCATTGATTTCGGCTTGGGTATTTTGGCACTGTTGATTGAATTCATGAACGTCTGTATTGACAGCACGTAATGCGTCTATTGCGTCATCAAGTGTTATATTTGTTATATCGTTTGTTATACTTCTCTTTATTTCTTCGCGTTGCGTCGTCAATTCGCCGATTCGTTTTCCGAGTTGTTCGTATTTGCCATATAATTCATCTCTATCTTCTTGATGCTTTTTCTTACCCGGTATCGTCAATTTCGACGCTACCGCAGCACTCGCCATTTCTACTTATATTTACAAACGATATAAATATAAGAAGTTTATACGACGCGCGATGCGACCTAAATGATACGAAACTTCGGTGAGTTGTTTCTACTAATCTACCGAGTTAAGCAATGTGTTGATTTCTTTAATTAATCCAGCGCCGCGGTTGTCGGATGGCGGCTCAGCGAGTGTCCCGAGGGTGGCGTCGAGTGTTTGTCGAATACCCGTGAGGACTTTTTCCTTCGTGGTATTAAATCCGGTATTGTATTGTTTTATATGTTCAGTTATCTTTTTTTTCAATTCCTCTGTCGCTCCTTCCATTTCTTTGTATTGACCGGTTAATCTCTCTGAATTTGTTTTTATAATTTTAAGTATTTCTTTATTATAGTCATTCATATGATGTGATTTTATATTATCTATATTGGTTTTTATATGTTGGATGTATCCATTCAATTCTGTTTGTAAATCCATGGATTTTATGTTACTAATATCATCATTAACTGTTTTTAATAATTGTGTCAATTCTTGAATATCATTTTGTATACCCGATGACGGCGGCGATTGAATCGCATTCGCAACCTTTTTTAATTTCTCCAAATCCTGATGATTTAATTCTATTTGTTTTTTTATTTCATTAATAAACATATTATTATCAACGACATTCGAATTTATTTTACTTTTAATTTCTTTTAAGAGTGGGTCAACGACTTTGTGCATATCAGATTGGGGATCATTAGTTATTATAGGTTGCGTGGTTTTGGTTGAGAGTGTCACGATAGATTTCGCTGCGGCAGCTATTAGTCCTCCAATTGCGATGACTGGACTAGCTACAACGGCAGCGACACCGGCAGCGACACCGGCAGCGGCAGCGGAAGCGGTAACGGCAGTGGAGGCGGGAGCGGAAGCGGATGAGAGAGCGGAAGCGGGAGCGGATGAGGAAGCGGATGAGAGAGCGGAAGCGGTAACGGCAGTGGAGGCGGGAGCGGAAGCGGATGAGAGAGCGGAAGCGGCGCTTTTTGATTTATATTTTTTAAAGGCTTTGGCGATAGTCGTCGCCGCCTTTTCTTGCTGTGCCGCCGTTGCCACCGCCACCGCCGCCGCAGCCGCCACCGCCACCGCAGCCGTAACAGCAGCCAACGCAGTTTTTGCTTTTTCACGTTCAGTTTCAGCAACAGTGTTTTGTCGTTCTGCTTCTCCTTGCTCTCTTTGTGCGTCTGTCAGACTCGTTGCAGCCGCTGCTTGTTGGGAAGCAGCAACAGCGGCAGTGGCGGCGGCAGCGGCAGCAGCAGCGGCAGCAGCAGCAGCATCAAGAGCTGTTTGGACTGCGGGATCGGTCGCGTGAGATTTAGCTATCGTTTTTGCTTGGTGATAATAGAGTTTCGCATTACTCTCCGCCTCAAGCGCCGCAACCGCACTCGCCGCTGCCGCCGCAACCGCAGCGGCCTTAGCAGTTTCTATTGGTACAACCTGGGGTTCCAATCCTTTATAAACGGCCATCACCTCTTTATATTTTACCATCATTTCACCAATTTTTTTATTTATCTCGTGTAAATTATCGGATAAACGTTTCAAGTTACCCCTGTCTGTTTTTACACTTTTAACCCATCCCAAACTCTTTTCCGTCAAGTCGTTTACTTGCTCGTTTAGTGTAGTTATTCCATCTTTTAATGTAACTATATTTCCTAGTTGTGTTGATATAGCATTATTTTGTTTTTGATAATACATTATAATTTTTTCTATAACCTCGACACTATTTACAATAACATCTACACAATGGGTATCCACCACCACCGTCTTTTTTATATTACTCAATATACTCTCTAAAATAACGGCATATGACTTGGTTGGGTCATCAAAATCCGCACAATAACCTGTGGTAACCGTATTTTTAATATCATCAACTGATGGGGTGATACTAGAGTTTATAATATCAACTACCTTTTTCCCTGAAAACGAACCCGTTGAAACAAGTACGTCCTTCATCACCGGGTCAATCGCAGCCATATCTTGTTCGACGACCACCGCATTCACTTTATAAATATGGTCCACACTCACCCTAGCGTATTCGCATAATTTTTTCGCATATTCGCGATTTGGTTCTCGTCGCGAAACATTCCAAGTGCCCCGATTCAAATGAGCGCTCGTTTTTTCTACCTCTCTCCAAGCCTTTGCCACTATCTGCTCGTCAGTAAGTGGCCCTGTCGGTAATATCGGAGGTGGCGGTAACGGCGGAATCGATGTTGGATGAATCACCTTCGCCGCCGCCGCCGCAGCTCTCGCCCTTGCGGCCCTTTCCTCCGCCGCCTCCGCCGCTGCTTGTGCGGCCGCTATCTCCGCCTCTGAAGGAGGTGGAGGAGGCAAGGGCGGCGGAATGACCACCGGTGGAACAGGCGGTTCCGGCGTCATTTTCATTCGAATATCCAATCCGATATCTTTCAACGAATTCGCAGCCAATTCCGACATTTCATTAAATGCGTCATTGAGTTGACCGCGCGCTGTAGCGCATTTGGCAGTATCGGGTTTTTGGAATGGGAATAATTTTTTGGCTTGGTGAGTCAATGCTTCTGTAAATGATGCGCCATCCGGTATCGTTCCATCGGACGTTCCCGCTGCCGCCGATGCCGCACCCACCGCCGTCGTATCCGAAAATGCTGGATTCTGGAACCGCAAGTCAGTGGTTGCGTCGCCACCAGCACTTCCGATAGGACCTTTTGGTAGCATTTGCGGTCCCTTCTCTGCGTCAATATTGAATACGCATAATGGCGCTCCGCCGCCACCTCCTGCGAGAGAAATCCGGTCCACTGGTTTTTTTTTCAGTATCAAATCCATCCGAGTGTCTGTCGGCACCGCCCCCGCCACCGCCCCCGCCGGAGGTTCGTTGAGTTTCGCAATGAATTCTTTCATCCCGCGCCCCGAGACGATTTCAGGCGCGGACAACTGAAAAAACGCCCATTTGGAAGTAGATTCGATGAAACTCCGATGTATACTTGGAGAATACCATATATACCGCGGTTTCGCAAACAACATCCCAACGACTTGAATCGTATTGTATTTGATTAACTTCGTAATGCTTTCTTTCAATTTCGTCTGGTCTTTCGGCGTAGGCGAACCCGCAGCACCTGATAATCCGAGTGTTTGGTCCAACTTCTTCTTCATATCCGAAATCGTGAACTCGATTTTTTTATTGGAGGTCAACTTCGTGGACCATTTCGCGCGGTAGGTATCGGGGTTGACGAGACCGGCTTTGTGTGCGTCCGCACCGCCCACACCGCCCGCACCGCCCGCGTCGCGATAATAATACTCGGCACTATCCGGTATGATTTCGCTGGGTTGAAGCCGCCCCTTTTGCGCAATTAGATTACATATATTTTTCAGTTTGCGCTCTTTCAATTGAATTTCTTGGCGCAGTTTCTGGATTTCGGGGTTTTTGGCTTCGTTGATTTTATCAAAATTGTTTTGTTCCTTCCGGATTTGACGTATGACTTCGTGGGTTACATCATATAATACGTAGAAAAGGAGGTCAATGCCGAAAGAGAGGTCTTTGGGTGATTCTTTGATATGATAAAGATGCCGTCCAAGTTCTTTCAAAAACTGATTGTGTTCTTCATAATCTACAATATCGATAAATCGTGTTAGTTCATTTCGGAATTTCATAAATTTTTCAACAAAATCGTTCGCAGGGGGTGGTTGTTTATATTCATTAATTAAAGTTTGGACATATTTTTCTTGTTTACTTTGGTCGTCAAGAAAATCTTTTAATATATCGCTATTGACACCGTTGATTTGGATTTCATTCACGGCATTTTTTGCTGAATTTTTCAATTCTTGTATTTGAACAGGTCCCACGTGTCTTTTAGATTCTCCAATTGAATGATTTTGATCTTGTAACTTTTGAATCGTAGCATCGATATACTTAGCCCCAAACGCCTCTTTGTCCTTCGTCTCTATATCCGTATCTTTATCAAACGGGTTATTCTTATTCGCTGGTTTACCCGCCAACAACCAATAAATATATTGAATGAGTTTATATGTCTTGTAAAAATATGTAGGCGTGTCTCTCCCTCCTCCAACGGATTTATTCTTACCGATGGCGTTATCGAATTCCTCAAAAACGTGATCTCCTCCAATGAGCGCCTTGAAATTTTCATTTTCGACGTCAATTGTCTTCAAAAATGTATTGATAATTTCATTGACTTGGAGATAAGGAAGATTATCTAACTGTAACCCATCGGTGATTACCTTTATTTCACCGTAGATATCATATAATTTTTTTTTGATAGTTTTATCAAATTTGTAACTACGTATGTCTCGCTCTTTTACGTCTATCGGGTCATTAAAATGTAAACCAATATCCTCGTAGACTTTCTCTAGAAATGTCTTATAGTGCTTTATATTCTCAATAAATTTCATTGGTTCTGTCCCATTACTTACATACAATTTGCCAAGTTCATCATATTTCTTCGCAATTTCATCCACCAGTTTCATTACGCCGCTCGCACCCACACCCGCACTCGCGCTCGCACTCGCCGCACCCGCGAATATGTCATCCACACTTATTTTCAGTGTTAACATTTCATCGCGCGGAAGTTCACGTTCTTGAATGAAAAAGGTGCTTGCGCTGTCATAAAATATCCATTCCGTATAATCCTTGTGCCATTTGTCGATTTTGCCTTGAATGGTGTCCGCGGTTTTCTTGTCGAGGTCGGTCGTCGCGCTGCTCCCCACACGCGACGTAGCCGCGGTCGCGGTCGCGGTCGCAGGTTTCCCCTGAATTGTATGTTTGTAAAACAGACTGTTATAGTTGTTCCCGTAACTCTTGACAACATCCGCCACCAACACCTGTGTTTCATCATTGCCCGCATTCTTCGCGAAATACTCTGCGATTTTCTGGTGGTTGATTTTGTATTGCGTAGGAATGAAGAGTTCAAGCAGATTTTTATTGGTTGAACCCGCGCGATGGTATACCATTTGTTCCAGTAACGGGATTTTCAGGGCGGATGAAATATTACCCGGGACGTATTTCGGTTGTGTTGAATTATTGATAACCCCATTTATTGGAATTTGTGGTAAATAACTTCGGTCCGCAATTTCATCTATATACGTATCGATATTTGAATCAATGGTCGTTATAATATCTGTAACGGGGATATAAGGCTGCGTCATTGTATTTATTAACAATACAGAATGCCTATATTCGTTATATACTCATTCTATTATATTCCGCGTCGCTTTACTCATTTCGCCTACGGTTCCACTCGCTCCGCTCCGCGGGTTCACCGAGTTCTGGGTTCCATTCTACGTGCTTACTCCGAATCACGCTTTGCCACCGCCACCGACCTTCGCGGGTTGTGACGACTCAAACGTATCATCTTTGAACAACTGATGATATTTCACGAGTTCTAAATGGTCAGTCTCTTCCTTCTCTTTCTTCGCCTTCTCCAGCGTATGAAGCGCATTACTGATTTCTAAATCGGTCACCTTCTTTTCTGGTCCGTGTTTCTCCGGTGTCATTGTATGTAAATCTCTAAATTTCGTCGGAATCACGCAATACTTGCTGTCCATATTCATCAAGTGGTCAACAATAATCGAAAAGCACGCGGTAATCACCAGCGCATAATAAATACTACGTGTTCCCATCCAGCTCACCGCGAATACAAGGACTTCTTTACTCATCAAGTATTTAATCCAGGATTCAGTGGATGAATTCAAGTCCAAATTAATATATCGCGACCCGATATTCAGGATAATCATCACAAAACCTGCGAAGAATGTGCTTGTATTCAGGTTATGGAAGAAGTTGTGCATCGCGGTAAGCACGCGTGAGTTCATAATATTGTTGGCCGGTGACTGAAGTGTGAAAAAGTTCGTCTTTCCAGAGAACAAATCTGTAAATGATTTCAAGGTGATGGGGGGTATGAGAGGAGATGATGCGATAGAACCGGGGGCGCCGCCGACTTGTTTCTGTGCCCCCGCCTGTGATGCCGGTGCTGCTGCTGCCGCTGCCGCCACTGGCATTTTTGCCGACGACGACGACGACGCCGCCGCCGACGACCTACGAAGACTACGATTTTTCTTTGAACTTGGCATATGAATACTAATAATACGAGAGATTTAAAACCGGCCACGGAAGGCATTTTTCAGTTTACGCATTCCTTGACGCGCCCCCTTTTTGAACTTCTCGCGGATTCGGAATCCTTCTGGTCCGAGCAGATTATCGGGGTCCAATTCAACACTTGTCGGCGCCAATACCGAGTCTTGTGATTTCCACTTACTAAATATCTCTTCAAACATTGTGGTAATATAGTTTATTTTGCGTTGAAATTCGCTTTTCCCTTCGTCGCTGTCGCCCTTGCCGTCGTCGCTGTCGTCGCTGTCGTAAGTATCGCGAAGGTCATACCCGCCCGCCTTGCCGCGATACGCATTTGTCCCTTCTTTCACATATGGTCCGTCCGCCTTTTCAGAGATATCCAAGTGCGAGAGACTCTGTTTATGCGCGGTGCCTGCGCCTGATGCGCCAACTACGGACTTGTCGCTAGTGGCACTGGCACTGGCACTTTTCGCAACAGCCCTGGATTTCGCGATTCTCTCGGCGTCTGCGTTTCCAATACTGTCCTGGTAAGCACCAAACGCCGACGTCGCGAGGACGATACACGCCATCAAAATCAATATGAAAACACTTCGTAGTTTCATAATCCTTAAAGATTATAGATATAATAAAATACGTCCTCGTGTATTCAATTAGGTATAAGGTGTTGTGCTAACTACCTTATCAAAATAATACGTGATTCCATAGATATACCGTTTTTCATCATTGGTATTGTATGTGTCGTCAAGAAGAGGGACGCGAAATATGTTATTGTAGCTGGCAATCGTTTCTATATCAGCCGGTTGTGTTAATGGTGTAAGTATGTTCTTTCCATCGGTGACCGCTTCTATCGTCTTATTATAATAACCGTATTTCTCTTCAAACAAAATCACCGCATTGGTTCTCTCGATGATTGCGAGATAGGACAACATCATACGCAATTCTTGAACCACTTCTTCTGAGATATTAATCGTATTGATATTGGCGGCATCATTTTTAGCTTGAGTTCGCATCATTTCTAGTATCTGGTCGATACGTTGACGATATCCGTATACTTTACCGTAGATTTCAATCTCACGCTGTTTTTTTGCGCTTTCGGATATGGGCTTTTCATTTGTTTTTTTCAGAAGCGCGCTATACGTAGTTTCACTTGCGTTGTCCGCATTATTTCCACGATTCAGAGGTTGAATATTCGAAAATTTGTCTGCTGGCTTGTCATTTCCTCCCGCAATCAAGGATACGTATGAAATGGACGCCGACCCCCCTTTCACTTCCGAATCCTGTAATTTTGTCAACCGTCGGCTATAACCTGCGGCGGCATCTGTCTGTGTATCAAATAGAACTCTGGTATTGAACCGATTGAGACACCTCGGAATATTGATGATGTCCTTGTTGATATTGTTATAGACGTTTTTTTTAAAATCGCGAAAATCGTTTCGTTTAATGGGGTCATAAACGCATTCTTTGAAATAGATGTATCGCTTTCCTTTCACACCGGATTCATCACTTGTATTATCTACCCACTTTCCTGCGAAGTTATAAATCCCGCTAATTTGTGCAGTGCGTGAATCTCCGAGGAGTTCATTGCTGCCGAACATCGTGACACCTCCTGCGCTACTTCCGATGGAGCATCGTTTACTGCTGAAATATTTATCGGTGAAATCGCGACTGTCCTCTTCAACGAACTTATTATAGCGTCGGTGGTCCACGCCGGAGTCATCGCCTTTGATGATTTTTACCGAAAATCCTTCTCGTCCGCCGCGTCCTCCGTGTTCGTGTTCGTGTTCGTCGTTGAGATTGTCGTATAGAGATACAGATACGCCAGTGGTAAGTTCGTCCTTATCTACGACACGGCGGGGGGAAGCGGCGGAAGTAAAAGAAACCGGAAACGTATTGGCGCCCGTGTCCGCTCCAAGAAACACCTCGGCAGATATCACGACAATACAAAGAAGAAGGAATAAGATGAATTCACGATATACCAATAACGATACGAGACCAATAAGTATCAAGATTCGCACGATGGCCGCCGTCGCATCACTTTGAATAACATTATGATATAACCACGAGAGAATATACTTGATGTTATACTCTAGATTCATCGTCTACTACTACTATTATTATGGGAGATATAATTCAATAGATATGACACGGATTCGTGTCTGCACGTGTCGTATCTATTACGGTTCACGAAGCACGAAGCACGAAGCACAGAGTGCTTGCTTACTTCGCCTTCAATTGCTTCTCAATGTCCTTGACAATATCGGGTTTCTGAGTCTCGGCACCTTCCTTCTCGGAGTCGCAGGATTCACCCTCGCACTTCTTCTTCTCGCCATCAAACCCTTCTTCCTCTTTCTTCTCCTTGTCCTCTGGCACTTCCATACCTTCGAAACCGTAATATCCGCTCATTGAGGCAATAATCGCGACAAATACGACGGCCAATAGACCAGCGGCAGTATGCTTCAATGAGAGAAACACGACGGCGGCCACAAAAATGAGTTTGCCTAAAACGTTGTTATACAAAAACCCTAGAAGATTGGGTTTAAGAACCATCACAACGATGAGAACGAGTAAAACACCTAAAGTGAGTCCTTTGTTTAATTTCACCATTTCGTCTTATATACATAACAAATATATTTTTCGTATATAACCAATAGAATTCACACCGAATTAAAATCTCATTTTTTTATAGGAGAATATGACATCTTTAGGTTTTTCAGAGTATTCCGCTGATAATAGTAATAACGACAATACACGAAATGGAAATGGAAATGGAAAACTCTACAATCGCCGAAGTGGCGGTGGCGGTGGCGGCGGTGGCAGCAGCAACCGAACCCTAAAGATACCGCGCAATACCGAATCCGGAACAGAACGAGGATTGTTACAATCCCCAAACGGCACAATTACTGGTATAACCAATGAAAATGGGAATAATAGTGGCGTCATACAACAAGCAGGTAAGAAAATCAAACAAATCAAGGATTATATTGAGAATATTCATCGTAAAGGGGGCGAAGACAGCGACGTGGAAGGTGATGATGAGAATATACTTCCGGCCTATCCAGCCCAAGGAATGGGGGTTTATGCGACAAATATTTCTCACTCCTCCGTGATTCCAGGAGTATCTAGCAGTGCGGGGGCGGCAGCAGCGGCAAATGGAAGCATCGGTGGTGGCAGCAGCGTCCGTAAAACAACACAAATGAATTCCCTAAACCCGGGGTCATCCTATTCATCTACATTATTGGAAGGTATGGACACGACAATGTTTCAAGGGGCGCCGACTTCGCCTTACTTCGAGAAACTTACAGGTATCCCAAGCGCACCGAAGAAGGACCCATTTAGCAGTTATACTGATGGTTCTGGAACCGGCACAGGGAAGACAAGCACTTACGCATCCCAATATTATGAACAGTTTGTCCCGTATGCGGAAACACTTGCGAATCAATTGGCGTCGGGTGGCGGAGTCAGTGGAGGTGGCGGTGCCGTTTCTGGCACAAATGCTGCTCTCATTGAGAAACTCAACTACATTATTCATATGTTGGAAGAGAAGAAGGATGAAAAGACGGGGCACGTCATTGAAGAACTGGTCTTGTATTGCTTTTTAGGCGTCTTTATCATCTTCGTGATTGACACCTTTACACGCGCGGCGTCGGGTGGAGGTAACGGCGGTGGCGGCGGCCGAGGAGGCGGGATGTTTGGCGGCGCAGTGCGTGGAAGTAGAGCGTTTACAGCATCGTCGTATGGAAGGTATCAGCGCTGATTTCGCCTCGGCTACACTAGGTTCGCCAAAGGCGAACCAACGCTACGCCTCGGCGGACTTAATTACATTATTTCATAGACGAGGTGTTCTGTGATATATTCGCCGAGGTCGAAAGAGGCAAGATAAGCACAGTCCGCCGAGGTGTAGCGTAGACGAGGCGAAGCCGAGCGTAGCGGAACCGAGGCAAAAGCGAAACCGAGGCGAAAGCGGCACTACGCGGTAAAGATATCCTTACACAGCGTTTCTTTCTCTATAATGGCATTATACATAATGTAATACCATTTCTCTCGCGATACAAGTGTCGCGCTACCAGCAGCAAGCATCGCATCAATCAAGAGATAGTTATGCGCAATGGTGTCGATACATACAAAGGACGGATGAAGTGTAGTGAGAGACATATGAAGTCCGCGGACAAACGTTTCATTATCACAGAGAGATTTCTCTCGGATGGATGATATTAATAAGGCGACGTCAACCGTGTCACTGCGTTCGTGATTGTTTTTTTGACGGTCATCGTCGCCCGTCGCACCCGTCGTCGCAGCGCCTCCACGCGCTTTCACCCGCCTACCAAACATATCATATTTCGGTTTTTCTACCGGCGGTAAATACTTCACAAGCGCCGTAGATGTTTCCGCGATATAACCGTGTAATTCCGAAATTCGATTCCCGCGGGTTCGCTTCGGTTTCGATTTCCGAGAGACAGAATCAGTATAGAAACGTTCACGATGACGACGCAACGCATCTGTTTGCGATACTTTTAAGATGGATGGCGCGAAGATATAGACTGCCAATACGCGCACTTGATTCAATACAAGCATAAATATCCGATAAATACCGCCTTGAACGAGAGATTGGAGTTGACTGAGTTCATAAAGAATACAGCAACGAAAATCTCTCGCGCGTTGATTTACAAAAGCATAAAATAGGGCGAAGTTCGTAGATGAAACAGGGACGATGGTCGTTCCGGGTGTGGCCGTGGTCGTAGCCGCGGCTGCGGCCGTGAACGTATACGTATAAACCGTCGTAAACGGCACGACAAACCACGGAATCTCATTGTATCGATATAATGTTTGTTCTCCCGCAATCTCTCGGGACTTCTGAATATATTCGGTGGTTTCAAGCAATTCGAGAGAATCACGTTCGCGCGTAGTATAACGCAACCACGCGAGATGGTCGCATACATAGATAGACACGGAGGAACCGCCGCCGCCGCTACCGAACGATAACATTATACGTGGTGTAAGGACGCAAACGCCTTTTATGACCGAAGTAGATGACGTTGTATCGCGAGCGCGACCGCACTCCGTTCCGAGCACACCAATAAACACCGAGAGACCGTGCGACTCTTTTGAGAGAATATACTCCAATGTATCTCTAGCGATACACACACGCCTCCCAGCCGTCACAATTTCGGTCTCAGGTCTTGATAAAAATGCGGCGATTCTCTCGTAAAGTATTGCGTCGCCGTCGCTGTAGACACGAACACTATCGTGATTCACGAAATGTAAAAATGGATACACGACGGTGTTATAACACCTTGTCCCCGATGAAACGAGAGAATTCATAATCCGGGTAATCTGGCCACCACCGAAGAACCGACTCATTGTCCATCGAAATGTCAGTGGTTGGTGATACCAGAAATAGGTTGAGAATTTCAATACACACACGCACGTGATGAATAACACGCATAGAACGAGGATGATATACGGCCACCATTCTACGACGAGTGACGCTGCCTCCGTCGCGTATTCTTTTGCGTGCTCCATTCTGAATGCTATACAAACCATTGAAAAGTCTACTATGCTTCCTACGCATTACGCCGGTTTTTTCAATATAAAGAGATACTGATACTCGTTGAGAACGTGAACTAAGTCCACCTGCCCCGTCACTGTAAATCCTACCTCCTTCGCAATCTCGAGCATCTCTCGGTTGGTCGGCATATAATACGTGTGAATATTCTCTCGCACTTTCCCCGTCTTATCATCCGTAAACTTCTCCACGAACTTCGCGACATTTTTTTCGCCAGTATTCTTCGTCGATGTCACGCTCTTCGACGTCTTCTGCGACGACGACGACGACGGTGGCGGCGAAATAAAGTCCGACTTATACTGAAAGCTCCGGAACTTTACGAGAGAATTCGTGATACGTTCCTTCGCATACGTCTGCGGTGACACCAAAAACAGGGGTTTCCCACCAGGCACAATCGGGTCAAAATGGTTTCGGTCGACCAAATGAAGGATGAGATACCCCTCCGGTTTCAACCACTGGTAACAATTCCGAAAGAATGCGCGCTTGTCTTTTACATAATACACCGTGAAATAGAAGCAAGTGAGGACATTGAATTCCTCTTCGCTAAATAACATCGGTTTCATAAAATCGCCTTGTATGAATTTAGACGACGGGTATAAATCTCTCGCATTCTGAAGCATCGGCGCAGATTTGTCGCAACCAATCACATTTGTCACACCCTTATGCTTCAATTGGTCGACATGATGCCCGCGTCCACACCCTAAGTCGCAGACCCGGAAATTCTTCTTATCACGTTCACTCCCATTTAGCGCGCCAGTAATACTAATGATTTCATCCACCTCCGCCTCAATCTTATTCGGTTGAATGAAGAGTTCGTCATAAATATCCGCATAAAACGCGTCATAAATTCGGTCATTTTCATACACCTTGTATTTCTCCGATTGCATCCCGGTGAATCCGTCTACTTGGGTGGATAAGTCACGTTTGATGAAACAGACGACCATTAATAATATCAGAAGAAATGTCAATATTTCCCATCGTGTGAGAGATTGTAAGTATTTAAATAAAGAGAGCATTCTCTATGTCTACGTCTATGTCTATGTCTATGTCTATGTCTATGTCTATGTCTATGTCTATGTCTACTAGTATTTCATTCTAAAATATTCTTATCGTTAATCTCGCGCGATTAAAAACCAACGACAATATACTTGCGTAGATTCGTTCGCGTATGTGCGAAATCAATGACATTCGCAGTGAAAGTGAATTTCGTGGTATCACTTTTTCGTCATATAAAAAAACGGATGTTCGTAAAGAATTATTGAATAGTCTTTCCAATTCAAAAGTAGAACCCGCATGTTATTGGAGTGCCGAACTCGTATGTTCTGGTCATTATTTAGAACTGTGGGACATTATTATAACGTTTGCCAGCAAGTATATTCATTTAGCCAACCCTAAACTCCCGCTTTATATTGAAATGCGGTATGAAAGTTTCAAGTCCATAATAACGAATGGTTATTTGGGAAATGAACTTCGCCTACGAAACCACCCGAAAATGCGGTCTCTTTTCGCGGAAATTATATGCGTCCTCGCGAATTCTAAGCGTCAACATAAATACGAAAGCGTAAAAATCAAAAAGAAGGAAGAATATGACATCGCGACAATGTCGCAACGCCTGAAAGCGCCACGCGTAGATTACGCGCAAGAATTCTTCCGAGAGAGAGACCCGAAAGAGATATTCATCGCGATGAACGAGTTCGCATACCATATCTCTCGCGATTCTAAAAACACGCTCTTGGCGTGCTATTGGGTGGAGTGGGTCGTAGAATTCGAGACATTATGTAAGGCGAAAAAAGAGACGTGTCGCTGTGAACGTCGCGCGTATATTCCAGTCGACGAGAAACTCCAATTTGACCCTATTTGGATGATATGGGATATGATTCTCTCGCGGAGCAATGATACCGAGGATTATTCACCACTTACACAAAAAATCGTGAATAGTCTATTGCGTCTTTATTGTATTCGGTTTACGCCGGGTGTTCGAAAGAAACGGCGTTATCTCATCTATTTCGCAATCTCGCTTCTTACTGCGGAATATGACACTCGCATTGAAATGATAAATGACCGACACGTAATTGAAACAGCAGTGGCGAATATTGATTCGGTATATAAGCAAATCAAACAGCACGAGATTAGTCCAGACACTGATTATTTATTTTCATCTGCCGGATACAATGGGGATAAAAATGGTGACCTTGAACGCACAATTAAACGTTTAGAAGCGTTGAATTCAATGAATACGATTGTTCGGAAAAAAGCAGAGGATTGTAGCGGTGGCACTGATACACATTCTAGCACGCAACCACCAAGAAAATATACTCCATATGAATAAACACTAACTACAAGGAGAAGCGATGATATAATGTATTCTATATATAACGCATACGCATACGCATACGATGTCACTTCCTACTTTTAAATTCACGAATATTGGTTCACCTACTAACAATGAACGTGTGAACAGTAGTCGTTCTGTCTCTTCAAAAATGGAAAAGTCGGGGATATTTTCAAGCATCAAAGATAAGGCGCAAGATACATTTAAAAACATAAAACTTCCTGAATTATCTCTCGAGACATCTGAATCAGATGTTGGAACAAGTGATATTGATAACGAGACCAGCAGTTTTTTTTCATTTTGGACGTTTATCAAACTTATTCTAGTTGTAGTAATTGTTTGGTTTATGTGGGGTAGTTTATCAAACAACGGTGATTTTCATTTAGGAATGGAGGAAGTCATTGATAAAGTGAAATCATTTTTGAAATCAATGGAAGATAAAGGACGTGAACTTGTTTCTCGAATAACGAATCAACCTATTCCGGTGAAGGACAAAGTTGCCGAGAGTGACGCCGAGAGTGACGCCGAGAGTGACACCGAGAGTGACGCCGAAAGTGACGGTGACAAAGGAAAACAAAGAGCGCGCGCTTCTGCGAATATACGTGTGTCTCCTGCGACACACATTCCACCGACTCCCCCGGCAATGACAAACAGTTCAGATAAAAAACCTGGATTCATAAATGACGACACGAAGTATACATTTTTAGATAAAGCCGACCGGAGTTATACAGGACCGGCACCTCGCGCAGACGATAGCACTAGCGTGACACAAAAACATCAGTCAGGTAAAGGAGGTTATTGTTATATCGGAGAAGACCGTGGATTCCGAAGTTGCGTTAAAGTAGAAGCAGCAGACAAATGTATGTCGGGGCAGGTTTTCTCAAGACAGGAGATTTGTGTAGACCCTACGTTGAGAGAATAATTGCTCACTTTGCTCACTTCGCTGGTCGCTGCGCCGCGTCGCTATCGCTCCTTGCTCCGCTCCCGACTCGTTCGCGCTTCGCTGCTCAATATTATAGTAAATAGTTACGCAATATAATATGAATATATTGTGTAATATGTATTCAAATTTTGTTTCATATTGAGCAGCGAAGCGCGAACGAGTCGGGAGCGATAGCGACGCGGCGCAGCGACCAGCGAAGTGAGCTTACACTGTCAAATACTTAATCTCTGGTGTATAGGTAAACGGTTCGCTTGTTGTGGGTTCACCATTTTGAAATACCAATGTAATAGTGACCGTATATGTTGTTCCTACCACAATAATGTCACGACCCAATGATGAAACTGGAATGCGAATTTTATGTTCGCCAGTTCCATTAATGACTTGACCGAATATATTCAAATTGGTCTGAAACGCAGAATTCAAATCGTTTACTTTAATCACTGTAATCCTATTTGTATCTACCCACGATGTATTAATCGTAAACGTCATATCGGTATACTGTAATCCAGCCGATGTATAATAACCATCCATACTGAATATGAGTGCCTTTGCGGTGAGTGGTCTTACGGTTAAAAATGCTGGTGAACTTGACGGACCTGTAAGGTATCCATTATATGCTTCAATCACGATAGAGTATGACCCATCTGTCAGGAAGGATTGACCGAGACGCCAAATATTTACGCTATATGAAGTTGCCGTATCTGTCGTGGATACATTATACGGCAATGTAATTGAGGTGGAGGTTATTGCTGGTGGAACTGGTGGTGGTAAAATCGTGATATTATACAACTTAATTGGACTTCCTCCTGTATCTGGTTTACTCCACACAACATTAATATAGTTCCGAGAGAGGTCTGTAAATGATGGTGGTAGTAATCCATATTTGGCCGACAATATGATGTTAGTCGGCGCACCCGGTTTCATTAGTGTTCGCGCGGTGATAATCGCAGATTCAGGACCAATCCCCACCGAATTGATGGGTTCAATCTTGATTTGATATTTGTTTTCATTGAGAAGATTTCGCAGAATATACCGCCGTGTTAAAGCACTACCCCCCGCATTCACTCCAACAATGACACTACTTATATCAAGTGTTTGTTTCGTCCAACTTGCTGCGCCATCTGCTGCCGCAGCAGTTATCGTTGTTTGAACCTTCCGGTAGTAAATATTGTATTGAGTTACAGGCGGCCCATTATACGCCCCCACAGCGACACCCGTATTTGCCGGGTCCGTCCATTTTAAATCCACCATCAAGTTTTGGCGTTCATCTACTGGTGTATAAAATCCAAAATCCGAAATAATCGACGGAACTGATGATGTCTTAATCGTGATGGTCGCAGGAACGCTTGATAATCCACGCACGTTCCCTGAAAACACCGATATATAGTATACGGTATTTGCGCGGATGATTTCAACCGACCCCGGTATGCGCTCGAATACTACCGAATTTCCGTTGATTTCTCCGGATATTTTATTAAATTCGGCAACGACACCTGCGGGGGGTTTATAGGGGAAAACGCTCTTATACGGCGCCCATGTCTTATTATCAACGGAGTAAGTGATGACATATCCAGTAATGGGAAACCCGCCATTGGAATCCGGCGCATCCCATACAAGCGTAATCCGATTATTGCTGTTATCGTATTCCGTAATGCGTAAATTCGTGGGTTCTGTAAGAACTGTTGTTGGTATATTCAATGTGACTTGAAGACCCGCCTTATATTCGTATGTTCGCCGATAATTGTAGAGATTCACAGATGGGTCAAGGCACAATAAACGCTCTTTTCCAGGAACACCACACGCGCTTGTAAGGCCACAAAGAATAGCGCGATTGGCCGGCGTTGTTGGACACGTCAATGTAAACACACCCCCAAGACCACCCGTTGATTGAGACAAATAGTTATTTTCATTCCCGATTTTTCGCATTAATTCCCCGCGCGATGCTTTCGCATATTTTTGATTTTTCGTAAACCCACCAACATTTTTGTTATATTTGAGAATCTCAGCCTTGCGGCGCATATCGTGTATCTCATCGATTTCGGTTGCTGTCAACGCGCGACCGGTTGCCGCGTCTACTAGATTTGACGGACGACATTCGGGTTTGAACCGCGTCCAGAATTCGCGATTGTATGGGTTGGTATAAAAGAGGTTTGTATTACAGTTGATGACCGCGGGGGTGATTTCAAAGACATTGACATCAAATATGGCGGTTTTTGCGTTGAAGTTCGTCGTCGCAGGTTGTGTCACTGTAATGGTGGCGGTTCCAGACCCATAGATAAATGCGGTATACACCGTGCTCGCACCTGCGCCGGTAACACGTATTTTCACCAGACTCTCATTGGAAGATGAAAATGTAAATGCGGCTTCCGCGTCGGTATTGTTTGACGCAGGAGGTGTAAGAACAAATGACCCCTCTGTCGTCATTTTATTCATATCTGCGAGACGATATACAGTAGAAGCGAGTCCTGTATTCACTGCCGGTATTTGTCCGACAAATGTTGGCAAGGATTTAATAATATTCAAGCGAATTGTAGTGGTAAATCCAGACGACTCGCCAATTCGCTGGGTCGAACGATTGTAGACAGGTGTCTCTTCCTGAAGAAAAAGAATACGTATTGGTGCAATTGTCCCATCCGCCAAGAGCGTCACTTTTTTGAATGTAATAAGATTTTCAACTATGGTGATGTTGTCGTTGCTGAATACGAAATCACGGTCACCCGCACCACGTGAGATATAATAAATAATGTTTTCGTAATCCAAGGTTCCGTCAATAATTTTTTTACGCGTGGTTGTCGCAAAATCCGTGATATTGAGCTCAATAAAACCATCCAGATATTCACGTGTGATGATGCCATTACTGTCCGCGTTTGGTATAGTGTATTTTCCTTCACCAGAGAATGGTTTTAATGTCAATGAAGAACTTGCTTTTAATAACGTAATTGGAAGTAGGATTTTTTTCTCATTGTATGAAATCGTGTCACCATCAATACCAGATGCCTGATACGCCGCCTGTTTTATTTCCATCCGAAAAAGTGCGCTGGTTTGGCCGTATGTGAAAACGCCAGATGAATCATAAATACCGTTAATCACGAGCGCGTGACGATAAGGAATACGAATTTCGGTTGCTCCAGGTCGCGTGTAGACCCCCACTTGGTTAAATGGGTCAGATGACGGTTGCGGAATAATATTATAATATGTACTGAATGAAACAATGGAAATCGATGCGTTGTTTGCTGGAAATGAAATCGTTATAGGAGTGCGGGTGTGATTGGATTGAATGTCTACCAGTGGAATGACACCGATAAGAGTGCTACGTAGGTTCAGTAGTTCGGTTGGAACATCGGTATTACGCGGCGGACTACCGTTAACTGGTATTGTAAATGTCCCATCTATCAACGTAAATGTAGTTCCGTATGTCAATGAATAAACATTGAAACGTGTTGCCTCTAGGCCTTCTCCTTCAATCTCAAAATAGACGTCGCCTGGGTTGTCAGGGTCATTTGGATTATCTTGCTGTAAATCTGGTATCCAAGTCGGGTTTATTGCTCCCGGTATTAACATTTATATTTTTTTACACGTATGTATATATATATCGATGGTTGCTGTAACGCCGTATCGCTGATATCTCAGTGTAAAAAAATATTATCGCATATACCAATTATTAGAGAGGTATGAACCGACATTCTTCGTGGCTTCTGAACCGGCACCTGATGTTGTTATCATCTTTAATTTGGGTCCTTCGTCAACAATGCTCTTGATTTTCGTTGAACCAATCGAATAATTAAAATACTGGATGGTGGATATATAACCACTAAAACGGTTCTTCGCCTTGTCTTCACCGATATTCACCTTGCCGTAATTCTGAAGCGGGATGCCTGCGGTCTTGCGGCGCTGTGCTAAACGACCATTGATATACAAATCAATCACGTTATTGGTGACACGGATGACCGCGTTTACCCAGTTCTTGATAGGAATATCGGTCGCAATGAGTTTCTCGTGTAGATTTTCGCGACCCGTTTTGTCACTTTTACCGCTTACATCCACGACTGCCAATAAAGACACATTACGACCTTTATCTGTCCTATCCGGGTTTGTCGCAGTTACATCATCAGAAAATTTGATATACATACCTGGTGCGTTATTGGGGTAGTAAATTCCGTCTTCGCTCGACTTTGTTCCTTCGCCACCCTTGCTAAAGATTCGAGAGTATTTTCCCAAATCAATCGGGACTTGATTGATATAAAACCACGCCGACCACGTATATTCTAAACCACCGTCCTCATTCATTGACCTGGCAATAAATACGGAATCCTTTTGTGCCGGGTCCTGTGAGACATTGATTGCGAGGTCTTCCGTATTTGCGGTTCCATCCAGGACATAGGGTGACATAGATGGAAGCATCAAATACGAGAGTCCAATAATGGAGAGTTTGATTGCGGTTGTTAACACAATAAATACCATCAGAATAAAGGCGAACTTTGCGACGAGACTGTTGGATTCCATAAATTCGCGTAAACCGAATCCACCACCACTACTACCAGACATTCCCGAAGAAGAAAGACCTGCGTCAGATGGTTTTGAAAATCCACTAAAAATACCGCCTCCGCCTCCGTTACCGCTGTCACTCATTTTTTATCAATTGTAATTTGGTATGATTATATATATCAAATAAAAAAACAATATACGCCTGAAAGTCGTATATTGTTACTCCATAAAGTCATATATTGTTACTCCTGAAAGTCGTATATCGTTCGCTGTCGCTGTCGCTGTCGCTATTTGCTGCGATTATGTGCTGACACTTGCTTGTTCCTGATTATCCACAATGAAACTCAACTTCACCTTGTATTTGTTGAGAAGGTCGCTCCAGGGGCTTCCGCCAAATCCTTGCGAGTAGATATCCCACGCTTCTTGTGGCGCAATCGGTGCTGCCTTCAGTTTGACATTGGTGATAAAACCAACATCGTTGTCTTTCGTTGCTTCGTCGCCTAAAATAATCATATCCGTTCCATTGAGTCTGGAACCTTGGTTTACAACGCACGATTTCACCAACTTTCCGTCGACATAAACATCCATTGCGGAACCATTGAAACTGACAATGAGATTCACCCATTTCTGAAGCGGAAATTCAGAGACTTCGCAGTCCTCGCCGCTTACCGACGTGCCCGACCTGGGGAAAATCTGTATCGTATTCTCGTTTGCGTTCTTGAATTGGACCTGGAATAATGTATCTGCTGAACCCTTTAATGTATCTGCTGAACCCTTGAATTGAATGATTTTCGTACCCGACCTCCAGTTTTTAATATAGAACCACATCGAAATCGCACTGTTCGCCTTAAAACTGTTCGGCAAGTTTGAACCGGTGAGTGTAGTTTGGTTGCCCCATTTTTGCATCATTCCTAAACTGGTGTAGGATGTCGTAAGTGCCTTAAAAATGACATACAACAATAAAAGAATGATAATCACCGCGAGAACAAGTTTGGAGTTCATTTGTTAATAATGTAGTATATTAATGTAGTATATTATTTTTGTATACATAATATGGATATAATTATCGCCGACTCCGTTGGCTCTGCTCCGCGCTTATCGGGTATATATTGTAGTCGTTCCAGCCTCCTTCATTTCATCTTGTATCGTCTTCGTTCCAATCATTGGCGGGTCCTGTGACTTCAGCATTGTATACGTCCACCGAATCTGTTCCTTGGTCAGCGGATATTTATGAAATGAGAAGTTACACATACTGCCATTAAGACCATCTTTGGTACCGACAGTAATCGGTTTCAGTTGAATATCCGGCATTAAAAAATCACTACGATTGATAAGTTTATTATTCAAGAAGAGGTCCATCGTCTTGCCATCATAATTCACGACGAAATAGTTCCATCGTTGAAGAGGAATATCCGCGTCGAGTTCATCGTCTTCGGTCAGCATCTGGAATTTCGTCTTTCGTTGCGCCGACCCATCCGCCGCAGATGATGCCTTCGTAAGCGCATTGTATTGTTTGCGTGAGTTATACACTTCAGTGACTTCAGAATTTCCGGTTGTTATATTCACAGTCGCACTTGTTAACTTCAGTTCATTGGTATATGGATTATATGTCATTTTGGGAGTATCTCCAAAGTTGAATATCTCTAAATCCCGGTTCTTGGTAGTTACCGAATTATTCAAGAGGAACCAACCTGAAATGGCGTAGTGATACCGTTTCTTCTCTTCAACAGGGCAGTTTGCTGCCTTGTCTTCCGGTGTTCGGTCGATTCCGGTATTATGGAAAATGAATACTTTCGGACTCTGCGTCGTCAAGTTGGTATCGTATTGCGGATTGAGTGGAACAGGTGCGCCCACCATTTGCGATGCGGAAGCTCCAATGTAGTTCAGGAGATAAGGTCCGCCATATAAGATGGCGATAAGCAGGAGTTCAATGGCGACGATAATCCAGATGGGGCGTGTTGTATCTCCCACCGCGGATTGCAAACTCTGAAGGAAGTCGAGGAACAAACAAGGAATATAGAGAATACACGCCCATAAGAATTTCAATAACTTCAGACCGAGGATGGATTTCGTGAGATGGAACAGAAACATAAACACGATGAGTGCTACCATTACACCGTGTTGCTTGTAATATGCGAGGGCACATAACACGATGAAGAACACCGTATTCATAATGAATCGGACATTGGAAAGGAGGTTTCGCAATGGCGCCATCTTTGGAGGTGCGCTGGCACCCGCCCCCGGTTCTCTCGGCAGGCGATTATCGATGAATTCTAAACCATAATGAAAAAAGAGAATCGCGATACCCAATACGGTCATACCAGTTACCGACATTCGGTTCTTGTCGTCGACATCACGGTCATATACCCAGACAATAATCATCAGCACGATGTAAATAATGTGGGTCAGCGCAAAGGTGAGTTGACGCATCGGACTATTCGCATCTTCGGGTTTCATATCATTGAAAAGGTAGTCTTCGGGGGACTTCTCCGCATTTGCGCTCTTGAATTTCTCTCGGAGGTGGGCGACGAACCCGGCAATGGCGACGATGGCCATAATGACGTAAATGGTGTGTGCGGTGGGAGAGTTCATCTGCGCGACGAACCCGCCGTCGGCCACATCTTGCTCCACGCCGCCTGCGCGATTGGTTGCGTCAATCTTGTATACATAATAAATGACCGAGAGAATCAATATAACGAATGAAACTGTTAGTAGGATAACCTTGATGAGTTTACCGATGGCGCTGACTTTG
>Ga0194119_10002579_pt1 | contig 30346 bp, 25 predicted proteins | sample TA2MahC100mmetaG_FD_148620 | JGI IMG/M metagenome (GOLD analysis project Ga0194119, IMG submission 148620) | Freshwater microbial communities from Lake Tanganyika, Tanzania - TA2015018 Mahale Deep Cast 100m | ecosystem: Environmental > Aquatic > Freshwater > Lake | place: Tanzania: Lake...
GCGAAAAACTCCAATACTTCGGGCTTCTTGTGATAAGAAGCGTTGTCCTGAATCAAATAGACGCGATGCCTGCGGCGATAATAGTGCGGCAGCATCTCTTCCTCGATGAAAGACAATTACGTTTGGCTGTTGAAGTATTCGGTTTGGTGCCGCCACACAAAGTCCCCTTTGGGCACGCCCACCGCTCCCAGAATCTTTTGCGTGTTCCGTTGGCCGCGGGTGGGAATTTGCGGTTGCTGGCCGCGCCGCGCCCACGTCCAATAGACAGTCGGCGTCTGCCGGAAGGAGGCCTCATCTTCGCAAACGATTACCGCGCCTTCGCTCCGGGCGTTGTTTTTAGATTGGGATGGGTGTAGCGAACCCACCGGTTTTGTTTCTTGGGGTCGGCTTGCACCAGTCGGATCTTGGGCCGCTGCACCGAAAGGTTCAACCGCTTCAGCAGGTGGCGCACGTGGCCGGGGTGATAGCTCACGCCAAATTCTTCCTCGATGATTTGGGCGATGAGCGGGGAAGTCCATATCCCCGTGTTTAGACCATAAGCCACGGGGCCGCTGTCCAGAATGTCCTCCAATTGTTCCCGCTGACTGGCCTTCAACTCGGCCGGTCGGCCACTGCGATGCCCCTCCAGCAATCCCTCCTCGCCGCACTTATTCCAGGCACCAATCCAAGCGTGCACGCGCGTGCGATCGGTTTGCAGACCTTGAGCGATCTGGCCGGTCGTCTGTCCTTGGACGCTGAGCATGATGGCCTCCAAACGCAAGGCCACGCGCGGGGCCTTTTCCGTGTGAGCCTCCTGACGCAGAGTCTTGAGCCGCCGGAGAGTTCTTGAATTACCGCGCGCAAAAAGGGTGGGTGGACGCATCAGGATAGAATATTGTTATACTTATACGCACCGCTACTCTAGACCTCGTTTACGCACCAGTGGGCAAGCAGAAAAGCACCTTCCCTTCAGCAAAGTGTTTTTAGAAATTCAGATTCGCCAATAATGACGGGCTTCTATTCAGCGGAATGTTGTTTTGTTTATACGCGTAGATGTAGCGCAGTCGGACAAGATTATTGTCAACCTGAACGGCAAAGACCGGAACAGATTTCTACTCGTTCGAATCTCGTTGGTGAGTCGCCAGGACGGTTTCGTCGCGCGTCTGAATGAAAGTCGGGAGCGTTTGTTTGATGTTGCTGTTGGCTCATTGTCCGCCAAAGCTCTGGAGGATCTCAATCGGACGGGTTTTCGAACGCTCTTGAAATCGGAACTGCGAGATTTGTTTAACCATATGTTCGGCGAAACTGCTATTCAAGAGGTCGTGATCCACGACATGGTGATTCAGTAGCAGTAGCGCGACTTTCCGGTCTGCGGTTCGGAGTTTGGACATTTCTTATTAGGCGGTTCATTGACGCGGATGATGTGAAACAACCAATTGGTGTTTCTCCCGCAGGGAGATTTGACAATAGCCCGGCAGTTCACTGCCGGATTCAACATCGCCATGGCGTTTCGTCCCGAAGGGACGGTTGAATGGACCTCGTCTCCTGCGCTTCATGCGCTTGGCCTCCCGGCGTTCAAATTTTAAACGCCGGGCTATTATCAGGTTCTCCCTCCGGGAGAAGATGCAGGCGTGGGTGACGACATCGACAATACTGCGTCAAAGAGGTCCTACTGCGTCAAAGAGGTCCAAGCTCCAGCCGCCTGCCTGGAACTACAAAGTTCCGCAACCAGCAGACAGGAATGTCTGCTCTACGGCTAACTGACGGCCGCCAATTCCTGCCAGAGGCAAGCGCTCATTTGCATTCCTTTCGCAAATACACCCAAGTCAAACTTTTCATTCGGCGAATGCGCATTGTCGTCGGGCAACGCCAAGCCGAGCAGCAGCGTGTCCACCTTCAGAATCTTTTTGAAATCGTTGACGATTGGAATCGATCCCCCTTCGCGCACGGGAATGGGCTCATAGCCGAAAGCCTTTCTGAGGGCGCCCAAGGCAGCTTGGACGTAATTGCTCTCCAGCGACACAATGTAAGGTTCGCCTCCATGCCCGTCGGAAATCTCCAGCCGAACGGCTGGCGGACAAACCTTGCGCAGATGTTGCACGACCAATTGGCGAATCCGCGCCGGGTTTTGATTTGGCACCAAACGCAACGTCAGCTTCGCGCTTGCCCAGGCGGGAATGATTGTCTTGCTCCCATGTCCTTGATAACCGCTCGTCAATCCGTTGATCTCAAAAGTTGGCCGCGCGCTGCGTTGTTCAATCGGAGCATAGCCCAGTTCGCCAAATAATTTGGGCACACCCAGAAACTTCTGATAAGCGCGCGGATTGAAGGGCTGGCGCGTCATTTGTTTCCTTTCGTACGGCGACAATGGCCGAACATCGTCGTAAAAACCCGGCACAGTGACGCGCCCTTTCTTATCGCGCATTTGACCGAGCAACTGACACAGGGCCATAGCAGGATTGTCCACCGTCCCGCCAAAGAGTCCTGAATGGAGATCGCGCGACGGCCCATGCAACTTGATCTCCATCGCACACAAGCCACGCAGCGAATAAGTCAGCGTCGGATGCCGCGGGCCAATCATCGACGTATCCGAAATGACAACCGTGTCACACCTGAGTTCAGAACGGTTCTTGCGCAGAAACGGCGCAAGATGAGCACTGCCAACTTCCTCTTCGCCTTCGATGACAAATGTGATGTCGCAGGGGAGTTGGGCGCCAGTCTTAAGATAGGCTTCGATGGCATTAAGATGCGCCAGGTGCTGACCTTTGTTATCGCTTGCGCCGCGGGCGTAAAGGGAACTGCCTTTGACGCTTGGCTCGAATGGCGGTGATTTCCAGAGTTCGAACGGTTCCGGCGGCTGGACGTCGTAGTGGCCATAAACAAGAAAATGAGGACGGCCCTTCGATTTGGCTCGCGGAGTGCGCGCTATGACCACAGGATTTCCAGGAGTCGCGCAGAGCTTGGTTTCCAAGCCGATCTGGCGGCAACGTCTCACCAACCAAGTCGCGCAGGCCGCCAAGTCCTTTCGATGTTGTGGCTGTGCAGAAACGCTTGGGAAACGGACGTACTGGCAAAGTTCGTCAATAAAGCGGGTTTCGTTCTCGTGGAGATAGGTCAGGACGTTATGCATAAAGGCAGCGTATTAGGCCACAGAGAGCGGCACGAGGGAAACAAAAGATTCAGCGATTCTTCCCAATGAAGCGGCGCCGTAAGATAGGCGTCCCGCCTGTCCAGCATTTGCGTGCACCAAAAGCTGGGAAGGCGAGACACGCTCTCCTGCCGCGCTCAATCGCTTCGCTCGCGGACTCGGCGGTCCGCGCTCCTAATTTATCATCCGAATTGCTGAAAAGAACTTCGTGCGCTTGGCTCGGCTGAAGTTATAGTCTTCGGGATATGCTGCGACAGATCCTGCATGAACTCACGGTGGCAACACGCGGCCGTGGGTTTTACGAAATTACCCGCGAAGTCGCGAAACTGGTTGACCGGTCTGGCTTTCAGAGCGGCTTGGCGACGCTTCACCTGCTGCATACTTCGGCTTCACTCTTAATCCAGGAGAACGCCGACCCGGAAGTGCGACGCGATTTGGAACGCTTTTTCTCCCGTTTGGCGCCTGATGGCGACTCGCTGTTTCGTCATACCGCCGAAGGAGATGATGACATGCCAGCGCACATTAGAACAGCCTTGACAGCCGTGAACCTGAGCATCCCGATCGCTTCCGGCGGTTTGACATTGGGTACATGGCAGGGAATCTACCTTTGGGAACACCGGACCGCTCCGCACACTCGGCGAGTGACATTGCATTTGTTCGGGGAATAGGACTGGCCAAAGCCGCAGAGGCTTGTAAGTTTTACTTCAATGATTTCTCGTATGCGCAACGATCAAATAGGCGAACTCGGCTTTATGAGTAGCGGCGGGCATTCTGCCCGCCGCAGAGGGCGCGCATCCTGCCGCCCGGATTTGCACTCGAAATATGGTGCTTGTGTTCAAATTGCCTGCATCCTCCGCTGGGCAGGATGCCAAGCTCTACGGCAGGCAGGATGCATGCCGCTACGGTCAGTAGCGGTTGCGCTGCTTGTTGGAACATCAATCCTCAGCCTGTCAGCCGCCGAGCCAGCGACCAATCGCTTCGGCTTCGCCGGCAAAGAAATATTCCCCATCGATCACATGGTGGGCCACTTGCGCGCGGCCGATCTCGACGGCGACGGTTTGCAAGATTTGCTGGTCGTCAACAACGCCCGTTCAAAGATCAATCTGCTTTATAATCAAACGGGCCAGACGAACCAGCCCGCGAAACCGAAAAAGTCGGTGCGCAAAGAAATCAATGAACTTCCGCCCGATGCCAGATTCCGCATCGATTCCATCGCTTCTGAGAAACGCATCTCTTCGATCACGGTGGCCGACCTCAACGGAGACAACCGGCCTGATGCCGCTTATTACGGTGAGCCGAAGGAATTGGTCGTGCAATACAACGAAGGCACGAATACCTGGAGCGCTCCCAAACGATGGGCGATCGAGGATGGCCTGCTGAATCCGAACGCCCTCACCCACGGCGATCTGAATCGAGACGGTCGTATTGATTTATTGCTTCTGGCTGAAGGCCACATTTATTGGCTCGCTCAAAATGCGAATAAGGTCCTCGCGGAACCGGAAAAGATTCCTTACTCAGGAACCGTTCTCTCCGTTCAAGTCTTGGACATTCAAGGCGACGGCCGCGATGATTTGTTGCTATGTAATTGGGACAGTCCGAATCCGTTTCGCTTCCGATTGCAGAACAATGTCGGCCAGCTCGGACCAGAAATTCACTTTACCCTTCCGCCGATCCGCTCTTATTGGGCGGACGATTTGGATCACGACCGAAAGACCGAGGTGATCACCATCGCCCAGAAATCGGGCCGCGCGCAGATCGCCCAGTTCAACACAGCCTCGGCGGAGTCGCTGTCTGGCGCATGGCGTCGAGGGCAATTCCAAGTCCTGCCATTAAACAAGACGACCAAAGCTAAGCGCGGGTTGGTTTGGGCCGACATTGACGGCGACAAACTGCCCGACCTTCTCGTAGCCGAAACTGACAGCGGCCAGTTAACGGTTCATCTGCAGCAAGCCGACGCAACGCTCGCGGCTCCCAAAACCTTCGCTACTCTGACCGGCGTCAGCGAAATCGATGTGGCGGATTGGGATGGCGACGATCAGCCGGATATTTTTCTGCTCAGCACGGATGAACGGCAGATTGGCGTGACCAAGCTTGACCGCAATGGCCGCATTGCGTTTCCGAAGGTGTTACCGCTAGAAGGACGGCCTCTAGCCATTGCCACTCGCGTGCTTGAACCGGGTCATCGGCCATTTCTGGTGACAGTTGTCGATCTCGACGGCAAGCGCGAGTTACAAACGGTCGCCGCCGACGGAACGGTTCGAAAGCAAAAACTGAGTGAGAGTTTCAAATCGAATCCGAAATCGCTGGCGATTCACGACGCAAACCAGGATGGACTCGCGGATGTCATTATCCTTACTCCGTACGAGAAGGTGAAAATAATGTTGCAGGTCGCGGGGAAGGATTTCGAGGAGATCGATGTGACACCGCCGGGGGGAAGTTCTGACTCGCCATGGCTCAGCGTGTGCGACGTGGACGGCGATGAGAAAGAGGAATTGCTTTTAGCTCAGAAAAACTTCTTGCGCGCGGTTGTTCTACAGAAAGAGAGCGCGGATCAAAGACCGGCACGGAGCTCAGCTTGGGCTTTCAACGTAAAGGAGCAAATTAATGGCATGGCGAGCAATTCGAGGATTGTCGGCGCCGCAGCCGTGCGCAATGGCACGAACGCCGTTCCTTCACTCTTCCTGCTCGATGCGGAGCGCAAATCAGTCACGCTCAGCGAACGAGACCAGGCCGGCGTTTGGCAGGTCGTCCGCAATCTGCCTCTGCCGGTGACCGACTTTGCTTATTTGCAACCAATTGCCATGGGAGAAGCCAATCGAAACAGCATCGGTTTCTTGGGCAACAGCGCCGTCGCGTGGATGACATTCCGCGGCGAGGTTTGGGAATTCACAGAGTTGGACGGCTACGAGACACCGATCAAGGACGCCTTCCTGCACGACGTTGTCTCAGGCGATCTAAACCAGGACGGCCGCAAGGACCTCGTCTTTCTGGAAACATCCAAGAGTTACCTCGACGTCGTCACGTTCGAGACGCCTCATCAACTCGTGCCCGCGAACCGCTGGCAAGTTTTCGAAGAGCGGAGCTTCCGCAGCCGGCGCGCTGATGCAGCCGAACCGCGTGAAGCTCTCGTTGTGGATATCAACAACGACGGCAAGAACGATCTCGTCGTCGTCGTCCACGACCGGATCATTGTTTATCCGCAGGAGTGATGAACAAACTTACTGTTTGCGCAAATGCGCACGATTGAGCCTGCCAGTCCGGATTCGGCACAGCATTCCTCGATAATTCTCACTCGACTTGCTAGTGCGAACACCTGCGGAAGTGTCGAAACGACTTCGCCAGGGAGATATGTTTCTGAAGGAAGTAATGGAAAACGGCAAAGTCATGTATGAAGCCAACGGCACGTGAGTGGGTTCGAAAGGCGGAGAATGACTTTAAGGTCGCCTCTCCAGATGCCGCGTGCTTCTTCTTTCAGCAATGCATCGAGAAGTATCTAAAGGCATGCTTGGTGGAAGGAGGCAGGCAGCAAGCAGATCGTCTGCCACGGAAAGAATTCATTCGGGAGAAGCGGATGAAACTCTGTTTGCGCGATTAACGCGCCGGACCAAGACCGAAACGTTGGGAACCAGCGTCCCATACCGGGATAACGTGTCTAATCTCAGGAGTGGGCTGTTTTCCAGCATGCTGGCAGCGGACTTTCCAGCCCGCTGCCTGGAGTTTGGACATTTGGGATGCGCATTGTCGATGTCCTGGTCCGCGCGAGCATCTCTCCCGGAGGAGAACCCGATAATAGCCCGGCGTTTGAATTTGAACGCCGGGAAACCAAGGACATGAAACGCAAGTCCCGGAGTCGGAGGACTCAACCAAGGGTTTGGATTTCCGGATTCGCAATCCGATGCCGACATCTGCGGCGACGAACTAAAATCCGTTGGAACCTCGAAACGGTTAACGCAAAGGCGCAGAGATGAAAAGGCGCCAAGGTTGAACCAAAACGATTGAGAAAGAAATGTTGGTTGCGGCTCACCGATGGATGAAGTTCCATTCCTGTTTAAGTCTTTTGCGTCTTTGCGTCCTTGCGCCTTTGCGTTGAGTCTAAATGCCGGGATTTACGTTCAACGGGCTGCAGGAGGCGTTGGCAAAAATGCTTTCCAGCTTAGCCCATTCGCCGAGGCGCTTCCGGAATAGACCATGAAATGAAAATATTTTGCAACTTTGTCGAAGGGAGGCAGAAGCCTGACATCGAGCCATTCCTTCACATTCTCGGCGCCTTGATCCGTGCCGAGTTTCTCGGTTAGGGACAAAAGCCGGTCGAGCTGCGCGTTGCTCGTCTTCAGCGCTTCAAAGCTGGAGCGCCACGTTTCGCGTTGATTCTCGAACGCAAAAAAACCGGTGTTCAATCCGCCTGTCTTCTGCGCCGCTTCAGCCAAGCCTTCTGTCTCACGCAGCGATTTCCCGGTAGATTCAGCGCTGCGCAGGAATTCCTCCAGCAGCGCAACATCGTCCGACAACGCCACGTAACCGCCGCTGGCAGCGAAGTTGAACGTCCGATTGATCGGCTTGCTCCCATCCGGAGAAGGATTGGACGGCAACGTCATCGAATAGACCTTGCGTCCGAGGAATTCGCGCTCGTTCAAACCGGCGTCGCCGGACGTGACTGGCAGAATCGATGCCGTCGCCTTCAGAGCGTTCGCCAGTTTCTCGGCGTTTGGTGAACCAATTAGAATCAGCTCGGGCGGCGAGCCCAAATCCGCCAAGGAGGAAGAGCGCGGTTTCTTTTCCACAATCACAAAATCGTCCCCCAAATTCCCAATTAGATCTTTCTTAAGATCGAAATTCGGATCTTTCTCCTTGCCGGCCATGTCGAGGCTCATTTGAAGAATGCTCGCCAATTCGGGCATGATGCTGGCGAGCATCGATTCAAGTGTTGCGTAGGCCTTTTGCCCATTGAGGCGCCAGCGGCTGAACTTGGTCGCATCGGCAGGCACGAACGGCGGGGGCGCACTCTCCTTCGCTTCCATCGCGAGGATTTTGAAAAGGCCTTGCCGGTCGGATTCGGGCACACCGAGAAATACTTCTGCCAAAGTGCCTTCATTATTGTTTCCGCCTAGCTTGAAACCGATGGTCTTTAGGCCGCCGAGCCCAGTCGCGGCCAGCGCTTTATCGGGCGGAACGCCCAAAGGATTCGCTCCGCTCGGGCCACGACCCGCGGCTGTGGTTTGCCGGAGCAAAATCTCATAGAGCGGTTTGAAATGAACCCACCCAAAGGCGAGAGCATCACGAAACATCGCAGAATGATTCGCCTCATAAGACGCCTGTTCCGCCAGCACACCTACAGAGCCGCCAGCTTGGCGAATGAGAATCTTCTCCAAAACTTTGAGCGAATTCCCAGCGATGAGCAGCGATTCGGACTGACCGAACGTGATTTCGAAGACGTCCTTACCCTCTTCTGTTTTGTCCGGCTGGGCGGGAGATGCTTCAGCCGACGGAAATACCTTCTTCAGGGCGCCGCCCAAGTCGTCTCGATTGAGCAGCAGCGTCGTGAACTCGACGCCGCGGATTTTCTCCGCCTTGATTTGTTTGCCGGAATCGACCCATTTCTTTTTCAGCAACGCAAGAAGGCCTTTCAGCTGATCGCTCTTGTTCTTCGTGTCGATTAAGAGCGTTAGCGCTGGCTTCTTCTCCGAGGCGCCATCCCAACCGTTTTGAGTCACAGCAAACGTGATCTGTCCTTGAATAAGGCCGGCGTAATCGGCAAGTTTAATGCCTAATTCCCTTTCGAGCGGAGCAGCGACGTCTTCCTTGAACTGCTTCTCAAAATGCTCTCGGAATTGTCTGAGTGCGGGATCATGCCATAACTGGCCCGGCGGAGATTGGCGAAGGTATGCCGAGGCTTTCTCCCAATCCGGAAAGGTGATCAGTCCGAGGGTATCGTCCGGCAACAATTGCTCAGCCGGAGGAACAGCCGCCCTAAGCTGCGCGCTCAACGCGACCAAACTAGAGACGAGCACCAACGCACGATTCATGGCTCGAATGATTCGAAATGTTTTCACGGTCATAAAAGTGTCAAAATCTGTGTTAAACGGAATACGGCGAGTCCCTTCAGAAAGTTACCCAATTTGAAATGGAGAGTTCCTCGAAGGCGCAATCTACGGTTCCAGGTTAGACTTGCTGACGCGGCTCGGCGGTTCGAGATAGCGGTACGGAGTGCTTGGATTGTCGTTATCGTAGGCAAACGCGTCGCGATGATTCAGAAAGTATTTGACCGCCTCGATTGGAATCGCAAAGCCAAGGCCTTCGCCAAAGGCCGCCTTCATGTTTGTGACGCCGACTACTTCGCCACGGAGATTAAACAATGGACCTCCGCTGTTACCGGGATTGATTTGGGCCGTTGTCTGCAAATAAAGCTCGCCTTGGAGTTGCCGCGTCTTCGTGCTCAAAATGCCTTCCGTGACCGTCCGTTCCAACCCCAGCGGACTGCCAATGGCAAAAACGCGCTCCCCAACCGACATCACATCCGAATCACCTAAAACGACACGCAAAAACTTTGGAGCGGGCTTATCTTCGATCTTCAACAGAGCAAGGTCCTCGAACTTATTCATCGCGACAATCTTCACATCCTTGTAACTCTTACGTTCGAGTTGACCGCCCTTTTGATGATAAACCTCGACTGAAATCTGCGTTTCACCTTCGATAACGTGGAAATTGGTAATGAGGGAACCGTCTTCATTGATAATAAAACCGGAACCCAACCCGCCCGGCGTTCGGACTTGAACAACACCCTCGCCCATCATGGTTACCAACTCGCGGACGCTCCGTTCGGGAGGCGTGCTCTCTGAAGTTTGGAAGAGGGACTTGCTCGATTCTGCTCGCTTCGCTGCCGGCGCCGCATCCTCTGCCTCATTAGGCTTCGTTTCGCCACGTGATTTGGTGATGCCAGCAATTTGTTCGCGCGGAACGACCAATACTGTATAACCAATATCGACGGCGACCTGATCTCGTTTCTCCGCCAGAATTTGCCCCGTAATTGCCGCTTGATCCTTTAGTTGAATGACGTCCGCCCGGGCTCCCGCAATGTTTCCGAGGCTCAACGCTGCGATTAAAACGGACCGATTTAACATGCCGGGACAATACATGCAGGCAGAAGGGTTGACAAGTGAAGAGGAACCGCGTCCCCCGCGTCCCGCTTCCCAGTTCTCGCGGGAACGACTAGCTTTTCCGGGGCATTGTGGCAAAGTATTTGCGACCGTTATGTTTCCAAAGATCATGATTGCGCACGCGACGTCAGCAAAGTTGGCTGCGACTTGACCCGAAACATTCCTCAATAAATCAGGAGAACCATGAGATCCTATTCAGAGGACAAATCAAACATCTCCATCCGAGTTCTGCTCGTCGATGATGATCAGAACTCCTATCTGCTTGTCCGGCGGATGCTATGCAAAATGCAGGGACCGTTTCAGATTGAGTGGGCGCCCAATTACGAGGCAGGGCTGGAAGCAATTATTCGCAAACAACATGACGTGTATCTGCTGGATTACAGGCTGGGTTCCCGTAACGGTTTGGAGCTTCTGCAAGAGGCTCTAGTGGCCGGTTGCAAGGAGCCCATCATCATGCTTACCACGGAGAAGCCCGAGGTAGACGCGCAAGCGATGCGCTTGGGCGCGGCCGATTTTTTGAGCAAAGACCGTCTCGACTCCAGTCTGCTGGAACGTTCTATCCGACACTCGATCAAGCAGTACGCTACTCTCCGCGCACTTCGCGAGAGCCAAGCTCAATTGTCCTCGTTCATGCAAAATGTGCGTTGCGCGGTTTACATGAAGGACCTGCAAGGCCGTTACGTTTATGTGAACGAAACTTGCGAAAAGCTTTTTCACCGGAAGTTTGCCGATTGGATTGGCAAGACTGATGACGAGTTGTGGCCCAAGCCGATTGCTCAGAAATTCAAGGAAAAAGACAGAGAGATCATTTCCAATAAGGAAGTCCTCGAAAGCACTGAGATTGTTGTCCAGAAAGACGGGCCGCATCATTGGCTCACGAACAAATTCCCTATGCTCAACGAGCAAAGCATACCATACCCATTATGGTGGGTGGAACAGCGATCGACATCACAGAACGCAAGCGGCTTGAGAGGGAGATTCAAGAGGTCAGCGAACAGGAGAAGCGCAGGATTGGCCAGGACTTGCACGATGGGATGGGCCATTACCTGACCGGCATTTCCTTTATGGCAAAAGTGCTGCAACAGAAGCTGGCCGGGAAAAACCTGCCCGAAGCGGTTGATGCTGCCAAAATCAGCGAGTTTGTTAATCGAACTGTCTCGCAGACGCGGGATTTAGCTCGGGGTCTTTGTCCCGTCGAGCTCGAGACGAACGGCTTGCAGGCGGCGCTTTTGGAGTTAGCGGGGAGTGTCGAGAAACTGTTCAATGTTTCCTGCCGAGTAGAGTGCCATCAACCAGTCTCGATTTACGATAACGCCAATGCGGTCCACCTCTATCGGATTCCGCAAGAAGCCGTCAATAATGCCATCAAACATGGCAAAGCAACGGAGCTGGTCATTACCCTGCATCCGACAAATGAGGCGATGAATTTGGCGATCAAAGATAATGGTTCAGGTTTGCCAAAGAGTTTTTCCAGGACTGCCGGCATGGGTTTGCGTGTCATGAATTATCGCGCCGGAATGATCGGCGCCACGATCAATCTGGAATCCGAGGCTCGCGGCGGAACTTTAGTGAGCTGCTCGATGCCGAATAATCGGCAAGCGAAAAAACGGGGACCAACATCAAACTCCAAGAAGCTCGCGCCGGTTCCGGCCTAAGAACGGGGCGTCGGGAATGATAGTATCTCCGCGGCGGTGTCTGGTTCGATGCGCAGCCACTGCACCGTTGTTTCCGCACGCACGTTGCGCGCCCTGACGCACGCGGGAATCAAGCAGAATTGACCGTCGCTCAGCCGGACAGCAACCTCGCCTGCGTCAACCAAGAGTGTTCCGGAAAGCACAGCGATTATCGTCGCTCGGTCGTTCTCGATGCTCAGCGCCATCCCAGGCGGCGAAACCTTTTCCTCCACCATGAATGGTCCTGTATTGACGAGGCGGCGGCTCATCGCTTGTTCGCTCGGAAGATGTCGGGAAATGAGAGAGGGTTCAAAATCTTTGAAATCAATCGAGGCCAGTGCTTCATCAACATGAAGCGGCCGTTTCCTTCCATCCGAACCGGTCCGATTCCAGTCAAACACACGATAGGTCGTATCCGAGTTCTGTTGAATTTCAAAGATGACAAGCCCGGCGCCGATGGCATGCACTCGACCGCTTGGCAAAAACATGACGTCGCCCCGACGCACGGCTACCCGATGGAAACAGGTTGCTACATCACCTCCGTGCATTTTGGATTCAAACTCTGATCGTGTGACACCGCGTCTGAGACCCACGAACAGTTCGGCGCCGGGAGCAGCCTCGGCGATATACCACATCTCGGTTTTAGGTTCTCCTGCGAGCTGTTCGGCAACTCCTGCTGGAGGGTGGACTTGCAAGGAAAGAACCTGTTGCGCGTCGAGGATTTTGAGCAGTAGTGGAAAGCGTCCATTCAGCGCCGGCGCCGCTCCGAGCAGGTCATCCCGATGATTCTCCATCAGCCAGCGCAAGCTCCTTCCAGCCAGCGGGCCGTTGGCGATAACGCTGACTGCATCCGGACGATCAGAAATCTCCCAAGACTCGCCAATGAGCAAACTGTCTGGGAGCGGCTTGCCATAAAGTCGCGCAAGGTTTCGACCGCCCCAGATGCGTTCTTTTAGGATGGGGTGAAATAGGAAGGGATAAAGCATTCGATCGGGTCAAGCTGCGGCCGGCTGCTTTTCAATAACCTGCCCATAAGCGCGGTATTTGGCGTAACGCAAGCGCAAGCGCTCGGCCGCCTTAAGGGGCTTGAGTTCGTTGAGATGGCAGATCAAACGTTCTTTCAACGTATTGGCTGTCCGAGCCAAATCGTTATGAGCCCCTCCGAGCGGCTCCGGAATGGTTTCGTCGACCAAACCGAGTTCGAGCAAATCCTTGGCCGTGATTTTCAACGCCTCGGCAGCTTTCGCGGCGGCGGTCCGGTCTTTCCAAAGAATGGCCGCGCACCCTTCCGGGCTGATGACCGAATAATATGCGTTCTCCAAAATCAACACCCGATCAGCCACGCCTATCCCCAAGGCGCCCCCCGACCCTCCTTCGCCGATCACGGCCGCAATGATCGGAACTTCGAATAACATCATTTCCCGCAAGTTAACGGCGATCGCTTCCGCAATATGGCGCTCCTCGGCGCCGATACCTGGATAAGCACCCGCCGTGTCGATGAGCGTAATAATTGGCAGGCCAAACTTGTCGGCCAGCCGCATCAAGCGAAGGGCTTTTCGATAGCCTTCGGGGTGAGCGGACCCAAAATTGCGCCGGATGTTTTCTTTGGTATCACGGCCTTTTTGGGTTCCGATAACCATGGCCTTGTGCGGCCCCAGTTGCGCAAAGCCGCCGATGATCGCTTGGTCATCGCCAAAAAGACGGTCGCCATGCAGTTCGGAGTAACCCTGAAATGCCGTTTGGATGTAATCCAGAGCGAACGGGCGCTTCGGGTGCCGGGCCAATTGGACTCGCTGCCACGGAGTCAAATCCGAAAAAATCCTTTTCCGCTCTTCTTCAATCTTCTTTTCAATCTGCTGGATTTCTTCGGCGAGATTGATGCCGAGGGCGTGAGTTTCGGGGTGTTTTCGCAGGTCATCCAGCTTGCGCTGCAATTCTGAAATGGGCTTTTCAAAATCGAGATAATGTTTCATTTCTTCAGGATCAAGCCGTTCTCTACCTTGCAAGAGTCTAGGTTTCCGCCGACGGCCATGCAACGTCGAATTGGAACAGCCAAACCTGGGTTTCCCAGCCTCACTCGCTAATCAGTTCCCACAAAGAGCCGTTTGACAGGCCTCGGCTAAATTGCCAGTATCCGCGCCACAATGCAGGAGCCAGCCCACGTCACAGGACAGGCGGTACTCATCCGTACCGACACCCCGGACTATGCGGAGGAAATGGTTCCTTTCTCGACCCTTCCGGAAATGATCGCGATATGCTCGGAGGCTCGCCCGAATCTAACTTTGGAGAAAATCATTATATACGGGAGATCCGACGAAGGCGTATGCACTCTAACGCTCGGTTTTGTGTCTTCCACAAAGTCAGTGCGCCCCGAGAACCTCCAGTTGGCTCATTAAAAGAAGGAGCCGGCTTGCGCCGGCTCCTGGTGACGAGATCATTCACGCCTTCACCGAGACGCTCAGAAGTATAATGAGGCCAACTGTTGCATCGCTGCTCGGACCTCATTACAAGCAAGATCTCTCTGCCAACCCTTAGCGAACAGCGAGTCTCAAACCACATCCATTCGAGCGTTGGGGGCGCCTTTGTGTTCAAAATCAGCAAAATCTTTTCTGGCGCTCCCGGTTGTCGGTAGCGGCGGGCATCCTGCCTGCCGCAGAGGGCGTGCATCTTGCCGCCCGGATCAACGCTTGAAACGGGGAGGCTGTGTTGTAGTGCGTGCGCGTGATCCGCCGGGCAGGATGCCTCGGCTCTACGGCAGGCAGGATGCCAGGCAGGATACCCGCCGCTACGATGTGCCAACAACTTCGGGATGCATCGATGGCTGACCGGAGATTAGCGGCGTGGCAGCATGGACTAACGGCCCTGCACTAGATGGCTTGGCCAGTCTCAGTCTTAATATCGGTGAAGATAACCGTCCGCTTCCGGCTGGTTAAGACTTTGGCTAGCGGCGTGTGGCCATTCGGCAAAAGCGATTCCGCAAGTGCGTGCTCTTTGCCACGGCCCGATGCTAAGACCCACAACTCCCGTGCGGCTTCGAGCATGCCATAGCTCAACGTTATGCGATGGGGCGGCGGCTTGGTGGCCGTAACGGGTCGATAAATGATCCTCGAAGTCGAGTGCGTCTCGAAAGAATCTCCCGGAAACAGTGATGCGACATGTCCATCTTCACCCATTCCTAAGAGAACCAAGTCGAATGCCGGCCAGCCACGGTCGTCGGCACGACAGAATTTGAGCACGGCTGTCTCTGCCTCGGAAACTGCAGCGTCGGGCTTTGCTTCACCACGGATACGGTGAATTTGTTCTGCAGAAATGGGCAGCTGCGAAAACAAGCAGTCCTGGGCCGTGGCGAAATTGCTTTCCCGATCAGCGGGTGGAACACACCGTTCATCAGACCAGAAGAAGTGAATTCGATGCAGATCGAATGCCTGAATCCGGTATTGTGCCGCGATGCTGGAATAAAAATGGCGCGTAATTCGCCCCCCAGACAACGCGACGTTATAAGTGTTTGAACCATTGTTTTGCGAGGCTTGTTCAATCCAGCATTGCGCCACCGCGTCGGCCAAGTCTGTTTCACTGGGGAAGGAAATGAGTTCAAAATGCTTCATCTTTGGCGCTGAATACGAAGTTGCTGGGGCTGTGATGTAATGAACCGCACTGAGCAGCGTCTCGTGAGAGCGCCGCTATTCCCTAAATAACCCTAGTTTGCGGCGCTCCCACGAGACGTCGCTACAGGAAAACTGCTTGCGCTTCGGTCACAGCTTGCCGGAGCAAGAAATTTAGTGACCAGCCAATCTAAGCAATGGGTTGAGGATCGCGCCAAGCGTGGCCAGTCTGGGCGAGCAGATCGTCCGCCGCCACCGGACCCCAGGTGCCCGCTGAGTAAAATTCACGGTTGGTGAGCGCTCTCCCTTCCCATCCTTTGCGAATCGCATCAACGATGCTCCAGGCGGTTTCAACCTCATCGCGGCGGATAAATAATGTTGCGTCCCCCGCCATCGCTTCCAGCAAGAGCCGTTCGTACGCTTCCGGAGTGTAAGCTCCAAATTCCGTATTATAACTGAAATGCATGCGGACGGGGCGGACTTGGAGACTTGTGCCAGGCACCTTGCCGTTGAACCGAAGCGAGATGCCTTCATTCGGTTGCAAGCGAAGTGTCAAGGCATTGGCGTCCAACTTCGAACCGCACTGTGCCGCAAACAAAACATTGGGCGTTCGATGGAATTGGATGCGGACTTCACTGGCACTGAGCGGCAGTGATTTGCCAGTGCGCAAAAAGAACGGCACTCCAGACCAACGCCAATTATCAAGGAAAAGCTTCAGCGCGACGTAGGTCTCAACGTTTGAATCGGACTTCACGCGGCCCTCCTGCCGATAGCCCGGCCGCAATTGTCCGTCAATCATGCCGGCAAAATATTGGCCGCGAACAACCTGCTTGGCGACATCACTCACGCTGAGCGCGCGAATCGACTTCAGCAGCTTCACCTTCTCGTCGCGAATTGGCTCGGCATCGAGTGAAACAGGTGGTTCCATGGCGACCAGCGATAGCACTTGCAACAGATGGTTCTGAACCATATCGCGAATCGCCCCGGCTTCTTCGTAATAACCTCCCCGCTGTCCGACTCCGAGCTTTTCGCTGACGGTGATTTGCACGTGATCGATGCTCTTGCGATTCCACAGTTCTTCGAAGATCGAGTTGGAAAAGCGGAACATCAAAATGTTCTGCACGGTTTCCTTGCCCAGATAATGGTCGATGCGAAACACCTGCTTTTCGTGAGCGTGACGCGTCAGGTCCGCATTCAACGCTTGAGCGGATTGCAGGTCATGCCCAAAGGGTTTTTCAACCACGAGTCGTTGCCACGCTCCAGACTGTTCGCCTAGATGCAGCAAGTCGGCGTTGTGGAGTTGTTCTACAACCTCTCCAAACTGGCTCGGAGAAGTCGCTAGATAAAACAGGAGATGATGGCGAAGCTGGTCATTGCCGAACGACGACAGTTGTTGGGCCAGTTTCTTGTAAGCGTTGGCATCCGAGAAATCGCCTTGGCAATAGAACAAGTTTGGAGCGAAAGCCTCCCAAATCGTTTCATCCACGGGCTGGCTGCGAGAGAACTGACGTAGAGCAACCCTCAGTTCTTCCCGCCATTGGTCGTCGGTTTTTTCCCGGCGGGCGAAGCCAATAATCCGAAATGGCGTGGGCAATTGTTTTGCCCCGTACAAGTGATAAAACGCCGGAATCAGTTTGCGCGCGGTCAAATCCCCGCTCGCGCCGAAGATGACAATGGAACACGGCTCAACGATCTTGCGACCGTCATCAATGCGACAGGTCATCAACTCATCCAATTGGTCCAGTTCATTCATTCGATCGGACAATGAACCAGTCCCGCAGCGATTTCAATCCTTTCTTAATGCGTCGTCGCAATACCGCGCCGCCGAGTTACTAACCCTTAAGCTGCCACCAGAGCATCAGCTCCGAGCCGACGCGATTTGGGTAAGACCGCGGCACCCATTCCTCGATGAGTTCAAATGCCGGAGCAAAACGTTGCACCAGTTCGGCGCGTGTCGTTCCAAAGGGTGGTCCATCTTCGTCTGGAATCAGATAGTTAACTGCCAAGTAATGGCCTTTGGGCTTCAGCCACCGGATGACGGCGCGGACATAATCGTCCCGTCGCCCGGGATTAATGGCGCAAAACAACGTGTGCTCAAAAATCCAATCGAAACGTTGCGGCAGTTCGTCGGCTAAGAAGTCGCTTTGTTGAATTTGCACGGATACTCCCTTGGCTTGCGAGCTTTCCCGCGCCAAACGGACGGCACTCGGCGCAATGTCATATCCGTAAGCTGAGAAACCAGCTTTCGCCCAAGCCCAAACGTCGTGTCCTGTGCCGCAGCCGGGGACGCACACCGTCCCTCGCAGCAACTCCGTATGCTTGGCCAGGAAATCCACGAGCCCCGGAGAAGCTTCGCCCTTTTCCCAAGGCATGTCATTGGCCTGATAACGCGCTTCCCAATTCGTGTCGCTCATAACGCAATCTATCCGGCTTATCGCAACTTCAACATCGAGGTTTGCGCTGAGTCAGATTAGGTTCGCCGCAGGACACGGCGGACCCATTCCTGATTATCCAAATACCACTGCACAGTCTCGCGAATGCCCCGCTCGAAATCGTACGCTGGCGTCCAGCCGAGCTCTGTGCGAATCTTTGTGGAATCGATTGCATAACGCCGGTCATGGCCCGGCCGGTCCTTCACGAATGAGATCAGCTGGCGCGAGTTGCCGCCGAGGTGGGAAGCTAGTTTGTCCATAAGATCGCAAATCAATTCGACGATTCGGATATTCGGCCATTCGTTATTCCCTCCGATATTGTACGTTTCCCCCACCCGGCCTCGACGCAACACTTGCCACAACGCCTCGACGTGATCGCGCACGTACAACCAGTCTCGAACGTTCATACCGTCGCCATAGACTGGAATGGGGCGCCGCGCCATGATGCTCCCAATAATGACTGGGATGAGTTTCTCCGGAAATTGATACGGTCCATAATTATTCGAACAATTCGTGATCACAACGGGCAAACCGTAAGTATGATGATAAGCGCGCACGAGCATGTCGCTGGCCGCCTTGCTGGCCGAGTACGGTGAATTCGGCGCGTAGGGTGTGCTCTCGGTAAAATAGCCCTCGGGTCCCAAACTCCCATAAACCTCGTCCGTAGAGATATGATGGAAGCGCCGGCCAACAAAGTCGCTCGCCCAAAAATCGCGGCAAGCTTCGAGCAAATGAAACGTTCCAATAATGTTCGTATGAATGAAATCGTCCGGGCCGCTGATTGAACGGTCCACATGAGATTCCGCGGCCAGGTGCATGATATGGGTGATTGCATGTTTCGACATGACGCCACGGACCGATTCTTTGTCCCTCAAGTTGACCTTTTCGAAAACGTATTTGGGATGGCCAGCCACTGTGCTGAGGTTCTCCAAGTGCCCTGCGTAGGTGAGACAATCTAAATTGATCAATCGATCCACTTCCGGCTGGCCTATAATGTGATGGATCAGATTTGATCCGATAAACCCGGCTCCGCCGGTGATGAGCAAATTCATATTTCTTCGCAAACGAAAAACAAAATGACGAACATTTCAAACTTGTGAAATCAAATTCGGTTGCGTTTGAATGCCGTTGATGGACCCTTTTGATCGAAACCGGCCAGACCGCAAGCGATTTCGCCCATCAAGGATCAAGACAGGCAACGGGCATCTTCTGGAAAAATCAGAATCGTCGGGATCTCGCACGCCATACACATACCAACTATGCGATGGATTGACTGAAGGGCTCCTCTATTTCGTAATTGTCTTCACACCCTGGGCTTTTGCCACAACGCAATCATGGTCCATTTGGACATTGAACCTCGCCAGTTACGTCTTGGGCGGATTGCTATTGTTGAAGTGGCTTATTCGGTGGCGGGCGAAATATCGCCCGCCGCGTTGGGGAGATGACGCTCACGTGCAAAACATTCTGACTGTGTCGCGAGCCCCACAAGTAGCTACAGTGTTCCTGGCCCTCCTCACCGTTCTGGTTTTGATTTACTGTCTGGTCAGCGCCTTGAATGCGCGCGCGGTCTTTTTGCCTGAACAACAGCGCTTTGATTACCGTGATTATGTTCGCTGGTTGCCGCATAGCTACGATCAGGCGAGCACGTGGAATGCGCTCTGGAATTATCTCGCGATGGCGTTCGTGTTTTGGGCCGCTCGCGATTGGCTGCTTGGCAAAACCGCCAGAGACGTTCGGGAATTGAACCTCGAACATCCGGCTCCGGCTTCGGAACCTCCCGACGAAGCCGAAACATTTGCCGTGGTGCCCTCTGGACCTCTTCGCAGACTGCCTTCTCGCCTGCGTTGCTTGCTTTGGGTCCTCTGTGTGAACGGCGCCTTGGTGGCGCTGGAAGGAATTCTGCAGCGGCTCGACGGCACAAACAGGTTGCTTTGGCTCGTTGAGCCGCGCTTTAACAAGGTTCCCGCAACTCAATTCGGTCCGTTTGCCTATCACGCGAATGCCGCCAGTTTTTTTAATTTGTTATGGCCGGTTTGCGTGGGGTTTTGGCTGGTCTCAAGCAAGGCCGATGGACGCAATCGTTATTCTGGAGACCGGATGGGGGGAAGAAGCCACATTGTGCTCTTGCCTTGTGCAATTCTCATGGCGGCGTCGCCTATTCTCAGTTCGAGCGGCGGCACTGCGTTGGTAACCATTATCATTATTCTGGCTGCAGCGGCGATTTGGTTGATCGCTCTTTATCGCGAAGATCCGGGGAAACGAATTAAACTGTTCGTGCTGCACGTTGTCGTCTTGGTCTGGGCTGCGTATTTTGGATGGCAGCATTTCCGGGAAAAACTGCAATCGGATAAGATGAATGTGCTGGTTGAGCGGACAGAAGTTTACACCAACGCGGCAACGATTGCGCGGGATTTTCCCGTTTTCGGAACAGGTCCGGGAACCTTTGGGTCGATTTACCAATTATACAAAGAGCCGCCGCAAAAATGGGCCGCCTACGCGCACGACGACTGGCTGGAAACGCGGATTACCTTGGGTTGGGCGGGTTTAGGCCTTCTGATCTCGATGCTCGGAATTGTTTTCTTCCATTCTTTCTTTCGGGGAGGCATTCCCACAGCTCCCGAATTCGTGGCGATGGTTTGGCTTTCTCTATTTGGGTGCCTTCTGCACGCAAAGTTTGATTTTCCGTTTCAAATCAATTCCATCTTGTTCGTGTTCATCCTGCTTTCCTCGATTCTCTTTTGCTCGTCCCAGGCCAAAGAGAAGCGCAGTTGAAAAACAAAACCGGGTTTCCAAGTCAGAGGATGACCGAGAAACCCGGTGAATGTTCAGAATCAGTACAACTGAGGCTTACGGGGAATTTCCGGTGCGGGCTGTACAAAACCAACACCGAAATCTATCAAAGAACAAAAAGTGAATTAGCGTCCCAAAATCAATCTCATTCACCCGTAAACACACCGTAAATACAACACCCTTCATCGTTCGTGTCAAGGACGCGATCAATCGATCAATTGGCCTCGAAATCTGCGTCTTCATTCAGATTCCTATTTACAGCAACTTAGTGCTTGTTAGTATCCGCCCCACAAAAACCAGCGATGAAGAAAATCGAGGCGATCATCAAACCGTTCAAGCTCGAAGATGTTAAGGAAGCCCTCGCTGGTACCGGGGTTGAAGGAATGACGGTTAGTGAAGTCAAAGGCTTTGGCCGCCAAAAAGGACACACAGAAATTTATCGTGGCAGCGAATACACCGTTGACTTTCTCCCCAAGATCAAGATCGAGTTAGTCCTCTCGGATAATCAGGTTTCCTCTGCGGTGGATGCGATAATTAAGGCTGCCAAGACCGGCAAGATTGGCGACGGAAAAATCTTCGTCAGCGCAATTGAAAGCGCGACCCGTATTCGAACTGGAGAAACGGGCGACGACGCAGTCTGAGTTTTGAATTTTCCCTTCTGGTTTTTGAAGGAAGGGATTTTTTGCCTAAATCCAAACTAGCTAAAACAATTAATCCATGAGTACAGCAAAGAACGTAATTGAGATGGCCAAAAAGCAAGGGGCCAAAATGGTGGACATCAAGTTTGTCGATACCTTCGGCACCTGGCAGCACTTTAGCGTGCCGTCCGGCGAACTAAACGAAGAGGTCTTTAGCGAAGGCTTGGGCTTTGATGGTTCCTCCATCCGGGGTTGGAAGAGCATTGAAGCCAGCGACATGCTGGCTTTTCCCGATCCTAAGACAGCCTTTATGGACCCTTTTTGCAGCGTGCCCACGTTAAGTTTAACCTGCACCATTGCCGAGACCGGCACGCGCGAAGCCTATAACCGCGATCCGCGCGGCATTGCGCAAAAGGCCGAGAAATACCTGCAATCAACTGGGCTGGCTGACACGGCGGTCTTTGGCCCGGAAGCCGAGTTTTTCATCTTTGACAATGTGCAGTTTGATCACAAACCCAATGGCACCTTCTACAATGTGGAGAGCGAAGAGGCCATTTGGAACACCGGCCGCGATGAGATGCCCAACTTAGGCTACAAGATTCGGCACAAGGAAGGGTACTTTCCAGTAGCTCCGGCCGACACCCAGCAGGACATCCGCACCGAGATGTGCCTGGTGATGGAGTCTTTGGGCGTTAAGATCGAGCGCCAGCACCATGAAGTGGCCACGGCGGGCCAGGCGGAAATTGACTACCGCTTTGACACGCTGCTCAAAGCCGCCGATGCCATGATGGTCTACAAGTATGTGGTCAAGAACGTGGCCAAAAAGCACGGCAAAACGGCCACCTTCATGCCCAAGCCTCTCTTTGGGGACAATGGCTCTGGGATGCATTGCCACCAGTCGCTCTGGAAGAAAGGCAAGCCGCTCTTTGCGGGCAATGAGTACGCGGGCTTAAGCCAGACTGCTCTCTATTATATCGGTGGCATTTTAAAGCATGCCAAAGCGCTCTGCGCCATTTGCAGTCCGACCACCAACTCCTACAAGCGCCTGGTGCCTGGCTACGAAGCGCCGGTTAACCTGGCCTATAGTTCGCGCAACCGTTCGGCTTCCATCCGCATTCCGACCTACAGTGAGAATCCCAAGGCCAAGCGCATTGAGTATCGGCCGCCCGATCCCTCGGCCAATCCGTATCTGGCCTTTGCGGCGATGCTGATGGCTGGTTTGGATGGGGTGCAAAACAAGATTGATCCCGGTGAGCCCATTGACAAGAACATGTATGAGTTGGCCCCGGAGGAGCTGGCCAAAGTGCCGCAGGTGCCCGGCAGCTTGGGGGAAGCCTTAGATTGCCTGGACAAGGACCACGATTTCCTGCTCAAAGGCGATGTGTTTAGCACCGACTTTCTGGAGATGTGGTTTAGCCACAAACGCAAGGAACATGACGCCTTGCGCCTGCGGCCTCATCCCTACGAGTTTTTCCTTTACTACGACGTGTAAAGAAACGCCTTGAGTTAAGGTCGGTTGGAACCAAACGGCGTGGACGAAAGTTCACGCCGTTTTTCTTTATTAAGTTCACGCCGCTTTTCTTTATTAAGTTCTCAGCAATTCTTACTATGGGAGCGCGGACCGCTGAGTCCGCGAGCGGACTATCCAAACAAACGCAGAACGCGCGGACTCGGCGGTCCGCGCTCCCATAGTGAGAATTATCCATGCGAATAAACCTGTATCCCTGGAGCGCTGGCACGCGTCCAATCAAAAACAATATGCGCTACACCGGTCTTACAAAGCATTTCGCTACAGGTTCGTTTGCGCTCGCCCTCGCTGCGAAATGAGCGAAGGAATCCAAGCGCACAGCATTCGCACAAAGTCATCTAACCTCGAAAAGCAGAATCGTCTTTCGTGGAACGGACATCTCTGCTATGTAAAGGCTCGCTTGTGTAGGCGAGCCAGCGACGACGCAGAAGAAGCCCGCGACTCAGATTAGCAGCCAGCGACCACCATTGCTTTACCAATGGAGTTTCAATGGAACGGCGACACCTTGATTGGTGATGCGCCGATCATGCTAACCTCCGGATCTTTCAATCCCGAGCGCGGGTTTCTCATGCGACTGGCGGGTTCGATCGGGCAAGGCATCGAACTACAAACGTCGCGCGATCTGATTACATGGCAGGGCCGTCACCAACCTGACATTGGCGACGGAAGCTTTGGATTACTTAGACGCGGATGCGCTCAAATTCCCATTCCGTTTCTATCGAGCCGCAGTGCGCTGACCGGCGTAGCGGCGTCTCGGTAGAGCGTCGCAAATCAAATCGTTCAACCACTGCGGCGCTCTGCCGGGACGCCGCTACACGTCCTTGGCTAAAAACTCAGCGCAGCCATTACATGGCCGCGTGATTTTCCATCGCGGAAGACCGGTTCGGAAGTTTCTAACTGCCAGCCATAATCGAACCGAACGGTGAGGAACCGGGAGATTTGATAACGCAGTCCGACGCCTGCGGACATCAATTCGACATGGGCATCTTCACCCGGGAGCAACTTTGGATTGCTGGTCTGGCCGTAGTCGAAGAAACCGAGCAATTGCAATTCGTCCTTCGCCGTCTTATCGAGCCACTGGCCGGGAGAGAACGACGGAGTCCGCAACTCATTGGAAATCAAAAAACCTTCGGAGCCGCTGGAAGCGCGTTCCTCGTAACCGCGCACCGTGTAGAATCCACCCAGCCCGAATTGTTCGCTCGGAACCAAATTGCCATCTGCAATTTGGTAAGTTCCATTGATGCGCCAGCTAAACTGAGCGGGCAATCTCGTGACGCGTTCCAGATGGAATTTCGCATAATGATAATCTGCTTCCGCAAACGGATAGGAGAGACCGAATCTGTCGTCCGTATTCAGGCTGCTGAGGTTCCCTGGACTGTAATAGTACTCAGCGCCAAAAACGGTGTTGCCCCACTTGTCCGGCAATAATCCAGTATATCCAAGCAAACCTTGAGCAATTTCCGTGGTATCAGCGAGAACGTTGACGAAATTATATTCAAGGCTGTTGTCCAAATGCCGATAATCGGCGCCGAGCTGGAACTCATGGCGATACCTGCGAAGACTCGGCAGATTGATCGTGTAGCGAAGATTCGCCTGGTAACTCTGGCCCTCCTGAACGACGGGCAGACCGGGAATATCTCCTTTCACATCAGCGTGGCTTCCCGAAAGCGTTAGCGTATGCCGCCAAGGCAAGAAGACGGAATAATTCATGACATGGGCCTTGAGGAACTCAAATTCAGTGTCGGTAAGGTAGCGGTAAGACAAGAGATGATCGTGCAATCCAAATGCCTTGCCCCAGTCGGCGCCGACCGACATGCGGCCCTCGCCCGTCAACCTATTACCGGTGTTGTCGTAAGTGATTGAACCGCCCAACGGAAACCGTTCGGCCGTGCGAATCACGAGGTCGGATTCATACTTGCCTTCCCCGGGTTTGTACAGAGCGCTAACCGAGCGAAACTTGTTTCGGTTTAGCCAATTCAAATCTTCCGTCAGTTTTCGCTCGTTGATCGGCTCACTTTCGGTCACGCGCAGGTTCTTCTGCACGAACTCGACTTTGGTCCATTTGTTCGTGCCTTCAAAAATCAACTTGCCCAGTTTGGATTGGATGACAATCAATTGCAGGACTCCTCCCGCGACTGTTTGAGGCGGGAAAACCGGATCGACCAACGGGAATCCTCTCTTACGATGGTAATTCTGAATGGTGCTCTGAATCTCCTTTAGCAAGTCGGCGTTAACGACACGACCAAAGAACGGCTCGATCAGCTTCGCAAAATCCTCGCCCTGCAAAACTTCGATCTCCTTCACGTGCAGGCCGGTCACGGCCAAACCCGGATCACCTTCCTTGAGCAGCGCCTCCTCAGATTTCACGAGAATAAGCCCTTTCAATTGGCTTTCGGTATTGTCGCCTTCCGCGGAATGCGCGAGTGGCGCGAAGAGAATTGCGGTTAATAGAGTTGAGATAAATTTTGATGCAAACGCACGTAGCATAGGTATTCAACAACTGTTTTGTTTCGCTGGCCCGGCTCTTACCACCAAGGCTCGAAAAAAGCCGTCCGTTTTATAGGAAAGCCCTGCTGAAAATCCAAGCAGTATCTTGGGAGGCAGCGCAGGGTACGCAGGCTAGGCCACCCGCGCTACGCCAAAATGAGATTGCGCCCATGAACGTAACGAAGCAGGACAGAAAGGCTCGAAGCCGACAGCAAGTGACAAAATCATAAACGCGCCCCTCCAACCCGCCCGCTATGGCAGCGGCGCAGCAACGCCGCTGCTGGCCCAATAGGATATGCAATGTGAGCGAGCTATTTCTTCCCAGAGGCAGGTGATCTCTTATTGAGGAATTCCTGGGCCTTTCGCTGTCCCTCATTGACCTGTTCGGTTGTCATTCTCTTCATGACGAGATCGCGATTATTGGCCGCATTAGTGTTCCCCTGGGCCGCGGCAAGATTAAACCATGTGTAAGCTTCGACGAGGTTCGCCGGCGTTGTGCCTTGAGCTTTCGTGTAAAGAATGCCGAGGTTCTGTTGTGCGACATCAAGACCTAGCTCCGCCGCCTTGCGAAACCAGCTGAGCGCTTGTTCGGGATTCTTCTCCACACCAATTCCCTGATCATACATCACACCCACTTCGTTTTGTGAAACGACGTATCCCTGATCTGCCGCCTTGCGGTACCATTTCAATGCTTCGGCGGGATCTTTCGAAACGCCGCGGCCGTTCATATAGAGAACACCGAGATTATGCTGAGCGAGCATGTTGCCTTGCTCGGCAGCCTTCTTATACCAATTCACAGCCTCAGCCAAGTCGGCGGTGACGCCTTGTCCATTTTCATAGCGCCAAGCCAACTCGTTTTGAGCGGAGGGATCGCCTGCCTCCGCCGCCTTGCGAAAGTGCTTCAGAGCAGTTTCAAGATTCGCTGCCACGCCACGTCCACGCGCATAAATAAGTCCAAGGTAATATTCTGCCTGGACATCGCCGCTTTCTGCCGCTTTGCGAAACCATTTGATGGCCTCGGATTCACTGGCGTCGGTGCCTTGGCCAACGAACGCAAGTGTGGCTAGATTACGCTGCGCGGTCGGGTCGCCTTGTTCGGCGGCTTTGCGAAACCATTTGGCGGCTTCCTCGTCATTCTTAGCCACACCGATTCCGGCGATCAACATGCGCCCCAGTTCATTTTGAGCTTGGGGTTCGCCCTGTTCGGCCGCCTTACGAAACCATTGAGCCGCTTTGGCGTTGTCCTGGGCCACGCCGCGTCCTTGAAGATATAACACACCGAGGTTCTTTTGCGCGATGACATTGCCTTGATTAGCCGCTCGCTCAAACCACTTGGCGCCCAGCGCGGCATCCGCGCGGGTTCCTTTGCCTTCGATGAGCATCATGCCAAGCTCGATTTGCGCGTCCACTTGGCCTTTGTCAGCGGCCTTGCGAAACAATTCCAACGCCTGCACATCGCTCTGCGGCACGCCTTGGCCAAGATAGTACATGCTGGCTAAGTTCTTTTGAGCGATTGGATCGGCTTGGTCGGCGGCTTTCTTAAACCATTTAGCGGCTTCTCCGAAATGCTGCAGCACGCCTTGTCCTTTGTAATAGAGAGTCGCGAGGGCGGCCTGTGCTTTGGCGTCGCCCTTCTCAGCTTTGTCTTTGATGTCGTTCACGTTTGCGTCTTGGGCAGCGGCCGTCCACACGACAAGTGAGGCGAGAGTTGCGATCGAGTTCCGTTTGAGAAGTTTCATCGCGGCCAGAGTAAGTTAGCAGGTGCAAGATTGCAACGAGTCAATTGGCGTATTAAGTTACGTCAACCAGCCGACGGCTTACGGAAATATATTTACCGTCAGCGTCTTGCTGCCGACCGTTGTCGTTCCCGGCGAAGTGATAGCCGTCGTTGCGCTGGTCACACTCGAGCCAGTGAGCGTCGTGTCCTGATCAAGGTTTATGGTCCCCTGGTAGGACTGCGCGCCCGTGGTTGTCACGGAAATGGCGACACTGCCGGCCGCGAGACCGAACGTTGTTGTGCCCGCGTCGCGGGTCAAGCTGTTCACATTCGAGACATTGCCGCTTATCGTGGTCAAGCCCGTGCCGCTCAGCGTCAAGCTGTTGCCACCACCCAGGATCGCGGTCGCATGATCGAAGCTGCTCGTCGTACCCTTAATCACAGTCCCCAATCCTAGTGTCACCGTGTCGTTGAAGTCGATCGTCGTCGCGAAGATCGTGCCGCCACTGATCGTCGTGCCACCGGTCGCTGCTCCGTCCGTGGTGAGCGCCGCCAATTGCTTGTCCGTGCCTCCGAAGACTCCGTCTGTATCGAGGCCGATCGAGCCGGCAAACGTCGTGGTGCCGCCGCTCACGATGCTCAACGCCTCTGTATTCGCTGTCGTGGCATTGATCGTCGAGTTGAACGTAACGTTACCGTTATTGCCTGTGCCTGTGCTGGTCAAGGTGCGCGTGACAGAATCACCACCGGCAATGACTACGGCGTCGTTGTAAGTCTGCGTGCCCGTCGTCGAGATGTTTCCATCAATCGTGGTCGTGCCACCGTTACCGCTCGTGAGGTTACGAATGCCCGTGAACGTTCCATTCAGCACTGTGGCATCGCTGGCCGCAGGAGCGTTGAAGTTCAGGTTCAGATCGAACCCTGCTCCAACCAAGGCGGTCGTGAAGAACGCCGGTTCCGCGCCCGTGAGTGTCGCGTTCGCGCTCAGAGTTACCGTGCCGTCGTACTTCTGATCAACGGTCCCGGCGGCCACACCCGCGCCAGTGACAACGCTGCCGCCGCCGATGGTAACGCCACCAGTTCCGGTATCGAGAATGCCCAGGGCGAACGTGCCGCCCACAGCACCGTTAAAGGTCTGCGTCGCCGATGTTGTGAGCGTCAGGTCTTTGCCCGTCGAGTTGCTGCTATTCACCGTCGAGCTAAACGTGATCGCAGTATTGCCCGAGTCTAGCGTCGCGTTGGCTGTCAGTTCGACTGCGTCACCAAACACCATCGCGCCGGTCGTGGTTACCGTGACGCCTATGTTCGCCGTGGCTGTGGCTGTGCCGAGAGGGTTACCGGGAGGTCCGCTGAAGGCTATCGTCGGTGCGGACGTATATCCACTACCAGGATTGGTGATGGTGACCCCACTCACACCACCGCCCGAGAGTGTCGCAGTCCCGGTTGCTCCGGTGCCGCCGCCGCCGGTGAACGTTAACGTAGGCGCTGTAGTATAACCGGAGCCGGGGAAGTTAACCGTTACGCTCATAATGTTGCCAGTGCCAGTGATCTGTGTTGTCCCGCCGTTGCCTGTAGTCAGGGCGGCAATACCGGTGAACGTGGTTCCGATGGCCATAGTGCCAGAGAAATTGAACGTTACGTTCTGGCCGCCACCGGCGAAGTTGCCGGAGAAGGTCGGTGTAGTCCCTTGCAATGTAAGAGCGGTCGTGCTCACAGTCACGTTACCGCCGTAGCTTTGCGTTCCGGTGGTCTTGACCAATCCGCCGCTAATCGTGATGGCACCGGCGCTGGTTGAAGACAAGCTTGTCAGAGTCGTTGTATTCCCGATCGCTCCACCGAGTGTCACAGCAGCTGTGCCAGACGTGAGCGTGAGACTTTGGGCGCCATCCACAGCTTTGAGCTGAATCGTTCCATCAGTAGTATCGCCATCGGTATCGATAGTCAGGTTTTGTCTAAGAGTCACCGCATCCTGGAAATTGACGCCGTCCACTGCGTCCGTTTTGATCGACGTCGTATTGATCGCGACTGTCCCGTAGGCGTCGGTTATTAGAGAGGTCAGCCGCGTCGTTGCACCCACTGTGGCGTTAAACGTCGTCGTTCCTTGGCTGTTGATGGTCAACGTCTGAGCGCCGTTAATCGTCGCCGCTGAACCAAAGGTTATGCTTCCCGCCGATCCCGATCCCGTGCTCGTCAGAACCGTTGCGGCAGTTAGCGAAACTGGACCGTTATAGGTCTGTGTTCCAGTCGTCTGGAGCGTTCCACCCATGGTGATCGGACCCGTGTCGTGGACGAAGGTCAGGTTCTCAACCCTTGTTAGCTCTGCCTCGGTGAACGTGGCATCGAGAATCGCGGTTGTGCCGCTGAAATTCAGCGCCAGGTCATGAATGTCGTCGCCGTCGATCGCGCCGCCGAACGTAGGTGTCGAACCGGTCAGCGTCGTGTTCGCGCCAAGCTGTATTTTGCCGGTGCCAGCGTAGTTCTGGACGCCGGTCGTCGCGATCGAGCCGCCGTTGATATTGATCGCGCGGTTGCCCGCAGTCACGATGCTGGTGAGCGCGGTCGTTGCCCCGACTGCACCAGTGAACGTAATTGCTCCGGTGCCGCCTGTCAGATTAAGCGTCTGGGCACCGTTCAACGTGGAATCGAAGTTCACCGTTCCGTTGCCCGTGGTGGTGTTTATGTTGACAGCAGCCGTCAAGGTCACGGGATCGTTGAAGTCCACACCGGCCGCGCCCTGCGTCGTAATGTTTGCACCGAGCGACGTCGTTCCAACGCTGTCGGTGACCAAGCTTGCAATAGCCAGCGCCGGCAAGCCGCCGATGACACCGTTGAAGGTCGTCGTGCCGGAACTATTCACGGCCAGTGAGTTCGCACCGTTGATCGTGGCTGCGGCCGCAAACGTAATGTTTGCTGTGCCGCCCGCAGTCAGCGTCGTCGCGCCAGCCAGCGTGACGGGACTATTATAGGTCTGCGCGCCTACTGTCTGCGTTGTTCCGTTCAAGCTCGTGGCTGTGCCGCCGGCATTGAAGGTCAGATTGTTAACCCTTTTACCCAAAGTTTCGCTAAAGGTTGCGTCCACAATCGTCGTCGTGCCGGTGAAGCCTAGCGTTAGGTCGTGGAAGTCGCCGCCGTCAATCGAGACTTCGCCACCGGCTTGGAAAGTTAGCGTCGTGCCGGTGAGGGTGGTATGTGCGCCCA
>Ga0194119_10002585_pt1 | contig 30245 bp, 22 predicted proteins | sample TA2MahC100mmetaG_FD_148620 | JGI IMG/M metagenome (GOLD analysis project Ga0194119, IMG submission 148620) | Freshwater microbial communities from Lake Tanganyika, Tanzania - TA2015018 Mahale Deep Cast 100m | ecosystem: Environmental > Aquatic > Freshwater > Lake | place: Tanzania: Lake...
TCCAATTGGGAAATCTTGGTTCCGGCCATATACGGTCGGAGGAAAGTATGATGCAGGAAATCACAAGAACAAGCTTGTCAGCAAAGGGGTCCAAATACACGCCTAATCGTGTTACTTCGTTCCTTTTCCGAGCTATATAACCGTCCAGCACATCGCTTAACCCAATGATCAACATGATAAAAAGGCAAATATAACGGTAATGATTGTTGTGCTGTACTTGAGTTATGCAAAACACAAGCAGAGGAATACAGCATATCCTGCTCAGACTGATCTTGTTAGAAAGGGTTAACATAGTGAAAAACCTCGGATGAATAATTTGATTGTATAGGATTTTCATTTTATTTATTTGGAAAAAGCTGAAGACGTGCGACTTGACACCGTTTTTTCATACCCAAAGTGCGTCTGTCCCTTCTAAAAGGTGGGTTCAAGTTGCAAACTTGAACCCGCGAAGACGCAGCGAAGCCGCAACCAAAGCAGTGAAGATAAGGCAAGTGGCAGGTGGCGGGTATCGTTTTACTCGTCACTCGTCATTCGACACACGTCACTTCCCCGTTTACACGAGGACATGATTTCTAAAGACTTACTAAAACTTGTCCCCTTGAAACTTGTCCTCGCAAAAGCGGGGAATGGGGAAAAGGAGTTTTTACAGGGTAATACTATGCCGGCTGCGATATCAATTATCGCACAAGTTTGACTTTGCTTTTCGTAAAAGACTGTGCCGTTTGTTTTTTACGTTCCTTATACCATGTTACAAACAAACGGACGCCCTGTTCAATAGGTACTTTCGGTTGATAGTGTAAAAAACGTTCCGCCTTTCTGATATCCGCATAGGTTCTATGCATGTCTCCAGGTTGCTCTGGAAGTTTTTTAATCTGCGCTTTTTTACCCAATTCCCGTTCAATGAGGTCAATAAGCCTTCTTAATTGAATTGGCTTTGAGTCCCCCAGATTGATGACCTCGAAATCAAACTGCTTATCTAATACAGCAACCACTCCATCGACAATATCGGAAAAGAAGGTATAATCCCGTTCGGTCGTCCCGTCACCGTACATCGTGATCGGTTGGTCACGATCAATGAGTTCTGTGAATTTTCGGATGGCAAGGTCCGGTCTTTGCCGAGGGCCATATACCGTAAAAAATCTGAGGCAGCAAACGGGTATTTTATAAAGATGATGATAATTGTAACAAAAAAGTTCTCCGGCACGTTTTGTTGCGGCATAAGGGGATATGGGTTCATTCACAGGGTCGTCTTCTGAGAAAGGAACCTTTTTGTTGTTTCCGTAAACTGATGAAGACGAACCAAAGATAAATTGCTTGACCTTATAAATCCGGGAAAGTTCAAGCATATTTAGAGTTCCCTTGCCGTTGACCTCTTCGTACAGCAACGGTCGTTCGATAGATGGCCTTACACCGGCGTATGCCGCCAGATGAATGACCTTTTCAACGTGGTGTTTCTCAAATATTTCCTGACATGCAGACGTGTCACAGATATCGGCCTCATATAATGTCAAATTTGAATCCTGAATAGCCTTCGAAATATTTTCTCTTTTATATGCCGGCAGATAAAAGTCATTAAAATTATCGACAACAACGACCTTTTTACCCTGTGAGAGCAAACGTTCCACCAGATGAGAACCAATAAAACCTGCACCACCAGTAGCGAGTATTGACATAAAATAAATTGCCCTTTCTGATTTATCGTATTGTGGTATTTAGGTTTAATATAGCAGAGGCGTCACCTTAGTCAAGTGAAAAACAACTTTGGCTTGACACGTCCATTTTTTCATTGTACGATTTATCGAATTTGATATTATCCAACCGTAAAGACACTAAAGTACAAAAATAATAGCATGGACAAAAAAAGGGCTGTACTTGTACTGGAAGATGGAACGACCTTCAAAGGTTACTCTCTCGGCGCCCCTGGCGAGACGATAGGCGAGGTGGTTTTTAACACCAGTTTGATGGGTTACCAGGAAATCCTTACAGACCCATCGTACAAAGGACAAATGGTGGTCATGACCTATCCGCTGATTGGTAATTATGGAATTAATGAAAAAGATTACGAATCACGCAAGATGTTCCTGGAGGGCTTTATCGTAAAAGAATGCAGTCCTTTCCCCAGTAACTGGCGTTCGCAGACCGGCCTGGATGAATTTCTCAAGAAAAAAGGGATTGTCGGCATTCGGGGAATCGATACACGGGCATTGACAGCACACATACGGGACTTTGGCTCACAGCAAGGCATTATTTCCACCGCAGATTTTGATGTTTCAAGCCTTATCAAAAAGGTCAAGTCATCTCCCGGATTAAACGGATTAGACCTCGTAAAAGAGGTGACATGCAGTGATTCATATGATTGGAAAGATGACGAAACCAGCCAAAAAGTATCGAAAAGGTACAAGGTCATTGTCTACGATTGCGGGGTAAAATATAACATCTTGAGAAAATTGAGCAGTGCAGGCTGCGCTGCGACGGTAGTTCCTGCCCGGACGTCACCGAAGAAAGTCCTGGATATGAATCCGGACGGTATTGTGCTTTCAAACGGTCCTGGCGATCCGGCAGCAGTACCTTATATGGTTGATAATATCAGGGATTTACTGGGCAAAAAACCAATCCTGGGTATTTGTCTCGGACATCAGTTGCTTGCGCTTACCCTGGGTTTAAAGACATACAAACTCAAGTTCGGTCATCATGGGGGAAACCAGCCTGTAATTGATCTCTCGACCAAAAAGGTGGAAATTACCGCGCAGAATCATAATTTCGCCGTATCAACTCCACCGGAAGGAACTGTGCACAAAAGCCCGTTTGGCGATGTGGAAATTACGCATGTAAACCTCAATGATCAGTCGGTTGAAGGGCTGAAATGCCACTCAATGCCTGTCTTTTCGGTGCAATATCACCCGGAGGCATCACCCGGCCCGCATGATGCAAATTATTTGTTTGAGAGATTTATTGAGATGATGAAAGTTTATAGTTGAATGTTCAGGAATTTTAATTTATACCGTAGCGCGGGGGTTATTCCCCCGCTCTGACCGACCATAAGGGTTGGCGCTACAGAATGACGCGTAATAGTACAATTGTCATTCTGAGCGAAGCGAAGAATCTATTTAATATCCCATTGCTGGTTCAGGCTTGCAGCCTGAACCAAACTATTTCGGTTCAATCGAGGACGATTGAACCAGCCAGAGGAAACCCAACTAACTCAATTAACGCAAGAAACATAAATGCCCAAACGAACAGATATAAAAAAAATCATTATCATCGGTTCCGGCCCGATTGTCATCGGTCAGGCCTGCGAATTTGACTATTCAGGCACCCAGGCCTGCAAGGCGCTCCGTGAAGAGGGCTACAAGGTCGTCCTGGTTAACAGCAACCCCGCCACTATCATGACAGACCCTGAGGTTGCAGACAAGACCTATATCGAACCCATTACCCCCGAAATGGTCGCAAAAATCATTGCAAAGGAACGCCCCCAGGCATTACTGCCGACTCTGGGAGGTCAGACAGGTCTGAACACTGCCGTTAGCCTTGCGGAAAAAGGGGTGCTCAAGGAATATGGCGTGGAACTTATTGGGGCGAAATTGGGGGCTATCAAGAAGGCTGAGGATCGGTCGCTCTTTAAATCTGCCATGAAACAAATAGGCATTGCAGTGCCTGAAAGCGGTTATGCGCGTTCATACGACGATGCAATGAAGATTGTCGACGAGATTGGCTTCCCAGCCATTATACGTCCTTCTTTTACCCTGGGAGGTACCGGTGGTAATGCAGCCTATAATATTGAAGAATACAAAGAATATATCAAAGTAGCCTTAGAGGCAAGCCCTGTCCACGAAGTGCTGGTGGAACGCTCTGTTCTGGGATGGAAGGAATACGAACTGGAGGTAATGCGCGACCTGAAGGATAACGTCGTGATCATTTGTTCTATTGAAAATTTCGATCCTATGGGTGTACACACAGGCGACAGCATCACGGTTGCCCCTGCCCAGACGCTTACCGATGTTGAATATCAAATTATGCGGGATGCGGCGATCAAGATTATCCGGGAGATTGGCGTCGAGACAGGCGGCTCTAATATCCAGTTCTCAGTAAATCCTGAAAATGGGGAAATGCTGGCAATTGAGATGAACCCAAGAGTATCCAGGAGTTCCGCCCTGGCCTCAAAGGCTACCGGATTTCCTATCGCCAAGATTGCCGCAAAGCTTGCGGTAGGCTATACCCTCGATGAAATCCCCAATGACATCACCCGTTACACGCCTGCCTGCTTCGAACCCACGATTGATTACTGTGTGGTAAAAGTGCCGAGATTTAATTTTGAAAAATTTCCGGATACCGACCCAACCCTTACCATCCACATGAAATCAGTAGGGGAAGTCATGGCAATCGGACGCACCTTTAAAGAAGCCATAGGGAAGGCCATCCGTTCTTTAGAATCCGGACGATACGGTTTTGAGAGTTTATGGCCTTCAGGCAGTGATAAGTGGTCTGCCGGACAGCGGACTGAGTTTCTAAGAGAAAAATTAATGATCCCAAATCCCGACAGACTCTGGCACATCGCCGATGCGATGCGATTTGGCTTGAGTCTTGATGATATCTATAAATGGACACATATCGATCACTGGTTTCTTTACAATATCAAACAAATACTCGACATGGAAGCCGGGATTAAACAGAAATATCCGAATGCAAAAGATGAACGGCGGCTCGCCCCTGCATCTCAAAATGAGAACGAGTTTACCATGGACAAGGATATGTTGACTGAGGCCAAGCAATATGGTTATTCCGATAAATATCTGGCGTATTTGTGTAATGTTGAAGAAAAGACCATACGGAAATACCGTCAAAAAGAGGCAATCAGACCAGTCTTCAAACACGTGGATACCTGCGGCGCAGAATTCAAGGCATTTACGCCCTACCTGTATTCCACGTATGAAACCTCCTGCGAAGCAGAGCCTACACACAAGAAAAAGATTATCATCCTCGGCAGCGGCCCAAATCGTATCGGCCAGGGAATCGAATTCGATTACTGCTGTGTCCACGGAGTGTTTGCATTGAAGGAGCTGGGTTACGAAACTATTATGATTAACTGCAATCCTGAAACGGTGAGCACCGATTATGATACCTCGGACCGGCTTTACTTCGAGCCTCTCACCCTGGAAGACGTCCTTGAGATTATTCATAAGGAAAAGCCCGAAGGTATCATCGTACAATTTGGAGGGCAAACGCCTTTAAAGCTGGCAGTGCCATTAGAGAAAGAGGGAGTAAAGATATTGGGAACCTCTCCGGATAGTATCGATATTGCAGAGGACCGTGAACGATTTGCCGCCCTGATCAATCAACTAAAATTAAGGCAGCCCGACAACGGCTGTGCCCGTTCGGCCGCCGAAGCAAAGGTCATCGCCAACAAAATAGGTTATCCCGTGCTGCTGCGTCCTTCTTATGTCCTGGGAGGCAGGGCGATGCGCATTGTTTACGATGAAATGGGCGTGGAGGATTATATCACTCATGCCGTACAGGTTTCGCCCGAACATCCCGTCCTGATTGACCGATTCCTGGAGGACGCCATAGAAATTGACGTGGACGCAATCTGTGACGGCAAGGAGGTATTTATTGGCGGCATTATGGAACACATCGAGGAAGCCGGCATCCATTCCGGAGACAGCGCCTGTTCGCTGCCGCCCTATTCTATAGGCAATGACATCATTAACGAACTAAAAAAACAAACGCAGATCATGGCGCTTGCATTGAATGTGGTAGGACTCATTAACATACAATATGCGATTAAAGATAAAACGGTGTATGTGCTGGAGGTCAATCCCCGCGCCTCAAGGACGGTGCCCTTTGTCAGCAAGGCGATAGGCATACCCATGGCCAAGATCGCAGCAAAGGTGATTGCAGGAAAGAAACTCAGCGAATTAAATATCTCCATGAACATGAGGTTAAAGCATGTTGCCGTAAAAGAGGCGGTCTTCCCCTTTATCAAATTTAAAGGGGTAGACACGGTGCTGGGCCCTGAAATGAAATCGACAGGCGAGGTCATGGGACTGGACACGGACTTTGGCCGCGCCTATGCCAAATCTCAAATGGCCGCAGACTGCAGCCTTCCCTTAACAGGCACCGTCTTTATCAGCGTGAGGGATAAAGACAAAAAGTCCATGATACCCATTGCAAAGAAGCTCATACACATGGGTCTTAAAATTGTTGCCACACAGGGCACGGCAAAAGTACTTTCTGAAAATAACGTCTCCGTTCCTCCGGTTTTAAAGGCTACCGAGGGACGTCCTAATATTGTCGACCGCATCAAAAACAACGAAATCCAGCTCGTCATCAACACCACAGAAGGCAAGACTGCCCAGGAGGCATCGTATTCCATACGGCGCACGGCGCTGGTGCATCGTGTCCCCTATTTCACAACCGTTGCCGGCGCAGTAGCCGCCGCCAAGGCCATCGAGGCGCTCAAAAACGGCAGCCTCGACGTCAAACCCATCCAGGAATACTACCACACATAAATTCGTTGTAACAGTTCACCCCCCTGACCTCCCCCATCGAGCTTGCTGTTGGACAAATTTTTGCTGGACAAGTTTATGACAGGAAATACCCAATTATTCAAGGGTTTTGGCGTATACTTCACAAAATACGCCTTGTCAAAATATACAGTTCAACCTATATTTGAAATGGGTGTAAGATACAACCCCCCAGCCCCCTTTTCTAAGGGGGATTTCAAAGTCCCCCTTAACAAAGGGGGAATCAGGGGGTTGTTATGCACGTTACATAATCAGTTTACAGTTATTTTGTCCAGCCAATTTTTGTCCAACAGCAAGCCCATCGAGGGGGAGGAAACGTTTCCCCGATCTGAGTCGAGGACGGGTTTTCCCCGACCCTGGTGGGAGGGGTTAGGGGAGGGGGTGAACTGATACTAATAGCTTAACAATACCGGAGCTATCGCGGCGGGCGGCGGGTTCAGGTTTGAAACCTGAACCCGCCGAAGTAATAAATATAAGTATTACATTGATTTACACTTTTGTTGGAAAAAATTATTTACTTACCACTAAATTTTCCAAGCTAACAGGATATACACCGAAAGAAATAGTAGGACAAAATTCACGTATCTTAAAATCCGGAAAAATACCACCTGAAGAATATAAACGCATGTGGAATACAATTACTTCCGGCAGTGAATGGCATGGTGAATTTCAAAACAAAAAAAAGGGCGGAGAACTTTACTGGGTGCATGCAACCCTTTCACCTGTTAAAGATTCAAATGGGGTCGTTACCCATTTTCTCGCCGTTATTGAAGACATAAACGAACGCAAGCATTTAGAAACGAAGCTTGTAAATATGGCTGAGCGGGACCCGCTTACCAATCTCTTTAACCGCCGCCGTTTTGAGGAGGAATTGGAAGACTGGCTTGCACAGGCAAAGCGCTATACGACACACGGGGCATTGTTATTTATTGACCTTGATAATTTTAAGCATATCAACGATACCTTTGGCCATTATACAGGAGACAAACTCCTTAAAACGGTTGCCAATACTCTACAAAAAAGGTTGCGTTATACAGACACACTCGCCAGATTTGGTGGTGATGAATTTGCCATTATTCTGCAACATACCAACATAGGACAGGCACAATTGATCGCCGGAGAAATGCTGGGTTTGTTGAAATACAATACTGAAGGAAAAGAGGGAAAATGCCCCGGCATTACTGCCAGCATAGGTATTGCCTTATTTCCCGAACACAGCGCCTCGCTTGAGACATTGATTGCCTATGCTGATCTTGCGATGTACAACGCAAAAGAGCAGGGAGGCAACCGTGTTTGTGTTTATTCAGATGATCAGGAAATGCAAATTGAACTCCGGCTGAAATGGAAGAATCGCATCTGCTATGCCCTGGAAAATGGTCGTTTTGTCTTGCATTTACAACCCATACTCAACCTCAGAGAAAACCGCATTGTCAGACATGAGGCATTACTGCGCATGATAGGTGAAAATGGAGAACTCATTCCGCCATCTGTTTTTCTCAATGTTGCGGAACGTTTTGGGCTCATTCACGAAATAGATCGCTGGGTAGTTTGTAAAGCGATTAACATCATCGCAGAACTCCGCAGGGCGGGCAATTTTCAGTGCCTTGAAGTTAACCTCTCCGGCAAGACAATCGCAAACACAGATTTTTTATCACAAACCAGGCAAGAATTAGAGGCAACCGGAACCAATCCTTCGAATCTCATTCTTGGAATTCCTGAAAATGCCATCGTTGAAAATGCGGGTGAAATACATAGTTTTATAACCTCCTTTAAGGATATTGGCTGTCGTTTTGCGCTGGACGATTATGGCAGATTTTCCTCATTCAATCACCTCAAACATTTACCCATAGACTACCTGAGAATTAGCGGTAGTTTTATCAGCGACCTGCCGCACAACACGGTGCATCAACATTTAGTCAGGGGAATGGTAGAAGTGGCGCGCGGGCTGGGAAAACAAATTATTGCCAATTATGTAAGTAGTAATGAAACGTTACAGCTTTTGCAGGAATATGGTGTAGACTACGCCCAGGGCTACCACATTGGACTGCCCACCGCAATATCCGAGATACAGAAAACATCGTAACCCGGCAAAAACACAACGAAAATGGCGAAGACGAGACCATTGACAGGTGTTGTTCGCGTCACCTGTCACTCGCCACTTGTCGCTTGTCTCCCTTCACTCCCTTTCCAGATGTTTTTTCATTGATTGTCCCTGCCTTTTTTGCTTCAATTTCTATCACACCAGTAATTGGTTCTTTAACCATGAGAAATTTCAAAGTTACTCCTGCCCACGAAATATACGAAAAAACACGAAAGGGGGTACCTTCACAAATTATCAGGACAGATTTTCGCGACCTTTTCGCGAATTTCGTGGGGTTAGTAGAGTTGCTAACTAAAAATAATATGGATTACATACCAAATACCGAACGTGATAAAGAAATAATGCTCAAAGAGATGGGCATATCTTCTTTTGAATCGCTTTTAGAGGATATTCCGAAATCATTACGAAAATTCTCCCTCTCATTGTCAAAAGGTTTTTCTGAGCCGGAAGTATCAAAAGTTTTAAGGGAACTCAGTGAGAAAAATACCCATACGGATGCATGTATTTCATTTCTGGGCGCTGGCGCTTACGAACATTACATCCCGACTATTGTTGACCATCTGGCGTCGAGGAGTGAGTTTTATACCTGCTACACCCCTTACCAACCTGAAGTAAGCCAGGGCACACTTCAGGTAATTTATGAATTCCAAACGCTCATGTGCGAACTCACCGGCATGGACGTTGCCAATGCATCCATGTACGACGGCTCAACCGCCCTGACGGAAGCAGCACTTTTAGCAATACGTCTGAAGGAAAGGAACAAGGTCGTTTGCTCACGGGCGATCCATCCTGAATACCGGCAGGTGCTCAAAACCTATTTAAAAGGTTTTGGGACAGAAATTATTGAAATAGACTCACCTGAAGGAACAACGGATGTCAACCAATTAGAAAAGGTTTTCGGCGACAAAACCGCTGCCGTCCTCATCCAAAACCCAAATTTTTTCGGCTGTATCGAAGACATGGAAGCCATCTCGAATATTACCCATAAGTACGATGCGCTTTTTATAGCCTGTGTAAACCCCATTTCTCTGGGCGTTTTGAAACCGCCTGGTGAATACAACGCCGATATTGCCGTTGGCGAGGGACAGGTTTTGGGAAATTATTTGAATTACGGCGGTCCGTATCTTGGTTTCTTTACCGTGAAAAAGGAACTGCTCCGAAAGATGCCGGGAAGGATTGCAGGTGAAACGGTGGACAGTAACGGGAAGCGGTGTTTCGTCCTCACCCTTCAGGCCAGGGAACAACACATTCGGCGGCAAAAGGCAACTTCCAATATCTGTACCAATCAGGCGCTCCTCGCACTCAGGGCGTGTATCTATTTATGCGCGTTAGGGAAAAAGGGTATCGCTGAACTGGGTAATCTTAATTTGCAGAAGAGCCATTATGCCTGCGAAAGACTTTCTGCCTTAAACATTTTTGAGCCGTCATTTCAAAAGCCATTTTTCAATGAATTTGTATTAAAAGCCAGGGACAATCATAGCATAAACAAAATTAATGAATATCTTCTGACAAAAGGGATTATCGGCGGATTGAACATCTCCGCATTTTATCCCGAATTAAATAATAGCCTGCTCCTGTGTGTAACGGAGACGAAGACCAGGGAAGCGATTGACCGTTTGGTTAATGAGTTATCCCAATATTCTCATGGACAATAGAGGCAGTCGTCCCTGATTGCCTTCAGGCATTGGTCGATTGTCAAACCCCGTTCCGTACTCACTTCCTGGGTATTAAGAATAGTAATCCATAATTGTTAAGCACTATGACTCCCACGCATAATGGAAACAAGGGAAGCCGCCCAGGTGTCCCCGAACCTTTGCGGACAAAACGCTCCGAAAGCAACAACACACTGGTTAAAGTGCCCAGTCAGCGGACGGGGTCAACGAGATGTTAAACACGATTCTTCAAGTGTTAGCACGATTCACACATGCTGATGAGACCCTTTTCCTCAAGTTGGAAGATTAGGTCTTTTCGTTCCCTTACTAGAAAACTAAGCCGTTTCCTTTTATGGGGATGCACTTTACCAATTTCCCATACGAGTGCAGCCATTCGAGCTATTTCCGAGTTGGGTGATGCCATGAGCCTCTTGAGCCGATCAAGATTCTTCTCAGAGATGTTAGATTGACTCAGAAAGCCTTCAATCTCATCTCATTCTTCAATGAATTGCTTTTTTTCTTTAGGCAATTGCATACAATCTTTGCATACGTGGATATGATGTCCCTTACCGGAAAATTTCTCGTTAGGTCGTTGACGTCCGCAAATTTTACAATAGTGTCCCATAAATTATTAGCCTTACACCTTACACTGTTTCACCAGGATGCTGTTGGGGAAGTAAGGGCGCTAGCTTTACCAATAAATCAGGCAAGTCCCGACTCGCCGTCTTCCATACCTCTTCCCAATCAACCGTGTCATACGCATGAATCAAATGGTCGCGCATCCCAGCTATCAACGACCATGGGATATCTGCGTGTGCCGCACGAAACTCAGTCGATAGCCGTTTAACCGCTTCCCCCATGACCATCAATTGGTACATTACTGATGATTGGGTCTTAATATCCTCAAGAAAAGCCTCTTTGCTCATACCCTGGATAAAAACCAAGATGAGACGGGCTGACTTGGCAATATCCAGGAGCGTGACGTCATCGCTTCGCATGCGCTGCCTCTGGTTTGGAGAAAAGGATGTGTGCGGTGTTTAGGATTTCTCGACGACGTAACCAATTCTGACTTCTTTCAACTGCGCGTTTGCTAATAAGGTCTATGCTCCGATGCAACAATGCTTGTAATTCCTGTTGCATGGCCACATGGTCAAACAGTCCCCACTCAGCATCGGCAGCAAAGGTAACCAAGAAGTCCAAATCGCTATTAGGGGTAAAGTCATCGCGCAAAGCAGAACCAAACAGCGCCAACTCGCTGATTTTCCAACGATGGCAGAACTCGGCGATTTCATTTTGGGGGATTGTTTTAGTGAGATATTTCATTTTTACAATATTCTTGATTTTTGCGAGATGTTGTATAAGATTGGTTTTATTATATCCATTAACGAGATTGAGTCAATCCAAATTGCTGAACAAATGACCAATAAACTCTTAGAATAGCGGTATGTGTCGAACTCAATATATGGTTATTTTTTACTATGAGTTTTTAACAAGGTAATAGTATGAACCCGACAGAACCACTTATCTTTGAAAAATCGTCTCCAGGCAGACGGGGCTTTACCTTCCCTGTCTGTGACGTTCCTGAAAAGCCTGTAACGAATCTTCTCCCTCAAACCATGTTGAGGAAGCAGGAGGCGAAACTGCCCGAAGTTTCTGAAATTGATGTCGTACGGCATTTCACACGGATATCGCAGATGAACTTTTGTGTGGATACGAATTTTTATCCTCTTGGCTCGTGCACCATGAAATACAATCCTAAGATAAATGAAGATGCCGCGCGCATGGAGGGTTTTACGAAATTACATCCCTATCTACACATCAAGCATTGTCAGGGTATCCTAAAACTTCTGTATGATCTTGAGCAAATGCTCATAGCTATTTCAGGGATGTCTGCCTTTACGTTACAACCTGCGGCTGGCGCACATGGCGAATTGACTGGCATGCTGATAATCCGCGCCTATATGGAGAAAAAGGGGGAAACGAGACACAAGATTATTGTGCCCGATTCTGCACATGGCACCAATCCTGCATCTGCTGCACTGTGCGGCTATGAAGTCGAATCGATTCAATCCAATGCCGAAGGGCTTGTAGATATAAAGAAGCTCAAAGAGTCATTTACCCGTGATACAGCGGCGCTCATGATCACCAATCCTAACACCCTCGGTCTGTTTGAGAAGGACATTATGGAAATATGTAAGATTGCCCACGATGCGGGTGGACTCGTCTACTGTGACGGGGCGAATATGAATGCCCTCATGGGCATAGCACGTCCGGGAGATATGGGCGTTGACATCTTACACCTGAACCTCCATAAGACCTTTTCCACGCCTCATGGGGGAGGCGGTCCTGGCGCTGGCCCCATCGGCGTCACCAAAGAGTTGGAGCCATTTTTGCCTATTCCACGAATAGAAGTATTAGCCACAGAGAGTACCGAGATCACAGAGAGAAAAATTGCAGGGGCGAACGGCCGTTTGCCCCTACATCCCCATAACGCTGTGTCCTCTGTGAACTCTGTGGCTGATTTGTTTCATCTCAATTATGACTACCCTGACTCCATAGGCAGGGTCAGGGCGTTTTATGGGCATGTCGGGATGATGATCAGGGCATATACCTACCTGTTGTCATTAGGCAAAGAGGGGGTATGCAAGGTAGGTGAATATGCCGTTCTCAATGCCAACTATCTACGTCACAAACTCGAAAAAAATTATGACATCCCCTACGGAAGCACCTGTATGCACGAGTTCGTCATTTCTGCAAAAAAGCAAAAGGGAAAAGGGGCATCAGCCCTGGATATTGCCAAGAAACTGCTGGATTACGGTTTCCACGCCCCGACCATTTATTTCCCGCTGATTGTAGAAGAGGCCATGATGATAGAGCCTACAGAGACGGAATCACGCGAAACGTTAGATGCCTTTGCTGCTGCCATGATCCATATAGCCACAGACATTGAACAACGACCGGAGGTAGTACGCAATACCCCTCAAACAACACCCATTGGCCGCCCAGACGAAGTGAAGGCAGCCCGAGAACCGAAGCTGAGATGGGAAATGGGGGTGGGTTAAGCCTGCAGACTGTGCCAAATGAATTTTGTGCAGTCTGTCTATGTGAATAAAACACGTAGATAATATTGAGATCTCTGCATTCACTCCTTCCTTACCTCGTAGCAAAAATTGACCGGCTCCTAAATTCCGTTTTATATGCCCAAATGGTAATTCCACCTTTTCTTTACGAAATCTGGCTAAGGTCTAAGTTCTCTACAAATACGTCATACGCTCTTACAGGGTCTTCTGTTCCAACATAATCTTCTGTTACCGATGGAAAAAGCGCATCTCCTATGCTAAACAAAGACTCGCGATAGTTTCGCTTGAAAAATAGATTATTAGTCCACCATTTGACCATTTGAGGCCCCATTTGACCCAGTCTGCCTGCTCAACCCAACGCTTCAAACCGAAATCCCTTCTCCATAAAAAGCCGCATGCAGGCATCTACCGTCTTAGCGTCGTAAAGGACGTCCTTATTCCGTGAGATTTCCTCTAATGCCTTATCTATACCAAGCGCCGCTCGATACGGTCGATGACCGGACATGGCCTCAACCACATCAGCGACTGCCAGAATCCTCGCCTCCAAGACAATCTCTTCCCCTTTGAGACCTGCCGGATATCCAGAACCATCTAACATCTCGTGGTGTTGAAGTACGATCTGAGCAACTGGCCATGGAAATTCCAGCCTTTTTAATATGTCATAGCCAACCTTGGGATGACTTTTCACAATGCCATATTCATATTCATTTAACTCGGACGGCTTGCTGAGTATCTCAGCCGGTACAACTATCTTGCCTATATCGTGAAGGAATGCACATACACGAACACCTTCCATTTGATCATCCGTCATACCGATCTCCCTTGCTATTGCGCGGGCAAGTTGAGCCACACGCCTTTCATGCCCGGCAGTGTAAGGATCTCTCATCTCACCCATTAAGGATATAGCTTCGATTGTTGTGTTGAGTGTTCTTTGTAAATTTTCAACACTTCGTTTTAATTCCTTCTCCATTCTTAAAGACTTTACTCCTACTGCAATGTCACTTGCCGCTTCCAGTAAATACCCTATTTCTTCGTCACGGAAAGCATGCTTTCTATCAGAATATATTCCCAGAGCGCCTATCGCTTCGCCATCGGGTTTCAATGGCACGGCCATAATTGAAAAAAAACCTTTCCCCAAAAGTTCTTTACTCCACGATTCTTTCTGTGAATCGCCTTCTAAATCCCATATGTTTTTTGGTTCACCTGTCTTGATAGACCATCCAACCGGATCGAGGCTAGACTGTGGTACATCCAATCTTACCTTGTGCGAGGATAGAAACCCTTTCTCGAATCCTCTCTGGGCAATTGGCCTTACTTCGGAACTTCCTTCTTCCCGCACTCCTATCCAAACAGCCCTAATAAATTCCATTTTTATCAGGATACGACACATTTCTTCGAAAAGTTCATCCTCGTCTTTACTCTTTAACAATACCTCGTTTATATTCCTAATTGACGTAAGGTATAAATTCAGTGTTTTTATTTTTTCCTCTGACTCTCTCTGCTTCAAAAATCCCCACACACCTTCTAAAAACAAAGATGCCTGACGAACGTCCATTTGATGGTATTCCATTTCCTTGTTTGCAACTGCGGCAACCATTACAACACGCCCGTTATCCATAATTGGAACACCTAAAAATCGCTTTAATTTTACATGACCTTCCGGATAGCCTCTCTTATAACGATTGGTAGCTGAATAATCATTGATCATGACGGGTTTCCGTTGTCTGACAGGTTCTGCCCACATCCCCCCCTCACGAATAAAAAATTGCAGTGGTTTATTCTCGATGTTACATTCCTGCATGGCCTTTTCTGTCCAGAGACTGACGTCCATAATCGTTTCATCTTTATTTATAAACCCTAAAAATCCTAATTTGCTTTTCGTAAGTTCTACAATTGCATCCACTACATAATTGATTAATTCCTGAAATGGTGCATCTTTCATCTGATACATGTTCAATACTTTTTCCAGCCGCATATTGCTCAAACGCAACGCAACTTCGGAAAGTTTACGCTCCGTGATATCCTCTAAGACATGGATGGAATAGAGGAATTTGTCCTTGCTATCCAGTATTGGATAATAATTTATTTTATATATTTTACCGATAGAGGGCAAATGAACCTCGTCTTCCCCCCCCACCACATTGCTGCATTTTTCAGGCGGAATTTCCATCTTCGGGAAGACCTCATAACAGGGTTTACCAATCATCTCCAGAAACGACATACCTGATGCTTTTTCATAAGCCTTATTGGCTCTCACCAGCTTAAACTCTTTGTCATGAACAAAGATAGGTTGCCGAATAGCATCAAACATGACCTCTAATTCTTTTTTTATTCGTTCCTTTTCAGCTATGTGTGTCTTTAGTGGACGAAAGACAAAAAAGTAAATAACGGGGAAAAGAATCCCAAACAACAGAAATGTATCTAAAATTATCCTGGTAGTATCAGAGATAGTCTGAAAGAACCGAAAACCAAACATTAACAAGCCTTCGGTAAGGATTATCGCGACAGATAGGATGATAAAGAGACAAACGGGCGACTGATATACATAAATCTTTTTATCATTCCTTGCCATATCTTTCTCTTCCTCCGAAATATTAAATTGCGTTCCAATGCGGAGCATGGGAACGAAAAAAACACAGAGCAAGCGCTATGATGCCTCATTTAGCTCCGGGAATAAGTACGACATGAGTTCTTTGGCAATTGGTCCTGCGATCTCCGCCCCGTGACCCGGTGTATGTTCCACAAGAATGGCAAAACAATATCGCGGGCTGTCGTACGGGGCGTAACCGACAAACCAGGCATGATTGTCTTTCTGACGTCCGGTCTCAGCAGTGCCTGTTTTACCGGCGACCTTGTAAACCTCTAATCCCGCATTCTTGGCCGTGCCGCGGATTACCACGTCCTGAAGCGACATGCGTAAAACATCCAGCGTTGCAGGCTGTATGGGAATTTTTTGTTTCTTTTCCGGTTTAAACAGACGAACAACCTCTCCCTGGCCATTGGTGAGTTTTAATAGCAAATGGGGCTGGACTAACGTTCCGCCATTTGCCACCGCAGCATACACCTGGCACAACTGAAGCGGCGTGGTAAGCAATGCGCCCTGTCCGATGGCGACGTTCATGGTGGTTGCCGTGTTCATCGCTTTGGGCATGTTTCCGCTTCTTTCGTACGGAAGATCAACGCCTGTCTTCTCACCGATGCCAAAATTCTTTGCCCATGTGTATAACGAATCTCCACCTAAAATCTTTGCCGTTTCAAAGAAGAAGACATTGCACGAATAGGGTATGGCGTCATGTATGGTAACCAGACCGTGTCCGTATTCCGACCAGCATCTAAAAATGATATTTTTGTAATTAGTATAGCCAGGACACTCATACGTTGTCTGGGTATTTATACGGTTCACGCTCAGGGCGGCAGTTGCCGTAATAAGTTTAAAAATAGACCCCGGCGGCAATGCGCCTTGTATAGCCCTGTTCAAAAAGGGTTTGGAAGGGTGTTTGATAAGCTTGCTAAAATCTTCATTTACGTTATTAGGGTTAAAGCGCGGGTAGCTGGCCATGGCAAGCATTTCGCCTGTCCATGGATCCATAACGATAATTGTCCCCTGGTTTTTACCCAGCGATTTTTCTGCATAAGCCTGAATTTGAGCGTCAATGGTCAAATAGAGGTCGTTTCCGGAAACCGGGGGTCTTTCCAGTATTACTTTTTCAACCTGGGTATTTTTGCAGGTGATTTCCTCAAACCGTTTGCCGCGCTCGCCACGTAATTCATCTTCATATTGCACCTCAACCCCAGACCTCCCTATGAAGTCATTTTCAGCATATCCATCGTAAAGTAATGGTGTAGTGTCCGTGCCTTTAATAGTGGAACTTAAAATAAAATTATTCCACTTGTCACTATATATCTTCCATTCTTTCTCATTCAGCTTGCTCATATACCCCAGGATGTGAGACGCCAGTCCCTGCTCGGGGTAAATCCTTTTTGGTCTGGGAGTAATGCGTATGCCGGGATAATTGTTCTGATTAATTTCTATTTGAATAACCTTTTCCCACGCAACATCAGAAGCTATGGGATAATAGTCCGCTTCCTCCTTGATACGGGTTATCCGTCCCGATTTTTGCTCCACGTTTTGCTTGAGCCTTTCCACTTTTTCAACGACTTGTTTTGCATGGCTCAGCAGCTTGTTCTGTGGAATTCCTAACAATTGGGACAATTTTTTTACCCATGCGTCCTGATTTTCGTGGCATTCACCACACGTTTTTTTTGCATTTTTGTGCGCCTTCATTCCGGCAATGCGTGACACCGCATTGTTATCACGAACGTAACAATACAGGAGATTTTTGTATTGGACGGTAATGTCAAAGGTGTGTTGATCCACTGCCAGAATCCTTCCGTTTCTGTCGAAGATAGTCCCTCGTGTGGCCTCAAGCGGATACGTAGCAATACGGCGATTTTTGGAAATGCCTTTATATTTATTGCTTTCAACGATTTGGAGCTGAAAGAGGCGAACGACGATACCGATAAAAAATACAATGAAAATAATGAGTGTGATTTTAAAACGGTAAGGATACATTTATCGCGGTAAAACCTCCTGTACCGGCTGTAATTTACTGAATATCCAGAACAGCACGGGAACAATCATTGCCGTATATAACGAGCAGGTAAAAATTGTCCAGATGGTTGCAGAAAGACCGAGCGAATGAAAAGAAAGTGTAGCATGCATCGCATACAATATGTTGTAAATACATGAAAAGATGAATGTGACCAGCACTTGAGTAACTAAATGCCCCCGAAACAATACCCCTCTGATTGACCAGACGAAAAAACCCATAGCGACAAAGAAAACGGAGTTTATCCCAAAACTTCCTTCCGAAAACAAATCTTTTGACATACCTACAAACCAGTTCGTGATGGTGTTCCGTTTGATATCTGCCAGAAAGGAATAAAATATCACCAACGGAAAATACAAATCAGGCGCCGCCGAGCCGATATTAATCCAGTTCATCAGGGTCGACTGGAAGAGTGAGATGCCTAAAAGGATACAAAAAAACGTGAACCAGCGCATAATTTAATGTTCAGGAATTTCAAAATAAACGTAGGATGGGTCAAGCGAAGCGGACCCGTCAACGGTTCATGGTTGTTTTTTTGATGGGTGCTCTAACGATTCACCCATCCTACATGATTACCATATCATGACATTATTTAAAAGTTGTTGGGTTTTTGTCTTTTAAAACCTCTGCGGGTTCGGGTTTGCAACCCGAACCCAACGTTTTATATTGTTGATTTCGCAATCGTTCGAACAGAGCGTTATTATCGTTCGACTGAGCGCTCACGACGAAGTCCAAATAAACTCATGGGTTCAGGTTACAAACCTGAACCCGCCGGCGGGGTGTGTAAGTTTTTCGCACACCCCCCAGCCCCTCTTTCTAAAGGGAAGCTTAAAAGTCGCTGCCGAAGGCCTAATTTATTATCTGTACTACTTTGTTAAAACCAGCACATGCTCGATCTTTGAAATGTTTACCTTTGGTAATACCTTGACCGATTGAAAGAGGTCGCCTCCCTTTACTTCAGTTTCCACAACAGTAGCGATAGGCAAAGAAGGGGGATAAAATCCACCTATATCAGAAGAAATAATATCGTCACCTTTTTTCAGTTTTGCCCATCGTGGCACATATTTTAATTGGCAAAATCCCGTGGCATTCCCTTCCACGATTACCTGCTCACGCGTTTGAAGAACTCTGCCGGGTATGCGGGATGCCGGGTCAGTAATTAACTGGACAACACAACTTCCCCCGCTGACCAAAACAACTTTCCCAATAAGCGCATTATTCGACACCACGATGTCGTTCGGTTTTACGCCATGGTTAGAACCGGCATTGACCGTGATGCTTTTCCTGAATGCCAATGAATCGTATCCGATAATGTCCGCCGGTAACGGCTTTGTTTTACTCTTGTTTTCAGCCTGGAATTTCGAAATGGTGTACAGTTTACTCTGCAGTTTGTATATCGCATCCTGCTGCTCCAGTATCTTGTTTTTGAAATGGGAGACTTGTTCTTCCAGTTGTTTTTTTACGTGAGCATTACGCCAGCCGGAAAACACCTTATCCAAAAAATTATTGGCCGAATTACTGCAGAAACAGGTTGCCCATTGTAACGGTCTCACAGGGACAACGCAGGTCATTTTAATACGGTTGGAAAGCTCAGGCGGCAAAAACAAAAAACTAAGGGATATTGCTAAAAGGATGACTATCGTTGCAATGGGGTTTTTTATGAGATCGCTAAAACTAGGAGTGGATGTCCTCATCCTGTAAAACAGTTTTGTATAAATCAAGATTTTCGAGGAGATAGCCCGTTCCTCGCGCAACGGCTGTTAAAGGGTCATTGCCTACCTGTACCGGCAACCCCGTTTCCTGCGCCAAGAGCTTGTCCAACCCTCTGATCAAAGCGCCTCCGCCTACCAACACCAACCCGTTTGTAATCAAGTCTGATGCCAATTCGGGCGCCGTCTTTTCGAGAGTAGATTTCACAGCGCCTACAATTTTATCGAACGGTTCTTTCAGCGCTTCCCGAACTTCTTCTGAGGTAATGGTGGTCGCCCTTGGCAAGCCTGCAATAGCATCGCGCCCTCTGATCTCAAGCGTCAATTCCTCCTCTAAAGGATATGCAGAACCAATCTCAATCTTGATTTGTTCCGCCGTTCGATGCCCGATGTCCAGGTTATAGGTCTTCCGTATGTATTGGACTATGGTTTCGTCGAATTCATCTCCCGCAATCCTGATGCTTTCGTGGGTAAATATATCACCGAGCGAAATAACCGCCACTTCTGTAGTCCCGCCTCCGATATCAACGATCATACTGGCTACCGGCTCACCTACGGGAAGACCCACACCAATCGCTGCCGCTTTTGGTTCAGAAATAAGGTACACCTCTCTGGCGCCTGCGCGTTCTGCGGAATTGACTACCGCCCGCCTTTCCACGGCAGTAATACCCGACGGGATAGCAATCAATACCCTCGGACGAACTCCCCACTTACGTTTATGGACCTTCGTGATGAAATACTTGAGCATGGCTTCCGTGATATCAAAATCTGCTATGACACCGTTTTTGAGCGGACGTATAACGGAAATGCTGCTCGGAGCCTTCTCCAGCATGGACTTGGCAACATTTCCAACGGCATTCCCATTTAAAAGGACTTTATTTGTTCCAGGCCTTACGGCAACAACCGAAGGTTCTGACAGCACAATTCCATGCCCAGGTATGCAAACAAGCGTGTTTGCAGTGCCGAGGTCAATCCCCATGTCAGTCGAAACGAAACCCAGTACAAAATCTAATGGATGCATTATCTTTCTTACTCCGAAAATAGCCTTAATCCTCCATCAAGAAAGGGTGATTAAGTGGATTTTATGTCCTGTTTTTTTCTATGGAGAAGTTTCCCGTACGCTGTCTAATTTTTCACAAGTAGTGTTGTTTTTTATAGTTAGTGTATAGTGAAACAAATTATATGTTTAATACTTATAAAATGTCAAGAGGAAAGTCCATTCCTGGAGAAACGAACCTCAGACCGATACTTGTCCTCGTGTAAACGGGGAAGTGACGTGTGACGGGTGACGAGTGACGGGTAAAACGTCACCCGACACCGTTCGGCTGAGCTCACGACGAAGTCTTCACTGCTTTGGTTGCGGCTATGCGACATTATGAATTGATATTTTTATCTGTGTAATCTGTGAAATCTGTGGTTTCTGTTGTTATATTTAAAAACAGCGATAAAAAACATGATCCCTACTGCCGTTACACAAAGGATTGAAAACCAGTCGCTGTAAATAGTATAGAAAGGATTGTATTTTTCGATTAATTTTATGCGATCGACAAGTGTGCCGCTAATCTCCCGATATTTCCCTTTGGAGTCTGACAACTTCGCATAGATAGCGCCATCAGGGCCGACAAATGACGATATGCCCGTATTGGCTGCCCGCGCCATACAGAAGCGGTTTTCAACCGCCCGAAACACCATAATGGCAAGATGCTGATCAAGCTCTGCGCTATTTCGAAACCAGCCGTCGTTTGTTATATTGAGCATGAAATCTGCCCCGTCTTTCTTGAATTTTCTAATCAAAGACGGGACGGTATCCTCGTAACAAATAGACGAACCAAAAACCAGACTTCCATGTTGTGAGGTTTTCAACAGAAACAACGTCCTACGCTGACCGTGGGTCAACCCGATTTCATAAGGCACCAACTTAGCCAGAAACGGGAAATACTTTTTGAGAGGAGTAAATTCCCCAAATGGTACGAGGTGAATTTTGTCATAGCGGTCTACTAATTTCCCCTCCGGGTTATAGTAATAAGCGCTATTGAAATAAAACTGTTCCTCTCCAACCAACGTCAACGCAATACCGCCAAGAAGTAAGTTTGTATTTAAGTCCTGTGACAATTGGATGGGTGTGAGTTGCGATAGGACGTCAATCTTTCTGCCGGTAAGTTCCGGATCGATATTGAGCAATCCGGGTATCATGGTCTCCGGCCACACAAGCAGGTCGACCGGTTTCCCTTTGATGCCCATTGACAGATCGGTATATTTTTTGAGGATACTGATTTCGTCCTCTTCGTCTGATTCAAATTTTACCTCCTGGGGTATATTCCCCTGCACCATGCAGAGTATCGGCCCTTCCTGCGGTTCATAATGGCTGAGCCAGTAAAAGCCATAAGACAGGATGGCTGCCAAAAGTACAAAAGGTAAAATACAAGTCAGACCGAAGAACGCAAATTTTCGGCCAGTGAAACGATGCAAGGATGAGGAATCGCTTGCGCTGCTATGCCCTGCAAAATAGAGTATCAGATCCGCAATTCCTGCATTTACCATAACGATGATAAAAGAAATGCCGTAGACACCGGTAATATCAGAGATTTGTATTATCGGTAAATACTGATACTGGGTATGCCCGATAAAAAACCAGGGAAAGCCTGAAAGGAAAAAGGACCGGATATACTCCAGCGCAACCCATGTAAAAGGCGCAACGACAACGAGCGGCAATTTTAGCTTAAAAATAATAAATCGGGAACAAAAAGCAAAACCAAGAAAATAGGCGGCGCAATACAAACTCAGCAATATCCAGGCAATATAAGTAACATGACGCATCCACGAAAGCTGAATAAATATAAATACTGCCCCGATAAACAGGGCGTTAAGGTATGCATATCTCTCCTCTGTTACGACAAGTATGAACCATGGAACAAGTGCTATCCACGCCAGAAAGCCCAGGTCTGCCGGAGGAAAGGAGAGACATAGAAGAAGAATTGTCAGGAAAGAAAGACCTGAAAGTTTTATCAAATTTGTATTGTTCAAGGTTTTAAGAAATTATCAAGAATGAGTTTTTTGGGAATTAAAGTGCATAACATAAAACGCTGGAATTTGCCCTCATAAGTATATTATCATCTTGTAGTCAAAAAATAAAACTGAGAATTTAATGAACTTTTTAAAAAGTGGTTATGCTTACCCCTGAAGTTTTCGGTAACTAACCCGAACTAAATAAATAAAAGAGCAGCATAGCATCATACGAAACGTTGAGTTGTTGAAACAATAATGAACAGTTCACAGGCATTGATAATCTCTTCCGACTCGTTCGGGGTAGGAGTACATTGTTCAATTCGAGGCGGCCTGCATAATGCCTTTCACGAGGCAGAATCTCTGGGCATAGACACGTTTCAGGTCTTTACCAAAAATCAAAGGCAATGGAAAGAGAAAATTATTGACACAGAGGAAAAGTCAAGGTTTCTGGATAGTTATAAAACTTCCCGTGTCAAAATGATTTTTTCCCATGCCTCGTATCTTATTAACCTGGCAAGCAATGATGACGCCCTGTGGGAGCGTTCGGCAAGCGCTTTAATTCATGAGACGCAGCGGTGTCACGACCTTGGGCTAGAGTTTACTGTCGTGCATCCCGGCGCCGCAAAAGAACTCGGTGAGCAGGAGGGCATTAAAATGGTCGTCAAGGCGCTAAAAATTGTACTTCACAAAACGAAAAAATTTCCCGTTAAAATCCTGCTGGAAAATACCGCAGGACAAGGATCGAGCATCGGCTATCGTTTTGAGCACCTGAAGCAAATTATGGACGGAGTTGATTCCTCAAGAATTGGCATGTGTTTCGACACCTGCCACGCCTTTGCCGCCGGATACGATATAAGGACAAAAGGCGGATTTGAAGCAACTATGGAAGAACTGGACAACATTGTGGGTCTCAAGAACCTCCATGTCATTCACATGAACGATTCAAAGGGAGAATCAGGCAGCCATCTCGACCGGCACGAACACATCGGGAAAGGCAAGCTGGGCTTGGAACCTTTCAGACAGATCATGAACAGATTCGCCCACATACCAAAGGTAATCGAGACGCCCAAGAAGGAAAACATGGATGCGGTTAATCTGGAAGTGATCAGGGGATTAATACACTAAACAGCCGACTGTAGCATTCATCATGCGCGGCGTGTAGTCGTCGTTTTTTATAGTTCCTCATTTCTGAGTCGGGATTTCCAGCTTTGGGGTTCTCGACCCAGATGCATAACTGCTACAATGAGTAACACTGCTTCTCTAATTTGATAAATTACTCCATAGGGAAATCTATTGGTTCTACAACGACGGGTACGTTTTGAAAGCTTAGCCCATGCTTCGGGATACTGAATAATTCGTTCAATTGTTTTCTTTACTTCCGCAGCAAATTCATAACCAAGACCTTCGCTTTGCATATTGTAAAAAGAAATAGCCTCCAGGAATTCAGCTTCTGCAGGAATAAGAAATTTAATTTCCATCATTCTTTGTGTTTTTCAATTTTCCCAAATACTTCCTTTGCCGAAGTTGCACTTATTTCGCCTCTTTCAAATGCTTCGATACGACTTTCAACTTCTTGTGCCCACAAGTCATCAATGGTTTCCCTGGAAGGGAACTCAAAACTGGTCAAAAGATTCTCTATCAGTTCTGCACGTTCCGTGGGCGGCAATTTCAAGGCTTCCTCAAAAATCTGTTTTCTAAGTTTAGACATGTAACACCTCCATTTTGATTAATAATTTGTAGTTTTTTCACTTATATCAAGACTAAAGACCGACACCAAATAAACTTTATACAATTAATAAAATTTAACGCCATAAACAGCTAATTTTGGTCTTATTACCTCTGAGAGCATAGTGACATCAACCGGAAACAACTCGACTAATTTAAAACCAGCGTTGTGATAAAAATTTATTTTTTCTTCTCTTATTTTGTTATAGCTTGCATTTCCAATCATACCCCAGTACTCAATAAATATTTCATATCGGGCCAAATAAAAATCGCGCTTAATGAAAGCCATTTCCTTTTGGATACGATACTCATAAGCGTGCAATATATTATTTCTAAACAACCAATTGTCTATTATTAATTCTCCGTGTGATCTTACAAAGTGACCGTCTTCAGCCAAATATTTACCAATTTCAGGCGATCTATCTATCTGAGGAAGTGACGTTATCTTGGTTGTCGATTCAAATTCTTGAATTAATCTTTGCCCGTGTTCATAAGAAAGCCTATATGGAGGATAGCTTCCATCGAACGCAACAATTGATCTTACAGTTGTTTCATCAAGCCCTTTCTCTAAATTTAATGCCCTCGAACAACACACAACGGAAGGGAATTTTCCTCCGGATTCGGGAAAAGCGTAAGGATTATATTGCCCTCTAGATTTCGCTTTCCAAATTCCATACAATTTTCTCTCTTCTATTAACCAAACAAATAAATAATCACCTTCTTGGATTTTGCTAACTACCTCTTTAAAAACAGCCGCAGGTGCGCCTAATAAATTTTCGTGAAATACACGGCCACCAGTAACTCTGTCACATTTAAAGATATAATGGGAAGTAAATTTGTAATCATGTTTCATTAAAGAAGGTACATCAGTGGGAATATCTATCGCCTGAGTAACGCCGTTTTACTTTTCAAATACTTTCCATAATAATAGCAATTTATCTTGAGATATTTTAGATTGAGGGAAATTACCAGAAAAAGTTACAATTGATGAAAATTCATCTATAGATATTGGTTTTGAGAATTCATCAGAATCTGAAACCCTTACCTGGAATGGAACCCCTTTTGTTCTACTATTTTTCCACGCGTTTTTTTCAAGGTCTTTTGTGCATTGCGTTAAAGCCCTAAATGGGCCTTTCAAAGTACCCAAGTCATAATTATAAAGAAAAAGGTAATCCCCAACTTTTATTCGTGATAATGTTTGTTCATAGACGTTAGAATTATTTGTCCCGAATAGAAGACGTTCAAGGCACTCTGGCTCTGTTTGACTATCACACAAGAAAATATAACCTTCCATCATTATCTAATCCGAATAAGCCATAAAAATTGAAAATTTATACGTAATTAAAACATGTGCAAAAAGCAACTGAAACATGGACAATTTTTGCACATCTCAATAATTTTTGAATTTTACAGAACTTCTTAAAAATCAGTTTATCTATTAAAATACTTAAAGCAAGCGAAAAATGTGTGAATAAAAGCCCTGTTCCTTACATGTTGCAAGTGTGACTACTGCACCACGAATTATGGAGGCGCAGAATACAACAATCTTCCGTGTCTTCTAAGTTCAGTGATTCCGTGGATTTTGTAATCGAGTAATCAAAGGCAATATACATATATTCTTCCTTGTTTTGGCTTTCATTTTTTTATTGACAATTCAAACTACTGTTTTATACAATCGTTTCAAATGGATATTTCAAAATCTACTACGTCTGACTTAAAGACGCGGCAGCGGGTGCTGGAAACGGCGGTCGAGGTATTCGCGGAGCATGGCTTTCGGAAAGCCACCGTACGGGATATCTGCAAACGGGCGAATGCAAATATCGCCGCGATCAATTACCACTTCCGCGACAAAGAGGGGCTTTACACAGCAGTACTGCAATATGCGCATCAGTGCGCCTGTGAAAAGTATCCCCCACAGCTTGGGCTTCATGGTGATGCAACCCTTGAACAGCGGTTACTGGCATTTGTTCGTTCGCTTCTTTTGCGTATTTTTGACGAAGGGCGTCATGCCTGGCACGGCAAACTGATGTCGCGGGAGATGTTTGAACCGACCCGCGCCCTTGATGCGCTTGTAGAAAATAATATACGACCACTTGCGCAACAACTAGAGTCAATTGTTAGCGGATTACTCGGCGCCCGGACAAACAGCGAACCGGTTCGTCTCTGCACCATGAGCATTGTATCCCAATGCGTTTTTTATCATCATGCAAGACCGGTGGTCAACCGTTTGTATCCTAACCAGAAATACACCCTTAAGGACGTCGACCGTCTGGCCGGGCATATTACCGGCTTTTCACTTGGCGCAATCAAAGAATTCAAAAGACACACGATGTTAAAAAAATGAATTTCATTGCCTTAAAAATGCTTATCGGGGATCGAGCCAAATATCTGGGCATTGTCATGGGACTGACGTTTGCTTCACTGCTCATTACCCAGCAATCCGCCATCTTCTTGGGGCTGATGACACGCACGTTTGGATTCCTTACCGATACAACACTACCCGATATCTGGGTAATGGATCCAAAGGTGCAGTATATTGACGATCTCAAACCACTGAAAGAGACGGAAGTGCTCAGAGTCCGGGGCGTGGAAGGCGTCGCGTGGGCAGTCCCCATGTACAAAGGACTGTTGAAGGCCAGGCTTCCCAACGGGACTTTCCAGACGTGTAACGTTGTTGGTCTTGACGACGAGACCCTGATCGGAGGTCCTCCTCAGATGTTGCAAGGGAAATTGTCCGACCTGCGCCGCAGCGATGCCATTATCGTTGACAGCTTCAGTGTCAGGGACAAACTCGCCAGGGTCATGCCTGACGGAAGACGTGAACCCTTAAAAATCGGAGATACGATGGAACTGAACGATCATCGCGCCGTAGTTGTGGGAATTTGCAAGGTAACGAGGACGTTCCAGTCGCAACCGGTCATTTACACCACATACTCTCGTGCAACCGTCTTTGCGCCGCGCGAACGCAAGCTGATGACCTTTGTGCTGGTTAATGCCAAACCAGGGCAGGATTCGCATGTTTTATGTCAACGTATTCAGCAGGGAACCGGTCTTGCCGCTTACACAAGAGACGAATTTAAAAAACTCACCGTCCGCTATTTTATGAAATATACCGGTATCCCTATCAACTTCGGCGTTACGGTAGTGCTTGGCTTTATTGTCGGCATTGCTATTGCCGGGCAGACATTTCACAACTTCACGCTGGATAACCTGCGCTATTTTGGAACGCTCAAGGCAATGGGCGCTACAGACTGGACGCTCTTACGAATGATTTTGCTTCAGGCAGCAATGGTTGGCAGCATCGGGTATGGAATTGGAGTTGGCGCAGCCTCCGTTTTCGGCACTCTGTCGGGAAATACCGAACTTTCCTTCCGGTTCCCCTGGCAGCTCCTTGCCGTCAGCGCAACAGCAGTCACGCTGATTTGCGCTGCCTCGGCCGCCCTCAGCATGTGGAAGGTAATTCGTCTGGAACCGGCGATTGTTTTTAAGAGCTAACATGAATAACATTGCAGTACGGTGCAAGGGTGTGGTAAAAACATACGGCAGCGGCGACACGCAGGTGCGCGCCCTGAGAGGTATTGACCTGGAAGTAAAAACCGGCGAGTTGATGATGCTGGTGGGGCCGTCCGGCAGCGGCAAAACCACGTTAATATCTATCATTGCCGGTGTGCTGGAAAGAGACGAAGGCGAATGCCTTGTATTTGGACATGATTTTAAAAACATGAACCACCGCGAACAGGCGCTGTTTCGCGGACAAAACATCGGATTTGTTTTTCAGATGTTCAATTTAATACCAACGCTTTCGGCGGCGGAAAATATTGCCGCGCCATTACTGATCAACGGGTTAAAACGGCGCGACGCCCTGGAGCGGGCGCGTGAAGTGCTTAGCCGGGTTGGTATGGGCGATCGCACCCGTTCGCTCCCCAGTGAATTATCGGGAGGACAACAGCAACGCGTCGCCATTGCCAGGGCGATAGTGCACAACCCGAAATTTATCGTCTGCGATGAACCCACCAGCGCGCTCGACCACGAAACAGGCCATAAGGTGATGGAGCTGTTACACGATGTGGTGGTGGGTGTTGACCGGGCGCTGGTCGTTGTTACCCATGACTCACGCATATTCGAATTTGCGCATCGTATTGCCAGGATGGATGACGGCCACATCATCAGTATATCGGACTCGCAGAATTTTAGGCTAAATGAAAATTTCAATTAAAGAGGTTTCCCATGATTAGAAAATACCTGCTTCCCCTTCTTGCCGTTTTTGGGCTTGGATTTGCGGTGCTGACGGTTGTCAGCGGCAGCAAAACCATCCCTCCGGCCATGCCGTTTGTTGACCCAACTTCACCGCCTTTCGTATCGTCAGTGGCAGGCACGGGCATTGTGGAGGCAAATACCGAAAATATTGCCATTGGAACGCTCGTCCCCGGCGTTATTTCGGAGATTTACGTTTCTGTCGGCGACAAGGTAAAGTCCGGTGATATGCTGTTTAGACTTGACGACCGCGACCTGAAGGCACAACTGGCAGTAAGGCAGGCTGCGCTGCGTGTGACAAATACAAATGTAAAAGTTGCAAAGGCGTCTCTGTCTGACTTGGAAAATCAACTGGCGCTTGCTGAGCGCATTACAGACAGGCGCGCGATCAGCGTCGAGGAACTTGACCGCCGTCGCTTCGCCGTGCAAATTGCCAGGGCAAAACTGGCGCAGGCGAAGGCAGACATTGTTTCTGCAAAGGCGCAAGTAAATGAGACCGCAATCAATCTGGACCGTATTCTTGTTCGTGCGCCCGTGGATGGTGAAGTATTGCAATTGAAAATACATCCGGGCGAATATGCGCCTGCCGGTATCACACAAACGCCGCTCGTGCTCCTTGGCAATGTCGAACCCTTGAACGTCCGCGTTGATGTGGACGAAAACGACGCCTGGCGGGTGCGTCCGGGCGCGCCGGCAGTTGCCTTTTTGCGCGGCAACCGGGAAATCAGCACGGATTTGGAATTTGTGCGTTTTGAGCCGTACGTTATACCTAAAAAATCACTCACGGGCGACAGCATCGAACGTGTGGATACTCGCGTACTACAGGTCATTTACAGCATCAAACAAGCCGGTCTTCCGGTATTCGCAGGGCAACAGATGGACGTCTATATTGAGGCAATAGACAACACTCAAAATAACGGATAATATGAAAGGTAAATATACCATTTCGTCATCACGATGGAAAATCGCGCTTACCGTGCTTTTCCTGCCGTGTTTGTTGTTATTTCTGAATGGCTGCGCAGTCGGCCCGGACTATTGTCCGCCAAAAGTATCCGTACCAACGTCGTGGAGCGAATTGCCGCAGGAAGGAAAAGTCAACCCAGAACCACTTGCGCAATGGTGGAAGACCTTTAACGACCCTGTGCTTGATTCCCTTATTGTGAGGGCAGTCCCGTCTAACCTCGATTTGCGAATTGCCGAAGCGCGCGTGCGTGAGGCGCGATTCCAGAGAGGCGCTGTTGCGTCTGACTTGTGGCCGTCTCTGAACACCTCTGCATCATACTCCAGAAGCCGGCGCAGCGTCGGTATTTCAACAATTCCACCAAGCGCCAGAATAAAACGAAACCTGTACGAGACGGGATTCGACGCCAGTTGGGAGATTGACCTGTTTGGCGGCAAGCGCCGCGCCGTTGAGGCAGCCGGCGCCGAAATTGATGCGGCAGTGGAAAATCAGAGAGATGCGCTCATTACGCTGCTGGCAGAAGTAGCGAGAAATTATATAGAAGTGCGCGGCTACCAGCGGAGGTTACAGATTATTTATAAGAACATAAGCACCCAGCAGGAAGCGGTGGAAATTGTCCAGGCGCG
>Ga0194119_10002588_pt1 | contig 30229 bp, 6 predicted proteins | sample TA2MahC100mmetaG_FD_148620 | JGI IMG/M metagenome (GOLD analysis project Ga0194119, IMG submission 148620) | Freshwater microbial communities from Lake Tanganyika, Tanzania - TA2015018 Mahale Deep Cast 100m | ecosystem: Environmental > Aquatic > Freshwater > Lake | place: Tanzania: Lake...
CAGGCGGCGGTACCGGCCGGCGGGGCCTTGACGGTCTTGGTGGAGGACGCCGCCGGCAACGGGTCGGCCCCCAGCGCTCCCACCCTCCTCACCACCGACTTCAACCCTCCTTCCGTCGCGGTCACGGTTCCGAATCAGGTGCGCGTGGGCGAGAGCGGATCGGTGAGTTTCCTTTTCAACAAGCCGGTCGCCGGCTTGGATGCGGCGGCCCTGCTCGTCAGCGGGGGCTCGGTCTCGAACCTCTCCGGCTCCGGTATCCAATACACGGCGCTTTTCACGGCTGTGCCCGGCAGTGCCACCCGGGCAATCGTCACCGCTCTCCCGGGCTTTGCGCGGGATCTGGCGGGGAATCCCAGCCTGCGCTCGGAGGAGGCTTCTTTCCGGCTGGAACCGGCGAGTGCGGCTACTGTGGTCGGGCTATCATCACCCACGGTCGACGGGTCTTACCGCGCCGGAAGCGTGATCTCCATCGAGGTGAATTTCACGAATCCGGTCACGGTCAGGGGCAGCCCCGTGCTTGATCTTGCCGTGAAGCCGGCCCGCCGGGCGGTGTACGCCTCCGGGTCCGGAGGAACGACGATCACGTTCCGATACGAGGTTAGAGAAGGGGACCGCAGTGACCGCCTGGATCACGCCGGCGTCACCGCGCTATCGTTGAATGACGGGGAGATCGTCAACCTTTCCGGTGTTGCGGCAGGGCTGGTGCTTCCCGCGCCGGGCGCCGCCGGCTCCCTCGCGGCCGGCCGCTCCATCCGGGTTGATACTCGTTCGCCGGTGGCCGTGATCAGGTCCAGCCGTCCATCTTTGCGAACGGGCGAGACCGCCACGATCAGCTTCGAGCTCAGCGAGGACTCGGGGGATTTCACAGCCGCCGATGTCAAGGTCACCAACGGCTCCCTGAGCGGCTTTGCCGGCAGCGGCCGGAATTACTCCGCCACTCTGACCCCGGAATCGGCGGTGTCGGGAGGCGCGGGCATCGTGATTGATGCCGGTGCGTTCACGGACGCTGCCGGCAACCCCAACCTGCCCGCGGCGCTCCGGCTTGATGACCTTCGGTTCGCGTGGGTCTCCACCTTGGGTGGAACCCTGCGCGACGAGGTTAGCGCCACGGTTCTGGATCGCGAAGGGAATGTTTACGTGGCGGGGCGCTTCAGCGGCAGCACTGCCTTCGACCCAGCGAACCCCGCCTCCGTCACGTCCGCGCAAGGCGCCACCGATGCATTCGTGACCAAGTTTGATCGCACGGGAAAACTCCTCTGGGCGCGCTCATTTGGTGGGGCGGGTGCGGATGAGATCCGTTCCGTCGCCGTCTCACCGCTCGGGAGCGTGGTCGCGACGGGATCGTTCGGCGGCAAAGTCGACTTTGATCCCGGTCCGGCGGTGAGCGAACTGACCGCCGTCGGTGAGGCCGACGTTTTTGTGCTCAGCCTTTCCCCCTCCGGTTCCCTCGATTGGGTGCGAGCGATCGGCGGTACCGGTGCCGACTCGGGCCTAGGGGTGGCGGTGGACGGGGACGGCTTCGTCCTCGTCGCCGGCGGTTTCGAGGGCCAGGTGGATTTCGATCCCGGCGTGGGCCAGCGGTTGCTGGGTTCGGCGGGGGCGCAGGACGGATTCGTGATGAAGCTCGGACCTGAGGGAGGCTTCCGCTGGGCGCATGCGATCGGATCCACGGGCAGTGATGAAATCCGGGCTTTGGCCGCCGATGACGCCGGTAATTCCTATGTCGGAGGGACGTTCTCCGGCACGGTGGATTTCGGCTTCAGTGCCGGTAAGCGGGCGTTGGTCGCGCGCGGAAGCCGGGATGGATTTGTCGCGAAGTACGGTCCCGGAGGGGAGCTTTCCTGGGTCTTGCAGTTCGGACGCTCGGGCGAAGCGGCTGTGAATGCGCTAGCCGTCGCTGATGGCTCGATCCTAGTGGCCGGCAATTACCGTGGGGAGATGGACGGGGATCCTGGGGTGGGGGAGCGGTTGTTGGGATCGGAAGGCGGGGTGGAGGGTTTTGTGGTGAAGTTGGACGCCGGGGGAGCGCACGGATGGAGCCACCGTTTTGGGGGAAGCGGGGACGAGTCTTTGACGAGTGTGGCGGTGGACGAGCGAGGCGGGGTGTACGTGGGAGGGATGTTCCACGGGGAAGTGGACTTTGATCCGGGCAGCGGGACAGCGAAGCAGGTGGCGAACGGCGGCGGGCAAGAAGGCTTCGTGGTGAAGCTGGAGGGGACGGGAGCGTACGTTTGGTCGAAGGTGTTCGGAGGCGCGGCGGATGACCACGTGCAGTCGGTGGCGGTGGACCGGGCGGGGGATGTGTACCTTGGGGGTTACTACGCCGGGGTGGTGGACTTTGATCCCGGGATGGGGGAGGCGGTGTACGCGTCGTCGGGTGGATACGACGCGTTCGTGGTGAAGCTGACGACCGCGGGAGCGATGCGGGTGGACACGCAGGCGCCGCAGGTGGCGGGGGTGGTGCGGCGGATGCCGTTGGAGGCCGCCGTGACGGCGACGAGTGTGGCGTACCAGGTGAGGTTCAGCCGGGAGGTGACAGGGGTGGACGCGGGGGACTTTAACGTGACGACGACGGGAGGATTGAGCGGAGCGGTGACGGCGGTGGCGGCGGTGAACGCCGGGGAGTACGTGGTGGTGGCGGGCAACCTGCAGGGAAGCGGGACGGTGAGGTTGGACTTGAAGTCCACGGGGACGGGGATCACGGACCTGTCGGGCAACGCGTTCGCCGGAGGGTACACCCTCGGGGCGACTTACACGGTGACGGCGGCCGCGACGCAGCCGGAACTGGGGGGAAGCGCGAGCGCCGGGGGGACGTACGGCAGCGCCTTCAATTACGCGGTGACGGCCAGTCGCGCGCCGCAGGGCTACACGGCGGTGGGGTTGCCGTCGGGGTTGAGCATCAACACGGCGAGCGGAGTGATCAGCGGGACGCCGCGGGAGGCGGGGGTGTTTGCGGTGGGGCTGGGCGCGCTGAATCTGGGCGGCCAGGGGCAGGGGGTGGTGGTGGTGACGGTGGGGAAGGCGCCGCTGAAGGTGACGGCGGTGGACGCGAGCCGGGCGTACGGGCAGGGGAATCCGGCGTTCACGGTGAGGTACGAGGGATTGGCGGCTGGGGACACGGCCGGGGTTTTGACGAAGGCGCCGGAGGTGACGACGCTGGCGGGGCCGAGGTCACCGGTAGGAGAGTACCCCCTGGTGGCCGGCGGAGGAGTATCGGACAAGTACGCCTTTGAATACGCGGCCGGGGTGCTGCGGGTGAGGGCGGCGGAGGTGGGGCTCGCCCTGGGGAACCTGACGGCGGTGTACACGGGGCAGGGGCTGGCGCCGACGGTGGTGACGAGTGTGCCGGGAGTGGAGGTGAGGTACACGTTCAACGGGGCAAGCGCTAGGCCGGTGAACGCCGGCACGTACACAGTGGTGGCGACGCCGGCGGACGGGAACTACACGGGCAGCGCGACGGGCACCTTCACCATCGAGCGCGCCCCGCAGTACGTCGTTTTCGCACCGCTGCCCGAAACGCCGCTGGCTTCCATCCCGACCAATGTCGTGCTGCAGAGCTCCGCTTCCTCGAACCTCCCTGTGAGTTTGAGGCTTGTGAGTGGTAGCGTGGGCTCGCTCTCCGCCGAAGGTCAACTCACCGGCATTCCTTCCGTGGGAACCGTGACGGTCCAGGCGGTGCAGGCCGGGAATGCGAATTATCTGGCCGCCACCGAGACCGGTCTGGCGCTGGATGTCACGAAGAAGAACCAGTACGTCGAGTTTTCACCCATCCCGGACCTGACCGTGACTTCCAGCGCAGTCGAATTGAAGGCGGTTTCGTCCTCGGGCCTGGAGCCGACGTTCTCGGTGCTCAGCGGGCCGGCGACCCTCAATGGGAAAGTGATCACGCCCACCGGGGCCGGGACGGTGGTGGTGAAGGCCGTGCAAACGGGGGACGCCACCTACAATCCCGCCCAAGAGCGTTTGCAGTCATTCCGCGTTCTGCTGCTTGCGCAGAGCCTGACTTTCCCAGCGTTGGGCACCGCTAGCTATGGCGACGCGCCGGTCGCCCTCCGCGCTTCGACCGACTCCCGACTGCCGGTTTCTTACTCCGTGCTTTCGGGCCCCGGAATCGTGACCGACGGCACGCTAGCGATCACGGCGGCGGGTGAAATCGTGGTGCGCGCCACGCAGTCGGGCAACGGCACCTACGCCGCTGCGGCGCCGCTGGAGCAGGTCCTTATCGTGGCGCCGCGTCCGCTCCGCGTCGGCGTGAAGCCCGTGACACGGTCTTTCGGTGTCGCGAACCCCGTGTTTGAGCTCACTTACGACGGTTTTCTCGCCGGCGACGGGGTGGCCGGGCTCGAGTCATTGCCGACGGTCAGCGCGGGGGCGAGTGAATCCTCGCCGGCTGGCGTCTACGGCTTGAGCCTCTCAGGCGGTCGCTCCTCGAAATACCGTTTCGTGTTCACGCCCGGGCAACTTACGGTCGTCAAGGCGCCGCAGACCCTCGCTTTTGAGAGCCTGCCCAACCAGGCCCTCGGCAACGCGCCGTTCACCCTTGGCGCGGCGGCGAGTTCCGGGCTGCCCGTGGCCTACCAGCTGGTCAGCGGTCCGGCCACCATCTCCGGAAACCAGGTGGCTCTCCTCGCCGCAGGCCGCGCCGTAATCCGCGCCACGCAGCCCGGTAATGGCAATTTCGAGGCGGCGTTGCCGGTTGAGCAGGCATTCGATATTGCGGAGCGGATTCAGGTGATCGCGCTCAACTCAGCCGCGAAGGATGGCTATTACCGGGCGGGACAGTCGGTGGAAATCACCGTCTCCTTCTCCGGCATCGTGAATGTCACCGGCACGCCCGCGCTACGGCTCAATTCCGCGGCGCAGCGTTCCGCCACTTATCTTTCGGGCTCGGGAACCAACGTCCTCACCTTCGGCTATCAGATTCAGGCTGGGGATTCCGCCGCAAATCTGGACGCCGCGGGCTCAGGCGCCCTGACCGGAGCCATCGCCAGCGCGGCCGGCGTCGCCGCGCCGTCGCTGGTCGTGCCGGTCGGCTCCGCCGCGGGGGCGCTCGCGCGCGCCCGCAGCATCATCGTCGATACCGCCGCGCCCCTGCCGCCCACATTCAACATGCCGCTGTTCGTCGGAACGCGGCGTCCGCTCCTCAGCGGGCAGGCGGAGCCGATATCCGTGGTGCAGGTCTTCCGAGGCGGCGGCGTTGTGGCGTCCGCAACGGCGGACGCGGCGGGCGCCTGGAGCGCCACCGCCCTGGCCGATCTGCCAGAGGGCGGGAATGAAATTTCCGCGCGCGCCACGGATGTCGCCGGTAACACCGGGGCGCTTTCCGCCATCGTCGTGCTGGAGGTCGACCTCTCGGTGCCCGCCGCGCCGGTGATCGTCACTTCTGGTGCATTCAACGTGGTGCGGCCCATCATCCGCGGCACCGCGGCCGCCGGCTCCTCCGTCACGGTGCTCCGCGCGGGATCGTCCGTCGGCGCGGGCGTCGCCGCGTCGGACGGCTCCTGGTCCGTTGATCTCGCGGCCGATTTGCCGGTCGGGGTGAACCGCCTGACGGCCGTCGCGAGGAACCGTGCCGGCACCGCGAGCGTGGCCTCGGTCGAGGCGAGTGTGGAGATCGATTTGACCCCGCCCGCCGCGCCAGCCTTCACTCTTTCTGGCCCGGTCATCGGGGCGAGGGTCCCCATCACGGGAACCGCGGAGCCGCTCGCGGCCGTTTCGCTGTTCGACGAAAAGACCGAGATCGGCTCGGCCCGCGCCGCCGCGAATGGGCAATGGTCGATCACCCCCCGCGTGGCGTTGCCCGCCGGTCAACGGTCGTTGTCGGCGGTGGCCCGGGATGCGGCCGGCAACGCGGGGCCCGCCTCTCCGCCGTTGGCCGTCAAGGTGGATCCGTATCCGCCGGTAGCTCCGGTCATTAATGCCCCACAGTTTTCATCCTCCGCCCGTCCCCAGATCTCGGGTCGGGCGGAGGCCGCCAGCACGGTGCGGCTTTATGACGGCAACAAGGTGGTGGCCGAGGTGGTGGCGGCGGCGGACGGAGCCTGGGCCTTCACCCCGGGCGAGCCTTGGACGGAGGGTTCACATCCGCTGACCGCGGTCGCGATCGACGCGGCCGGTAATATCAGCGGTTTCTCCCCGCTAAGCCTGCTTATCGTTGACTCGGTGGTTCCGGCCGCGCCCGTCTTCACGGCCGCCTCTTTCGCGGTGACGAAGCCTGCGATCCGCGGCACCGGCGAGCCGTCCGCGGCCATCCGCCTGCTGCGGGGAGAGCAGATCGTCGGCTCCGGTACCGCCAACAGCGCGGGTGAGTGGACGATTGTCCTCTCCGTGGCATTGAACGAGGGCCAGAACCAGATTTCCGCCGTCGCCACCGATCTCGCGGGGAACGTTAGCGCGACGTCCAGCCCCGTCGCGATCACTTACAACCCGCTCGTTCCGGACGCGCCGGCCTTCGCCCGCGCCTCGATCCTGACCAACTCCATCGCGCCTCTGATTGAGGGTACGGCCACGCCCGGGCTGATGGTTGCGGTGAAGAAAGGCGACTCGGTGCTCGGCGAAGTTCAGGCCGACAACGCGGGCCGCTGGTCTCTCCGGCCTGGCCAAGCGCTTCCCGAAGGCCTGCACTTGCTGACCGCCTTCGGGAGGAGCGGAACAACCAGCAGTTCGGGCTCGGCCGCGCTGGAGTTGCGGATTGACCTGACGGCCCCGCCGGCCCCCTCCGTTCAGTTCAGCACACCGACGCGGCAGACCAAGGTGACATTCACCGGGGCGGCCGAGGCGCGCTCCTATGTCCGCATTTACCTGAACAATGATCTCCTCGGCGGCACGTTGGTACCCGCCACCGGTCAATGGACCTTCTCCTCCGCCCGCTCTTTCGCGGAGGGATCCTACCAAGTTCAGGCCACGGCGGAGGACGAGGCCGGCAATGTCAGCCCCCGCTCCGCTGAGGTCGGGCTGGTCATTGACCGCACGCCTCCCTCCGCGCCCTCCGTGTCTTCCGCCGGCTTGCAGAATTCGTCGCGGCCGTCGTTGGCTGGTCGAAGCGAGCCCCTCGCCGCGATCGAGATTTACCGCGGCGCGGTGCTGATCGGGAGCGGCAGCTCGGCACCGGACGGCGGGTGGACGCTGACGGTTTCGACTTCCCTCGCTGAAGGTGAGCACGAGCTGGAAATCCGGGCGGTAGATGCGGCGGGGAACCGAAGCGAGCCCCGGACCTCCGTCATTCGCATCGACACGACCGCGCCTGCTCGCCCCGTCCTCGACCCCGTTTCGCCTTACCAGAACAAGGCGCGGCCCGAGTTCTCCGGAACCGCTGAGCCGGGCGCACGCGTGGTGCTCCAGGAAGGCGCGGTTGAAATCGGCCGCGCCACCGCGGGGGCCGATGGCACCTGGCGTTTGGCGGCTGAAGCCGATCTTTCTGATGGCCGGCACTCGGCTTCCGCGTTCGCGATCGACGAGGCCGGCAACCGGAGCCCCGCCACGACAGCGGTTTCCTACGACATCGATACCGTTGCCCCGGCGGCGCCGGCATTCTCGGCCACGCGGGAGTACACCTCCGCTTACCCGGCCATCCGCGGCACAGGCGAGGTGGGCGTGACGGTGCAGCTGCGCTTGGGAACGCTCCTGCTGGGGTCTACCGTCGTCGATGAGGCGGGACAATGGGTGGTCACGCCGTCGAATCCCCTTAGGAGAGGTGCGAATGCGTTGACCGCCGCCGCCCGTGATTCCGCGGGCAACCCGAGTCTCACCGCCACCGCCGCCATCTTCACGATCAGCCTGTCCGCGCCCGCGGCGCCGGTCATCCTTGCATCCGGCTCCTCCAACTCGCGGCGGCCGGAGATTTCCGGATTGGCGGAATCCGGTGGCACCGTGCGGATCTTCGACGGCGGCGTCCTGCTGGGCAGTGCGCTGGTGTCCAGCGCTGGTGAGTGGTCCTTCGTCCCCACGGCCGACCTTAACCCGGGCGCGCGCGTGCTCAGCGCCACCGTGACCGATTCGGGAGGTACGGTGAGCGCGCTCTCGGCGGAGGTTCGCCTCGAGATCGACGTGACCGCGCCCGCGGCTCCGACGATCGATGCGCTGGCGGCGACCAGGGTTCCAAAGGTCGTGATCACGGGCAACGCCGAGGCCCGAGCCGAGGTTTCCTTGTTTGATGGCGCGGTCCTTCTCGGCCGGGTCACCGCCACCGCCGGCGGACGCTGGACACTTTCGCCCGCCCCCGAGTTTTCGGAGGGAGCGCATCCGCTCACCGCTGTCGCCAAGGATCCCGCGGGCAACACCGGCCCGGCCTCCGCGGTCGTCTCCCTAGTCGTGGACTTTACGCCTCCGGCCGCTCCTTCGGTCAACGCGTTTGTCTCCCCGACCTCCGCCTCCCGCCCGGTTCTGGCCGGCCGGGGCGAGGCCGGGGCGACCGTTCGCCTGCTTCGTGGGGTTGACATCGTCGGATCGTCCTTGGTCAGCCAGACCGGCGATTGGACCGTCACTCCCACCGCCGCGCTGCCGGATGGCACGCACACCATTCTCCTAGTTCAGGTGGATCGAGCCGGCAACGTGGGCGCCTCGGCTTCTCGAACCCTGGTGATCGACACCGTCGCTCCTGGCGTGCCGACGGTATTTCCGCTCAACTCGACCTCGGCCACGCCGGTTCTTCGCGGCCTTTTCGACATCAACGACACGGTGGTGCTGACCGTCACCCTCGACGGCACGACCTACTCGTCGCTGAACGGCGAGGTCACCCTTGCCCGCGGCAACGGAGAGTGGGAGTGCCCGGTTCCCGTGCGGAACGCGCTTCGCGCCGGCACGTATTCGGCGGATGTCGTCGCGCGCGATGCTGCCGGAAACGCGAGCGCCGACCTCACTTCCGGGGAGGTCCTCATCGGCCCGCGCAGCGCCACTTTTGCGCCGACCTCTCCCAAGGTGCGGCCGGTCTCCGATCTAGCCCTGCGGCGCCGCGTTCTTTCCCTCGCCCCGGTCAACGTTAATCTCGCCGAGTTGTTCGTCGATCCCGCGGGCCGCGATCTGGGATTTGTCCTCCGCGAGTTTTCCTTTGGGTCGGGGACCATCGCGGGGACGGTGCTCACCGCGCGCTTCCGTGATGATATGCCGGGCTACGCGACCGCGAGGGTGCTGGTCACCCCGGCCGGTGGCACGCAGGATGAGTCGATCGTCTTTTCCGTGACCTTTGTGCTCGATACCGATGACGACGGCATCGCCGATATCGATGAGGAGAACAGCGGTGACTTCAACGGCGACGGCCAGCCCGATGTAGCCCAAAAATCGGTCGCCACGTTCAAGGTCGCCAAAACGGGCTCCTCCGCCAGCGACCTCATGTCGGTCGTGGTCGGCAGCTTCGCCGCGGCTGATCCGCGGGGGGACCGCAACGGCGTGGTGGTGGACTCCGGCGCCGTGCTTCGCAGTGTGAAGTCCTTCTCGGTGGAGGAGTTCGATGCGAAGCCAAAGGACTGGACGGCACTTTCACCTGTCGTGCAGTTTGAAATGGCGAACGCCCTGCTGAAGCCCGACGGCTCGGTGGAACTGGTCATAACCGTCCCGGCGGGCAGCCAGGCTCCGACCAAAATCTTCAAGTTTGGCTACGAGAGCGCTTCCGCCGTCGTGAAGACATTCTACCCCTTCGATTGGGATGGTCGGACGGGCGCGCGATTCATCGATACAAACGGCGACGGTCGCGCCGATATCATCCGCATTATCTATCGGGACGGCGAGCGCGGCGACGATGATCGCCTCGCCAACGGCATCATTGTCGACCCCATCGTGGTGGCAGGAGAATCATCGACGACGGCGGCGCCGGTGATCGTCGGGCTCAGGCCCAGTTCGGTGGTGAATCCTCCGGTCATCTCCGGCACCGCGGTCCCCGGAGCCACGATCCAGGTGTACGACGGGGATCAATTGCTGGGCTCAACGCTCGCCAACGGTTCCGGTGCATGGGCTTTCACCCCGCCGACCGCCCTGGCTGAGGGCCCCCACATCTTCGGTGCCTCCGCCGTGCTGGCACCTTCGGCGGTCAGCGCTCTCAGGTTGGCTTCTCAGGAAATCATTCCGCTTTCCGCCGCCGCACCGGTCAACTCGGTGCCGGCCGCCCGGACGGTGGACGAGGATGCCGCGCTGGATTTCAGCGGGGCGGCCGCGGTCAGCGTCGCCGACCGGGACGATAACCTCACGGGAACACAGCTGACCGTGACGAACGGCACGCTTTTCGTGAATCTCGCCGGCGGCGCGGTGCTCAGCGCGGGATCGAACAACTCCGCCGCGTTGTCGCTGGCCGGTTCGCGGACGCAAATCAACGCGGCGCTCGCGACGCTCATTTATCAGGGCGCGCTTAATTTCAACGGCAGCGACACGCTGACGGTGGTGGCAACGGACGCGCTGGGAGCGACGGACACCGACACGGTGGCGATCACGGTGACACCGGTGAACGACGCGCCGGTTAGCTTGGTACCTGAAGCGCAGACGGTGGCGGAGGACAATGCCCTCGCGCTCAGCGGGGCCGCGGCGATCAGTGTGGCGGACGTTGATGGAAACCTAGTGAGCGTGCGGCTCACGGTGGTGAATGGCACGCTGGCGGTGACCGTGGGCGCGACGGGAGCGACGATCAGCGCTGGGGCGAACACGAGCGCGTCGCTGACGCTCGCCGGCACCGCGGCCCAGCTGAATGCTGCGCTGGCCACGCTGGTTTATCAGGGCCAGCGCGATTTCAATGGCCTCGAGAGGCTGACCGTGGTGGCGACGGACTCGCTGGGCGCGACGGGCGCGGGTACCCTGTTGATTACGGTGACGCCAGTTACGGACCCTCCCGTACTCAGCGACTCATCCATTTTTGGGAACCTAGTCACGCTGCGCGGTTACGCTGAGGCATCGGTCCTGATCAAGTTGTACGTTGAAGGGGCGCTCGCCGCCTCGGTGCGCGCGGACGCGCAAGGCTCTTGGTACTTAGCTTTCTCGAGGCCACCGGGTTCATATACCCTCCAGGCCGCGGCCACGGACAACCTCGGCAACGCAAGCCCCCTTACCAATTTTGCTCGGATCACGATCCCAGAGAGCTTGCGTGCCGCCCAGACGATCAGCTTTCCCGCTCCCGCGGGCGTCACCGTGGGAAGTCGAACTGCCCTTTATGCAACGGCATCGTCAGGGCTGCCAGTTGAGTTTGCGGTGGTGCGCGGGCCCGGCCGAATCGAAAACGGGATTTTGGTGGCGCTTGAGCGCGGCACTATCGTAGTGAGCGCTTCGCAGGCCGGCAATGCAGCCTACACGTCGGCGCCCGATGTGGAGCGATCCTTCAACGTGGAGCGCTCTCCGCAGACGATCGCGTTCGAGGTTGGATCGGCGGGCACGGTTGGTGCCTCGCTGCCGCTGAAGGCGGTGGCGACGAGCGGTCTTCCGGTCCTAATTGAGCTTCTCAGTGGTCCCGCCCGCATCGAGTCCGGATTGCTTGTCCTCACCGCGGCGGGAGACGTGGTGGTGCGCGCCTCCCAGCCGGGAAATGCCAACTACGCGCCCGCCTCCGCCGTCGAGCGGCGGGTGCAAGTAGCGGCCGGAGCCCCCCAGACTTTTCTGGCGGAGGTTGTCGACGGGAAGCAGGCCGGGCGGCGTGGCCGGGCAGCCGCCTTTGTGCCAGCCGACGGCCGTTCGGCGACGGTGTTGCTCTTGGCGCCGGCAGCCGGCTTGCAGGGAGCTTTCACTGTGCAGCTCGCCGCGGACGGCGCCTTCACCGTGCAGGTCACTGTGGCGGCCTCGACCCCCGGACAGGTCTCCCTCCGGGGCGCGGTGCGCGACGGACAACTCACCCTCGACTTTTCCGAACTGGGTCTGACGGCTGCGGCGCGCGCTTTGCCGGCAACTGGCCCTGGCGCGTCCGTGACTGGCGCCTACCGGGCCGATCTCCTGGGCACGCTGCAGGGCAGTGTCCAGGCGATCGCCCTGCCTTCGGGACAAACCGCCTTGCTGCTGCAATCGCCGGAAGGAATGTTTGGAGGAGTTCTCGACCTTCGGGCCGACTTAACCTTTGCCGGAGCGATCTCTGGCGTCACCGATTCTGCGGAGATCAGAGGCTCGCTTTCGCCCGATAGCGGCGCCCTGAAGGGCAGTTTCAAACTCCCGAACCAGGTTCAGGCCGACTTCTCGGGTCTTTCCTCCGCCCTTCCGGCCACCGGCCGCCTCATCAATTTGTCTTCGCTGGCGCGTTCCGGAACCGGCGACGGCACGCTGATCGCCGGATTTACGGTCCAAGGTGCTCCTGAGCGAGCTTTCCTGATTCGCGGGGTGGGACCGTCACTCGCCGTTTTCGGCGTTCCCGGGTTCGCGTTGAATCCGCGTCTTCGGCTGTATCAGGGAACAGCGTTATTGGCGGAAAACGATGATTGGCACGCCGGCCCCGCCGGATCCGGAGGCGTCAGGACAGTTTCCTCTCGGGTCGGTGCCTTCCCGCTGGCGGAGGGTTCAGCCGACGCGGCGTTGCTCTCGGTGGTGGGCTCCGGCTCCTACACCGTGCACGTCGAATCGGGTGGTGCGGACGGCGTGGCGTTGGCGGAAATTTACGACACGGGAACCACAAACGTTTCTTCACTCACCAATTTGGCCGTTCGCTCGACCCTCGACGCGGCGGGCGGGACGCTCACGGTCGGCTTCGTGATCGATGGCAACGCGCCGCGGCGACTGTTGGTGCGCGCGATCGGCCCCGGCCTAGCGCAATTCGGCGTCGCCGGCGTGGTGGAAGACCCCCGGCTGGTCGTCCGACGGGAGGCCGCGATCGTGGCGGAAAACGAAAATTGGAACACGGCGGAAGCCTTGGGGATCGCCGCCGCCGCGCGGCTGGTGGGTGCTTTCGGCCTTCCCGCAGGCAGCAAGGATGCCGTTCTGTTGCTCACGCTGCCACCCGGAGCCTACACCGCCCAGATGTCGGATGCTTCTGGTGGAGGGGTGGGATTGGTGGAGGTTTACCAACTGCCGTGAGAAGCGTGCGATGAATCCCCATTACCGAATGCTGTTCTTCGTCCTCTTCGCCCCGCTCGTTCTGAGGGGGCAAACGGTCAGCGTCTCCCCCGTGGCCTCGACGATCGATACTGCGGCGGGAAGGGTAACGCTGAGCGTTACCCTGACCTACAGCGGTTCGATGGGCTCCATCGGCTTCCAGATCGGTTCGGTGCCCCCGAACTGGACGTTTGTTTCAAAGGGCGGCGCCAATCCGCCGGAGGTCGCACCGTTTCTCGGTGAAATGGGCTCCCTCGGTTTTGCTTACACCTCTATCCCGGCCAGCCCGGCGCGCTTTGAATTCACGGTTGCCCATCCTGCGGGCCTGTCGGGCTCACAGGTATTCTCGGCCGTCTCCGCCATCTTCCGTTTCTCAGAAAACGGCGCCTCAAAACAGCAGATAGTTTCCGCCCCCAATCTGGTCTTTTCCCCTGCCGCCTCGGGGGCCTCAGCCCCCGCCATCTCCGTCCAGCCTTCCGGGGCTTCACTCTCGGTGGGCGGCACCCACACGCTTTCAGTCAGCGCGACCGGATCAGCGCCGCTCGCCTACCAGTGGCGGAGAAACGGGGTGGCGATCGCCGGGGCCACCAACTCCCAGTATGCCATCACCAATGCGGCCGTCGCCTCGGCGGGCTCCTACTCGGTGATCGTTTCGAACGCCGCGGCATCGGTCCTTTCCTCGATCGCCACAATCACCGTTTCCGAAAGTGTCGCTCGCTCTCCGCACGCCGGCGTCCATATCGGATCCCTGAGCGGCGGCGGGGTCTTCGCGCTCCTCGTGCGCGACGATCGCTCCGGCGCCTTTGTGAGTTTCTCCAGTTCCATAAAGAAGGCTCTGGTGGCGTTGGCGGTGAGCGTCGATTCCGCCGGCCGGCTGACAGGATCGACCGGGCCGTCCACTGGAGCCCCTTCGGCGGTCGGGGTTGGGAGTCCCCCGCGGGTGGCATTCGAGGGGGAGTTCCCCCTTGCGGGATCTTTCGGCGCTGACGGTTCTCTGTCCGGTTCCATCGAACGTTTGGGTTTATCCTTCGCTTCGCCTGGTCCGGTCCGCTCCGCCGGTTTGGAGCGCTTCTCGGGTTTTTATGCGGCTGGCTCCGCGGGCGGAACCGCGAGGGGGTACCTCGTCGTCGCCGCTTCCGGGGAAGGTGTCGCGGTGGTTTTCACGGATTCGGGCGAGGACGGTTCGAGGGTGACGGTGGACGCGTCCGGCCGCCTTTCGGGGGGAAATGGCTTTACCGGGGAAATCCGGTCGGCAGGGCTATGGGCCTTGGACTATACCGCGATTGCGGGGGGCCGGATGTCCTTTTTGGGAGCCGAGACCTCCGCGCCGCGGCAGCCCGAGCGGTTGCTGAACATCTCCAGTCGCAGTCCGACGGGGGGAAGCGGCGACTCGCTGATCGCGGGCTTCGTGGTCGGCGGCAACGCTTCCCGCCGTCTGCTCCTGCGGGTCGTTGGTCCGGGGCTATCCGCTTTCGGGGTCAGTGGCTCCCTCCCGGCCGCACGCTTGGAGCTTTATCGGGCCGGTCAGCTTGTGGCATCAGCGAATGACTGGGATGAAGTGCCGGCCAAGGCCGCGGAAACCAGCGCCATTGCCGCCCAGGTCGGTGCCTTCGCGCTCAAGCCGGGCAGTCGCGATGCGGCCCTTTTCGCGGAATTGCTGCCCGGTGCCTACACTCTCGTCGCCGCCTCTCAAACCGGCGCAAGGGGCGTCGCTTTAGTCGAGGCTTACGATGCTGACGCGGGTAAGCCGGCTGGATCCGAAAGGTTCGTCAACATCGCGACCCGGGCCCGCGCCGGAGGGGGCGATGATGCGCTCATCGCCGGGTTCGTTATCTCTGGCGTCGTGCCGAAACGACTACTCGTGCGCGGAGTGGGGCCCGGCCTGGCGCAGTTCGGCGTGGAGGAGGTGCTGGCTCGGACCGAGATCGCCGTGTTTTCAGGCGACCGGGTGGTGACGCGAAACTCGGGCTGGACGGCCGGGCCCGAGCCGGCGGCGATCGCTGCCGCTGCGGCCAAGGTCGGGGCCTTTGCCCTGCCGGCCGGTAGCGCTGACTCCGCCCTGCTGGCTTACTTTTCCCCCGGCGCGTACACCGCGCAGCTTACCGGGCCCGCTGGTACCTCGGGTAACGCTTTGATCGAGGTTTACGACGTACCATGACCAAAGCCCTTTTTCGTAATTTCGCGGGCGCCGCTGTGCATCCGGCATGCTCCCGGCGATTTTCGGGTCACTGCAATGAGGGGCTGTTCAAGGGAACTTTGTTGGGGAATAGGTTTGTGCTACGCGCCACTGCTGTCAGTCTTTCGTGGAGCTTTCTCATGATCCTCCCGCGCTGGCTCCGCTGGTGCCTCCTTCTAGCTTTTTCCGGAGGCGTATTACGGGCGTTTCCGCCCGCCCCCTACTACACGCTTTTCGGCATCGTGCGCGATCAGGTGGGTGCCACCTTGAAAGTCGACGGGGCCGAGCTGATCCTTCTCAAGGACGGGAAGGAGATCGGGCGCTCTCCCGTGTCGAAGGATCTACGCGGAGACTTCAATTACGAGCTGCGGGTCAGCGTGGACCAGAATCTTCCGTCGACGCGGGCCTACAGCGAGAAGGCGGTCGCCGCCGGCGGGCTGATCTCCGTCGTCGTGACCATGAACGGGCTGCAGTTTTACCCCATCGGCGTTTCCGGTTCCTTGCGGGCGACCGCGGGCGGTGAGCGCGTGCGTTTGGATTTGAACCTGGGCGCCGACACCGATGGCGACGGCCTCCCCGATGCTTGGGAGGAATGGCAGCTCTACCTCGCCGGGCGTCGGCCGGGGGTGAACGGTTGGGAGCTTTCGCTCCTCACACGCGACGGCGACTTCGACGGCGACGGCATCTCGAATTTCCACGAGTATATCGCGGGCACCTTTGCCGCCGATCCTTCGGACCGGTTTGAGCTCCGCCTGCTCGGCAAGACCGCCACCGCGGTGCAGCTGGAGTTCTTCGGCATCACCGGCAAGGTCTACTCGGTCGAGGAAAGCGCCGATCTTAAGGCGTGGACGCAGGTGCCTTTCGCGCTCTCCGCGCAGGGCTCCGAGCAGGCGCGCTATCAGGCCCCGGGGGTCGGCATCCGGTCGATTTTCGTGAAAGCTCCCGCAACCACCTCCCGGTTCTACCGACTGAGCGTGCGATGAAGAAACTCCTCCCTGCCCTCCTTTTGTCCCTCGCGCTCGCCTCCGGCGCCAGGGCGCAGTGGCAAAACATCACCTATTCCCTGAAGGCGGGATGGAACGCCGTCTACCTCCACGGTGACGCCAACCACGACACCATAGAAAACATTCTCGTAGGCGCCCCGGCGGTGCAGGAGATCTGGCGTTGGAACCCCAACCCCAACCCCGCCCAATTCCGCACCTCCTCGGTTCTGCCGAGCGCCAGTACGCCCGAGTGGAGCGTTTGGATCCGCGGTAACGCGACCCAGACCACACTAGGCTCGCTCACGGGCCAGATGGCGTACCTCGTCAAGTGCTCCGCGCCGGCTACCTTTACCGGTACCCTTCCGGCGGGCACGGCCAGTGGAACGTACACGTTGCGGGCCGCATTCGGCAGCGTCGTCCTGACGTGGGCCAACGTTAAGGTGGATGCCAACACGACTTCGACCACGCCGCGAATCACGTCGGTCACGCCCAGCGCGGTGGGCGGCGGTGGTGACCTCACCATTACCGGCGCCAATTTTCCGACCAGTGTCGCGCCGGTTATCACGCTGCTCAACGGCACGACCACGGTTGCGACCTTGTTGACCGGGCTCTCCCAGACCGCGACCAGGGTTTCAGGCACGGTGCCGGCCGGCACGACGCCGGGCACCTATTCGCTGCGGGTTTCCTTTGGCTCCGACCCGGTCACGGCTACGGTGCTGCTTTGGAATAACATCACCGTCGGCACGCAGTCGGCCACGACGCCGCTCCTCACGGCGGTGTCACCTAATCCTCTCCTCGCCGGCGACGCCATCTCCTTCAGCGGGGTGAATCTTCCCGCGGGCGTCACCCCGGTGGTCAGACTCCTGAATGGCTCCACGATCGTCGCGACGCTTGCCGGCGTGACCGCCTCGGAGGCGTATCAACTCACGATCCCGCAGCGCATCCTTCCTCCGCGTTCCGCGTGGATGCGGGGCAACGCGAACTTCCTTGGCTTTCCGGCACTGGCCGGCACCGACGCGCCTACGCTCAGCAGCTATTTCGCCACCTTTCCCGCCGCGATCGCCTCCAACGCGCGGGTCTACAAGTATGTGGGAGGCGATATCGGCCCCGGTAACCCGTTGCCGATCTACGCACCGTCCGCGGAGAAGCTCGATCGGAACCAAGCCTATTGGTTCGAGGCCGCCGTCACAGGCGATTTCGCGGGACCGTTGGAGGTCCTTACTTCCGACCCCGATGGGTTGGTGTTCGGCAGCACGTCGTCCTTCGTGAATGTCCGACTGCGCAACCGTACTTCCACAGCGATGACCGTGACTCTCACCCCCGAGGATTCGGCGCCGGTACCGGCGGCCTACGCTTCCCCGCAGATCACGGTGCCGGCGGGCGGAGGAACCGTCGCCGCGCTCGCTCGTGTGCCGCTCCTGCGACGAACCTTCTCGCAGCAGAACTCGCCGGTTTCCGGTCAGCTTGAGACGGTGGCGACCGACTCCGTTGTTACAGGTGCATTCACGGAGACCATCCCACCGCTCTCCGAAATCCGGATCACACTAGGACCGGAAAGATCGAAAATGACGGCCGCGGCTGGCACCCTCTACGCCTCCTTCCTCCGCGTGCGCGACTCCGGCAAGATGGTTGACGTGCCGCTTCCGATCTCGGCCCGGGCCTCGTCCCTGCAGGGACTATGGGTTGGTGAAGCTCAGGTTTCCCGCGTCGATCCGATCCTGCGGGGATCCTCGGGCTCGAGCACCGCCCGTCCGTTCCCGCTTCGTTTGATCGTCCATGTCGACGCCAAGGGGGTCGTGCGACTCCTTTCGCAGGTCTGCATCGGGAAACTGTCCGGGTCCGCCCAGGAAGTGGGGCTTTCCGTGAGGGAGTCTGCCCTTCAAGCGGACCGGAAATCCTCGGCCGTTAGGCTCAGCTCCGGACACCTGCCACTCGACCTCGTTCTCTCCGCTTCGGGTGGATCTTTCGCCCTCGGCAACTTTGTGGACTTCGGCCCCATCGGCCTGGCCCACAACGACCCGACCAACCCTTTCGTTCACACCTACCACCCGGATCACGACAACCGTGACGCCCGCTTCCAGCCGCTGCCAGCCGGCGTCGAGAGCTATACGGTTTCGAGAAGTGTTAGGCTGAGTTTTTCGTCGTCCGACGGACTCACGGCTCCCGATCCAGACAGCGCTTCATGGGGCGCGTCTAGGATGGTGGGGACCTATGTCGAAACGGTCGCCGGCCTGCGCAAGGATCCAATTGTCGCAGCCGGGACGTTTGAACTCCGCCGCGTCAGTGAAATCGCCGACCTGAGCCTCTGAACTCCCTGAATCTCCAGACCTTAGAACCCGCACCTTTACTCACATGAAAATCCAGGCCCTTTTCCTGAGTCTGCTGGCCCTGACCTCGGCGGCTATGGCGCAGTCGAGCAATGTCCCCGCCCTGATCAGCTACAGCGGCAAGGTGGTCGATGCCTCCGGCAACGCGATCACCGGCCAGCGGTTGATGATCTTCCGCGTCTGGAACCATCCCACCGATGCCGCGTCCTCCAACCGGATCTGGTCCGAGCAGCAGACCGTGGTGCTGAGCGCGGGTGAGTTCAGCGTCCTCATCGGTGCCGGCTCCGCGGTGGCGGGCGAAACCAACGCGGGTGTGTTCGCTGATGTCTTCGGCGGCAGCACCCGTTATCTCGGCGTCACGGTGGATGACGGCACCTCGGCACCGGATCCGGAAATTTCCCCGCGGCAGCAAGTGGTCACAACGGCGTTTGCCTTCCGGGCTCGTGTCGCCGAGACGGTCGCTCCCGGCGCCGTGACGTCTTCCACGCTCGGAGCCGCCGCGGTCAACGAGGCCGCGCTGGCGACCGCCGCGGTGACGGCCGCCAAGCTGGCCGATTTGTCGGTGCAAACCGCTAAGATCGCCGACGGCTCGGTGACGACCGCCAAGATTGCGGACGGCGCCGTGACCTCGGCGAAGCTGGCGAGCGGCCAGATTGGCGCGAATGTTCTCACGGACGGCTCCCTCGGCACCTCCAAATTGGCCGATAACTCGGTCACCTCGGCCAAGATCGCCGACGGCTCCGTGGCTTTGGTGGATCTGGCCGCCAACTCCGTTGACGCGAGCAAATTGACGGACGGCGCTGTTACTCTCACCAAGCACGCGGACAATTCGGTCAACGCAGCCAAGATCGTGGACGCGGCGATTTCCTCCGCGAAGCTGGCTGATCTGGCCGTCATCACCGCCAAGTTGGCGGATGGAGCGGTGACCACCGCGAAACTCGGGGCCAACTCCGTGACGATCCAGAAACTGGCCAACGATGCGGTGGACCGCTCGAAATTACACCCGACGGTTCGCGCGGCGATCAGACGTGCCCCTGAAATTTACGACCAGGCGGTCCGTCCGAATTACGAAACCAATACCAGTGGCACATACAACCAGCTTGTTCCCATAGACATCGAGAATCTGGGAAATGATGCCGATGGATGTAGAATCCTCATTATCGGGAAGCATCGTACGCAAAGTAACGATCTTTCGGGCTGGAGCGACGAGTGGGATGTCACTGAGATTCGCATTCACCTCACCCAGCGTGGAATGCTGAGCAACGGGGATTTTACATCCAGCCAATATATTCCCGGTCACGCGGTGTGGTACCAAGGGAACGGAACGCGCAATGACTACTTCTGGTTGGGGATAACCGACCTTTCCACGCACTGGCCTGGGTTGCACGAATTGGGAGGCGGCCATCGCGACTGGTACTATTTATACACTTATTACCCCGGCAACCAGTCGCCGGGGCTGGCCTCTCCTTGGAACGTTCGTCAGCCCAATAATGCCAGCAATGTGAATAACGGCGGGCCGCCGGTTGACATGAATATCAACTCGATTTCGGCCGAAAACGGGGTGGTTACTGTTGTTACTCGCACGGGTCATGCCATCCAGGCCGGAAATACGGTAACCATCTCCGGAGTCGCCGGGGCGGGTTCCGCGTCTTTGCCGGATCCCAACGGCGGGCGTGTGGTGACTGCGGTGCCATCCAGGAATAGCTTCCAGTTTAATCTTACAAACGCGAATGGCACATACTCGGGAGGCTGGTCCCCGGAATTGGACAGCGCGGGATTCGAACGCCTGCCGCTGGCGGGTTACAAGTTGGAGCCTGGAGCTGCGGTGCGCTACCAGCCGACCTACAGCAAGTTCCGGCTCTGGATGATCGTTCACCAACATACTTCCGCCCGGGTTATCGTTTACGACAATTGAAAGCCCGTATTCAAGAATCGGGAGAATTCGAAACCAATACCATGCGCCGAAAACCAGCGGCTGTTTGGGGTCTGATGGTCTTGTTGGTTGTTCTCGCAGAGGTCGACTGCCGGGCGCAGTTCGAGCTCAAGCGCGGCTCGCTGAATCAGCTCTTTGTTGCGTCCGCTTCGGTGCCCGGGGCGGGGTCTCCTTCCATCACCACGCCGCAATTCAAGGCGGTTCAGGTCACCTCGGCGGCATCGTCCGGAACTGCGGCCTCAGGGGCGCTTTCCGCTCAGTATCCTTCTGCGATCTATCGAACTTCCTATCCGTCAGGAGCGCCCACCGGAGTCGCGATGGTGCTCGTCCGGTCGGGCTTTGGCGGTCCCTTCGCTTCGGGTGTCCCGAAGTACCTGTTTGCGGATGTTATCTTCCCGCCGCTTGCGCGGGAGGGAGGTTCCACCACCGCTGAGGTGGGCTATTGGCGACCGTGGCCGGTCCAGCCGGGCGAGACTTTTTCGCAGCCTGGCTCCTCCTCGGTAGGTACTCCGCTACGGTTTGCTTCCGTCCGGCTCGACGTCGGCGGCAGCGGTTACACTTCGGCGCCGGTCGTCACGATCACCGGCGGTGGTGGAGTTGGAGCAACCGCCACTGCGGTCGTCAGCGGGGGAGCCGTCACGGCCGTCAACCTGACTTCCCCCGGCTACGGCTACACCAGCGTACCCGTGGTCAGCATCGCCGCTCCCGGCTCAGGAACGCGGGCTACCGCTACGGCGCTCACGGAGGAATTGGCGCCAGCCGCCACCCCGGCTTCGGTCTACTACAGCCCTCACGCCGGTAAGGTGTTCGCCTCGCAGGCCGGGCGTGTCTCCGTGACCTGGGTCACATCGGCTCCCCAGCCGGTTCCGGGAAGCGCCCTTCTCCGGCATCTTTTCCGCCAGGAGGTCTTCAACGTCTCGAGCGCGTCATCCCTGCCGACTCGCCGGATGTACTGGACCGAGAAGGAATACACGGCTCCACCCGTCGTGCTTCCCTCCCAAGGAGTTCAAGCGGTGGCTCCGGTTTACAACGCGAACTTCCCGGCTCAGGTCGGACAGGACTACAGCTTCGGCTACCTTGATCCCCAAACGGGGCAACTGGTGGTCAACACCGCGGCCGCATCCCAGGAGCGTCGCACGTTATGGTATCAGAACAACAACGGGATTGCCGAGCTGCACGCCTACAACGTGGAAGGTCGGATCCTCATTGAATACCTCGGCCCGCTCATCCCCGGGGAATCCGTCAAGCGTGAGTATCTCGGAGCGGATGTGGTCGATGTCCTGCGCGTTATGCCCACCGTCGTCGCTTCGGTGGAAATCGGTGAGCGGGTTCGGCCGCTGACCACCGCGGCCGGATCGCCGGAGCCCTCAAGCGACCAATGGCGAGCGGCACCCGTTGCAGCCGCTTCCCAGGGTGAAATCTACTATGGCACCTTTGTGCGTTCCGACGGCGTTCGCGATTATTACGCGGAGCGGGAGAACCTTTATCCCGACCGCGTGGTTTTCCATTGGCTCGAAAGCAGGTCCGCACAGCTCACGCCGGACGCTGGGAGCGGTAAGTCCGCCCCTACCATCCAATGGCCCGTCTGGAAGAATTCGTATTCGTTCACTTGGCCGTCTGCGCTCGCTTCCTACTCCCACTATCTGGTGCCTTCCGGCGGCAGCGCGACGGCCACGGGTATTCAACTCACGTCGGGGAAAATTCCGCAGATAATCTATCAGGATGACCCCTCTCAAAAGGAGGCCGCGGTCGACGCCCTGAGCCAGCGCATCACGGTCGCCGTTCCGAACGACGGATTCAATCGGGCTTTGCTGAAGTTCTCCAATGACTCGTCTGTCTGGTACGTGCGGCTGTTCTCCCAGGGCGTGGACCGCGTCGCGTTTCAGGAGCCCGACGGGCCGTCCATCAGCGCCACCGCCACGGTTGGACAGCGCCTGACTGCTCCCGCCGGCTATGCGCCGGCCGGTTACATTCAGTCTGGACGCAATTACCACGCGGCTTCCTACCGGGATCCAGCCTCCGTCGGTGTAGCGGAAGCCGCCTCGGGGGCGATTATCCCGGTGAATGCCCGTCCTCAGGACAGGATCCTGAAGGTTTGGTGGTACAAGGAGATCCAATCTCCCGGCAACGCCTTCGGCTCCTTCTTCGTTCCCTCCAAGCAGGGTACCTACACCACGAGCTTCCCGGCCAGCGCCCCTGAAATCGTCATGGCCTCGGGCCTGGGTTCGGGGCCGCTCAGTGCGGCGGAGGGTGCGGGATCGGTTTACATCCAAAACGATCCGACCGCAGTCGGATACAATCCCAACGAGGAGCACGCCCTGATGACTGGCGGTCGGGTCTATGCCTTGCGCGATGACCTGAACAACACTTCCACCGGCACTGCGTACACCTCTGAGAAATTCGTCCTGCTCGCCTACACTTCTCCGACGGACGGCCGTCCGGCCATGACGGCGTTTCGGGTGCTGCGCGAGAATGCGACCTACGCTTTTGATTACGCCGTCACCGCCGGAACCATTCTCCAGCCTCCCATGCCTCTGGCCGTGCTGCCTCTGGCCCTGGATCCGGTGACCAAGGTTTCAAAGAATAGGGAATCGACTCTCACGAGCGATAGTTCGCTCCTCAGCTCCGGTCTTTCCACGGACACTAAGACTGCCTTGGGCAAATTCACCTTCAAGGACCGCAAGGGCTTCGACTGGGTGTACCGTGGTCCTCACGGGACCTCCGTAACCAACGCGGCCTTCGGGATGCAGTTTTGGTACCCGATGCAGAGCGGCTTCTTCATCCCCGGGCTTTCGCCGCAACCCGAGACAGGAACGCCGCTTCCTTATCTGCTGCTGCGTTTCTCCGCTCCCTACGCGGGAACCTCCGCGGTCTCTAATGCTCCGATCGTCGTGAAGTACCGCCCCGTGTGGCCGGAGTTCGCTCCATCTCTTCGGGTGGCCGAAACCCTCACGCTCACGAAATCGGGCCTGCCGGCGGTCTATGGTCAGACCAGCGCGCAGGTGCTTTACCAGCAGTCCTTTGCCACGAGCCAGAAGACGAGTGTCGTGCTCCACGACTCGTTTCGGGAAAAGACTCTGGCGCTCGGTGCGGCCGCCGGCCTCCTGAAACTCCCGGTATCGGTCGCCACGGTGGCTGACGCAGGAAAGACTTACTTTCAAAGACTGCCTCCGCACCTCCAGCGCAGGTTCTATTTCGATCCGCTCCGGGGCAATGCCGGTACGCTCGTCCTGCTTGGTCAGCTGGTACAGGAGCCGGTCGGGGAGTCGTATTTGAATCTTAACGTGCTCTCGGAGCAGGACCGCAGGGTGCTGGAGGCTCTCGTGGGAACCTCCGACCCGGACGCGGCGGCTTGGGCCAACGCGGTCGCAAGTTTGGCGACCACGGTCGAGACCTTCCGTCCTGATCCGGTTAACCCCAGTCGCTACCGCCGGGAGGCATCCCTTGATCAGACCTTGGCAGCGGGCGCGGTGGTACAGATTAGCGATCCGGAAAGCGCGGTCGTGAACTACGCTCTGACCGCCCCGGGCGAGGGTGCGGGATGGGTTACTCTCCTTTTCGGAGGAGGTAACGCCTTCACGCCGGCGGGCGAGCCGGTCGACATGCAGATCATCCGGGTGGTACCGGATCTGTATCCCGGCGAGATGAAGGTCATCTTCTCTGAAAACCCGCTGGATGAGCAAGTCACCCTGCGGCATACGGCGGATTTCCGGGGTCAGCCCGGAGCCTATGAGTTCGAGTGGCGATACGCACAGGTGGGCGCTGATGGCCAAGCGCCGCCGGTGTACTCCTATGTGATGGCGTCGCAATTGCAGTCCAGCGCTTGGAAAATGCTGCGGAACCCCGCTGTTTTGCGGCCCGCGGCTTCGGTTTACGACGCGTCTCCCACCGTCTCCTTGGCGCGACAGGCGGCGATCAGGGATTCAGCATGGAGCGCTTGGTCGAGCGGTCTTCGGCCTGGTCTCGCGCTGCGGGCGGCGAACGTGGACTTCTCCGCGGGTGTGCCCATCAGGGTCATCTTCAGCGCCGCCTCCCTCTTGCCGCAGTCGGGTTGGGAGCTCTACGTCAACAACGTCAAGGTTCTGACCTTCAAGAAGCCTGGGGTGACGGCGTCCGCGGCACCGGCTTCGGGTTTACTCAGGGAGGAGGAGGGAGGTCTGCCGCTGCAGTTCGAGCTTCCAACCGGGAACTTTGTGGCGGGCAACAACCAGATCGAGGTTCTGCTCTATACTTCCGCCGCGGCGAACACTCTGGAGACTTTGGATTTCCGGCTCCACGCCGCCCAGCAGGCGGATCAGGTCGTTGCAGTGGGCAGTAAGTGGCAGCGTCCCAATGGGGATCACTCCAACATCGTCACGGTGGGGGGCTCTCCGACGAACATCCTCAGCAGCCCGGTCCTCACGCTTGGGGATAATTACTTCACGATGCGGTATCGTCCGAGGCCGGGCAGCGGGCTGGTCGTCTCCGACGCCACCTGGTCTCGGTGGGCCGAGCCCAAGCTCGTCGAAGGCTTTGTCAAACGCGCCTTGGCGGGCATCAATCCGTTCAACCAGCGGATCAAGAACTTCGGATCGTCCTCGATCGACACTGATGTGAGCGTACTCACGGAGGCCGGTAAGCGCTGGGAGGGCAACGTCGCCCTCTCACTGGCCAACATCAACAACTTCGGGTTGATCGAGATTTATGAGACGCTGCTCAACCGCGCTCGGGCAATGAGCATCGATGCGAACACCCCGGATGACGGCGCGAATAATGCGCTCCTTCTGGCGACTGGATACCTCAACGACCTTTACGTGGTGCTGGGCAACGAAGCGTTTGCCGACGCCGCGAACTCCACGATCGCGGTGGACCAGGGTTCGAATATCACGACGGTTAACACCGCGCGCTTCGCCTTCGAGGGACAGGTGGCGAATGTCCTGGAGGAGGAGTTGGGCCTGTTGCGCGGCCGCGATGATCTGCTGGCGCCAGGCGTGCGGGTGGCTCCGATCTACAACCGGATGTACTGGAACTACACGCGGGGCATCAACTCCGGCGAGGCCTTCTACGCGCTGAACTACAACATCCGCGAGGCCGCCTCCGGGCCCGCCACCAACGGCACCGTGGACGCCGCCGATGCCCAGTGGATGTTCCCCCAGGGTCACGGAGACGCGTACGGCCATTATCTCACTGCAGTTAAGGGTTACTACCGTCTGCTCCAAAGCCCGCTCTTCTCCTGGGCGCCCAGATCCGAGTCCGTGACCGTGCTCGGGCAGCCGGTGACGGTGGACTACTATGACGAGCGTCGATTCGCGGATTCCGCCGCCAGTGTGGCTAGAACCGCCCAGCAAGTCCTCAATCTCACCTACCGCCAGGCCTACCAGGATGGCTCTCCGGGATGGTCGCAATTCCGCGACGGCCGGTACAACAGCAACACGGGAGTAAGCCGTTACTGGGGTGTCGACGAGTGGGCTTCACGATCAATCCAGGGAGCTTACTTCCACTGGTTGACCGCCAACTCCATGCTGCCGGACGTCGATCTGGACCCCGGCAAATCCGGAGTGCAGCGCATCGATCGTACGACCGTCCCCGGGATAGCGGAGATCGCGGTCGTCGGAGGATCCCTCCAGTCGACCCTGGATAGCGCCAACGCGCGGCTTAACCCCCTTGGTCTCAGCCCCGGCGCCATCGCTTTCGACATCTCGCCGACGGAGTTGAAGGCCGGCAAATCGCACTTCGAGCAGGTTTACGACCGTGCTTTGCAGGCGGCGCTCAACGCCAAGGGGGCGTTTGATCAGGCATCGCGGATGTCCGCGATGCTCCGCGGGCAGGAAAATCAATCGAGCGGTTACCTGGAAGCGTATGCCAATCAGGAGGCTTCATACAATCGGCAGCTCGTGGAAATCTTCGGCCGGCCATACTCCGGCTCCGTGGGCCCGGGCAAAACCTACGCGCAAGGCTACGAGGGCCCCGACCAGTTCTTGTGGTTCCTCATCGATCGCCCCTCAAACCTGGTTGAGACCGGTATCGAATACGCGGTCACGCTAAGTGTCCCGAAGGAGTTCAAGCCGGTTACCTTCGCCGACTTCGACTTCGGCAATATCAGGGAGACCGCCAACTCCTCCCTCGAGGCCCGCACCATCAAGATCAGCCCGAACCGGTTTGGTCAGTTCGCCGATAAATGGACTGAGTCCACCGGCCAGATCCTAGGCACGCGTCCGGTCGTCGGAACGCTGCAACAAACTCTGCTTTCATCCCACGCCGCGCAGGTCGAGTTCATGGCGACGGCGGATCGCTTCCAGCAGAAGTATGAGGCCTTCCGGAACCATCTGCTGCTCCTGCAGGAGCGCATCCGGGCCAACGATGCCTCCGGCGCGGCGGAGGCGGCCGGCATGGCGCGGATCAACGCTCTCCGCAAGTCCGCCACCGACCTTGACATCGCTTCAAACGTGATGGGCGCCACCGCCGATTTTGTGCAGGGCGTATTCGACAGCGCCGTGGCCGCGATACCCACGGTGATCGGCTTCTCCAACGATGTCGGTGCGCCCGCAAGAGGAACTCTCGACCTTCTCGCGGCGGCGTTGCATTTCGCCACGAAGCTCAGCTCCATCGCGACCGGCGCCGCCGCCATAGGATTGAACTCGGAAAAGGATCGGATCGCGGAAAACCTGCCCGTTCAACTGGCCGAGATCATGGGCAGTTACGAGGATGCCCAGGTCGGCTTTGAACTGCAGTTGCGCTTCCAAGAGGCTTCGGCGGCGCACTACGAGGTGGCGCAGAGCGCCGCCAAACTGCAGGCGGCGAACGAATCCGTCGGACGCGCCCTGAATGAGGCCAACCGGATTCTAGCCGAGCGCACCCTTTTCCGTCAACGGGCGGCGGCGGTCGTGCAGGGGTACCGGACGCGCGACGTGGCTTTCCGGACCTTCCGAAACGAGGCGCTGGAGCAATACCGTACGCTCTTCGACCTCGCCAGCCGCTATACCTACCTCGCCGCCAAGAGCTACGATTACGAAACCGGTTTGCTTGGTTCCACGGCCGGAAAGGGCGTGCTGAGCTCGATCGTGTCCGCCCGATCGCTGGGCGACCTCACGGACGGCTTGCCGCGAGCCACCGCCGGATCCTCCGGCGACGCGGGACTGGCGGGGGCGATGGCCAAGCTACGGTCCGACTGGTCCGTGGCCAAGTCCCGCCTCGGCATCAACAATCCGGATCAAAACGGCACCGTGTTCTCGCTCCGCCGTGAGTTGTTCCGCATCCGCGACGACCCGGCGATCACCACGGACGACACCATCTGGCGCCAGACCCTGGAGCAGAACTTCGTCCCCAATCTGCTGGCCGATCCCGACGTGGCGCTCATCTGCCGCAACCTGCAGAAGCCCGACGGCAGTTCCGTGCCCGGCATCATCCTTTCGTTCCGCACCGCGATCCAGCACGGACAGAACTTCTTCGGCTTGTCGCTGGCGGAAGGGGACCACGCCTTCTCGGCGTCCAACTACTCCACGAAGATCTACTCGGTGGGAGTGGTCCTCTCCGGCTACGTCGGCATCGATCCCAATCTGAACGGGTCGGCGACGTCCCCGGTGGTCTTCGGCACCACGCCCAACGCACTCAGCGCCACGCCCTACATCTACCTCATCCCGACCGGTACCGACTATATGCGGGCTCCGCCGTTGGGTGACACCGATGATATCCGCGGCTGGCAGGTCGCCGATCAGGCTCTGCCGTTGCCCTACAATCTCGGCGCGACCAAGTTCTCCTCGTCCCAGTACGTCTACGCCAACGGCTCCCTCATGGAGGTTCCGTGGGTGACGCGTCGGCACAACGCGTTCCGCGCCGTAAGCGAGCCTTCCTTCTTCTACAGTTCGATTCCGGCGGAGTTCACCAGCTCGCGTCTGGTCGGCCGCAGCGTCTGGAACAGCGGCTGGAAGCTCGTCATTCCCGCGTACACCCTGCACTCCAACGAGCAGGAGGGCCTTAACCGGTTCGCGGCGAGTGTGTCGGATATCAAACTCTTCCTCCGCACCTATTCCAACGCGGGCAATTGAGCCATGAAGACGTCACGCGCCCTGCCCATGTCCCGCTCAACGGTCCTCGCCATTTCCGTCCTGGGGTTCGCCTTGTTCGTCCCTGCGCTCCCGTCGCGTGCCCAAGAGGTGAAATCGCGTCCCGTCGGCTTCCTGACGCAGACCATCCCGGCGGGGCAGACGGCTTCGTTCTCCATTCCGTTCGATCCGGACGTCTCCAGCCGGGCCGACGCGGTTCGCCGCGTCAGCGCGGTGGGCGCCACCTACCTTGATTCCGAGGGTGCGGCTTGGTCCCCCGGGGCTTTCTCGGCTCCCGCGTCGCCTTACGCGGTACGTTTCACCTCGGGTCAGGCCTCCGGTCGGATCTTCCTGGTCAGCTCGACCGCCAACACCGCCTCCCGGCTTTATCTGGAAACCGACGGGTTCGATCTCAGCTCCCTGCAGATCGAGTCGGGTGCGACAGGCGCCTCTTTTGAGATCCTGCCGGCCGACACGCTCGCGACCTTCTTCGGCGCCAACACACCGGGGGATGCCCTCGTCGTGCAGGGCGCCGCCGATGCCCGCGCCGCGGACTTGGTGCAGCTCTGGGCCGGGTCCGGCTGGAAGCGCTACTACTTCAACACCCTGTGGAATCGCTGGGCTTTGGACTCTGACACCGAGGTGGACGCGAGTCGCAATAACGCCCTGCTTCGGCCCGATCGGGGCATTATGATCACGCGGCGCGGAGACACGCCGCTGGTTGTGGCGGTCGTGGGCCGGGTGCTCGCCGTTCCGCATCGGGCGGTGCAGCTCGGCAATGAGAATTTGCAGAGCCTGCTGGCGACCATGCAGCCGGGCGACACCACCTTGGGCAGTCTCGCTTTGCAGCGTTCCGATCGCGTGGCGGGATGGCGCTCCTCCAGCGATCCCGCGCAGGCTGACATCCTTTCGGTCTGGAGCGGGGCCACTTGGCTCAGCTTCTTCCACAATGACTCCGCCGGCTACTGGCAGCGAGTGGGCGATTCGGGATCGAATCGCGATGAGTTTGTGATTCGCGCCGGCGTGCCCGTTTTCGTGCAGCGGCGCGCCTCCGCCACCACTGGAGTCGATCGCACCATCGCCTTCCCCGCCGCGATCCCCTGATCCGCGCGGCCGAGGCTTTCCCGAACGTGCGCCGCTTCAGCCCGCTTGCGGCAGGAATTTTTTCGGCCGCCGTCGCTTTCGCCCAGCCGGTCGAGCTGGAGAACTTCAGCGCGGCGGGCGCGACGGGCGCCGTTCTACCCTGGTCGACATGGGTCGGCAACGTGCAGCGTTTGGCCGACTCCATCCTGGTCGGCGGTACTGCGAGAGATGACAACGGCTGGGGCGGCTCCTCAGCTGGCCTCGATTTATCGGCGATGAGGTACGTGACCATCACCGGCCAGCGCAATGCGGGTAACGAAGCGCCATTCGTGGTCCTCGAACTAAGGGATGCAAACCTGAACCCGCACGTCGTGTCGGTTTCCAGCTCCCAGTTTTCAAACACTAGTCCCACGTCGGTGGAGATTCCGCTTGGAAACTGGGCTGCCGGCTTCAATCCCTCCCAAGTGCGGGAATGGACGATCGGGGGCGGCACCGTCGGCCTGCTGCCCTTCCGAATGACTTTGGACCAGATCGCCTTCGCCGCTTCCGGATCCGCCTCGGCGCCAGTGATCACGTCGCAGCCGGTCGACTTGCTCGTAGCCTCGGGCGGTGGAGCAACCTTCACCGTCGCGGCGGCCGGAGCCACTTCCTACCGGTGGTTTTTCGGCGGCACCCAAATTTCAGGCGCTACTTCCGCTACTTTGCAGCTTTCCGCCGCGACC
>Ga0194119_10002599_pt1 | contig 30152 bp, 33 predicted proteins | sample TA2MahC100mmetaG_FD_148620 | JGI IMG/M metagenome (GOLD analysis project Ga0194119, IMG submission 148620) | Freshwater microbial communities from Lake Tanganyika, Tanzania - TA2015018 Mahale Deep Cast 100m | ecosystem: Environmental > Aquatic > Freshwater > Lake | place: Tanzania: Lake...
GCGGGCCCGAAGGGATTCGAACCCTCGACCTGACGCTCCGCAAGCGTCCGCACTGTCCTGGCTGTGCAACGAGCCCAATACTTGGCTTGTTCAAATTTTTAAAAACGTTTGGAAATCGAGTTAAGCTGTTTCTGCCTTTTTTACAAAGACATAGTTCATGATTAGCCCACCAATTATTCCGCCTATAATTGGCCCTACCCAGTAAATCCAGTGAAACTCCCAAAATCCTGATGCTATTGCAGGACCTAATGTTCTTGCAGGATTCATTGATGCACCAGTTAATGGAACACCTACCAAGTGTAGCAAAAATACCATGCCACCAATTGAAAGTCCATGGATTCCAGCAGCTGCCTTTTTGTGAACAGCAGTCATAAAAATAACTGTAAGTAGGAAAAATGTGAAAATAATTTCAACGCCTAAACCTGCCATCGCATCGTTGTTTAAAAGATCACTTGGCCCACCCTGCACTCCAAAGTTTACTTTTGAGCCAATTTCAGGTAAGATTGTCTTTAATGAAAATGCGGCAGCTATACCACCAATTATTTGAAAAACGATATATCCGATTCCATCGATTATGCCAATTCTCTTTGTTATAATCATCGGAATGGTAACTGCAGGATTGATGTGTGCCCCAGAGACGTGACCGAATGCATACACCATTAGTCCGATTACTGCCCCATGACCAAGGGAGATCATTATTATTGATTCAACAGAAAGACCGTCTCCAAATGCAGCTACTGATAGAATAATTGAAAGTGGACCAAAAAATACTAGCGCATAAGTAGCTACTGCCTCTGCAAACCATGCTCTACCGTTGACCAATATCCAAAACCGTCGCCACTTACCATATAAAAGATTCGGATTAGATAGAAATCCTGTTTTGTGAAAAAATAATTAATTAGGGATTTTTGTGTTCAGCTACATATGATAATGGAAGGCGATCCTGCCCCAAAATTCGAGCTTCCCGATGCAAATGGAAAAATTATCAAATCGTCGGATTTCAAAAGTAAAAGATATGCAGTTTATTTTTATCCAAAAGATTTTACGCCTGGCTGTACTACGGAGGCGGATGAATTTTCAAGGGATTACAAAAAGTTTCAAAGTGAGAATATTGAGATAATTGGCATCAGCAAAGATGATGTAGAATCGCACAAAAAGTTTTGTGAAAAAATGAAAATTCCATATGTGTTGCTTTCTGATACAGACGCCGAAGTCGCAAAAAAGTTTGGCGTGTGGGGCAAAAAAGAGTTTATGGGTAGAGAATACATGGGAGTTACAAGAAGTACATTTCTCGTTAATGAGAAAGGGAGGGTTTTCAAAGTTTTCCCAAAGGTAAAACCAGCAGGTCACTCAAAAGAGGTTCTGGATGCTTTTAAAAATTAAGTAAAATAATGAAAAAGGGTTTTATGGTTTCCAACCTTGTGGCATAGAGCCTCTAGTTGAAGCTTGTGATGCTTTTGCAGCTGCTGCAGTCTGTGAAGCCATCTCTGCTGCTTGTCGGTCCTGTTCTAATCTAGCTAGATAATTTTGTTCATATTCTTCTAGTGTTTGCTTTTTTGATTTTTGAGTTCCAGATTGCTGTGAATATGATGATGTTTGTTGTGGGGGTGGAGGTGGGGGCGGAGGTGGTGCACTATATGTTTTACCTTGAGCAGTATTTACCATGCCATAACCAGCAAATCGTTTGTCTGGTGCATGGTATGACAATCTTACTCTAGTTGCAAAATACTTGTTTGATGGTGCAGTATAACCTGGTACCTTTGCTTTTTGAATATTCCAGTTACTGGTTGGAGCGTCTGCGTGAAGAACAACTCTGCTTGTATAGTATCTGTTTGGGGCACTAACATAACCTGGTACCTTTGCTTTTTGAATATTCCAGTTGCCCATTGGAGAATCCTTCCATTGTTCCCAAACTGGTTTTGCAGCTGGTGGAGGTGGTGTCTGTGCTGATGGTTTTGGTTGTGGGGGTGGAGTTTGTTTTGGTGGAGGTGGTGGTGCTTGCGTTGATGGTTTACTAGATACTTGAGATGAAAGTTGAGAGAGTTTTGCTTCTAATTCGGCAATCTTTGCCTCAAGGTCTTTTTTTGTAGTTTTTTTGGATGTCTTAGTTGACATTGATTTCCTACTATATGCATAGTTTATTTACATTTTGATCATACCAATTTTCAATCAATTTTTTACTAAATTTTATAAATAATTATTAAAAAAATTTACAGATGATTGGGGATTAATCGATTTTCAAGAGTGTTTTATTATAATTATCTGTGGTTTTGGTTTATTTAAAAAATAGAAAAATGTGCTAATAATTAGAATCCTTGCGGTAAGATACCACGCGTAGGGTTTTGGCAGTACTGTTTGCGTTAAGTATTAACAATTCCATATCCAGCAAATTGTTTTGCTGGGGGATGATATGCTAATCTTGCTCTAGTAGCAAAATACTTGTTTGATGGTTGAGTATAGCCTGGCACCTTTGCTTTTTGAAGATTCCAATTACTTGTTGGAACATCAGCACGAAGAACAACCCTGCTTGTATAGTATCTGTTTGGAGCATTAACATAGCCTGGCACCTTTGCTTTTTGGACATTCCAGTTGCCCATTGGAGAGTCTTTCCATTGTTCCCAAACTGGTTTTGTATCTGATGGAGGTGGTGTCTGGGCTGATGGTTTTGGTTGTGGAGGTGCTTGTTGTTTTGGTGGAGGTGGTGCTTGTGTTGATGGTTTGGCAGATACTTGAGTAGAAAGCTGAGCTATTCTTGCTTCAAGTTCAGCAATTTTTGCTTCAAGATCCTTTTTTGTTGTTTTTGAACTTGGTTTCTTTGACATGTAGCTTCTCTTGAAAGTCAGGGGTTTATTTACATTATGTTTAATTCAAACTCGAAAAACTGATCAAGTTTTATAAACAATTGATAACTATTTTGATTATTGGACGATTTTGAAAAAGAATATCCTGGATTTGATTGGAAGAATACACCTGCCTACAAGCATCCTAGAGGAAAAAATTGTCCTTGTCCTAAACATGAGTACATACGAGAGCAAATCAATGTTGCAAAAACGATTAATCAGACAAGCAAGGAACCTGCAAAAGTCACTTTAAAGTTCTGTCCCGATCATCATGATGTATACATGAAAGAGGTAATACCATCAATGCCACTAAAGTATAGACTGCTAACAAAAGTCGCGTTAAAGATTGGTGCAATTCAAATTGAAAAATTAACTTACATGCAATCTGATTTGTGTTTTTACTGTAAATTTGGCTCTGGAGGACATGATAAGAAAAGTGAGCTTCCTCCAATTGATTAAAACAAATTGCTAAACTGGACCTAGCAAAATTTTTGGTTTGTTAGGAGTGTCGTGATGACATTTTTTTGTACACAACGGACATGTTTTCCTATCCAAAAATATACACTGACAGATATGTGATTTTAGATAGCTTTCCGCGGTTTTAGAGTATTCCCCGGTTCCATTACAGAATGGACATTGAGAATTGAGTAGCTCAATTGTTCCAGTGCCCTTGCATACTGCACACTTTTTCTGCTCGCCCAACGTATGAGAACCTTGTATTAGTAATTAAAACACATGTGTTAAATTTTTTTCCAAAAATTGCATTATTAGATAAATCTAGTTAAGCTTATACTGTCAGCTCCTTCATAGTGATTCGTGACTCTTGAGGATATTCATCAATTTATTGATGAATTAGAAAAAGCAGGCGAGCTTAAACGAATAACCACACAAGTTGATTCAAACCTTGAAATTGCAGAGATCCTTAGAAGGACAATGTATGCAAATGGTCCTGCTCTTCTTTTTGAAAATGTGAAAAATCATGACATGCCAGTTTTAGGAAATACGTTTGGTTCACTAAAAAGACTTGAGATTGGTCTTGAAACATCAGATTTTACAGAAATTGGTCAGCGAATTGTAGATATGACAAAGATGGAAGTGCCTTCCGGTGTTTTAAACAAGATAAAAAAATTACCAGAGCTTGCAAAAATGGGTGATGTTTTCCCAAAGTTAGAAAAAGATGGCCCAGTAACAGAAATCGTTGATGACTCCCCGTCATTTGACAAGATTCCAATTCTAAAAACATGGCCAAAAGATGCAGGGCGATTCATAACATTTGGATGTGTTGTCACAAAACATCCAGAGACTGGCGTTAGAAATCTTGGAGTTTACAGAATGCAAATTCTTGATGGCAAACATGCGTTAATGCATTGGCAAAAACACAAGCGTGGTGCGCATCATCATGACATTACAAAAGAAAAGGGAGAAAAAATCGAGGCTGCAATAGTAATTGGTGGTGACCCTGCAACAATTTTTTCTGCAGTTGCACCTGTGCCTGAAGGACTAGACAAATTTGTGTTTGCTGGCATTACACGAAAAAAAGGAATCAAGACAATAAAGTGCAAGACAGTCGACTTGGAAGTTCCTGCTAATGCAGAAATTGTACTAGAAGGATATGTAGATCCTTTTGATGTTAGAGATGAGGGGCCTTTTGGTGATCACACAGGATACTATACTCCAAAAGAGCCGTATCCAACATTTACCTTAACTGGAATGATGCAAAGAAAAAAGCCAATCTATCTTACAACAATAGTTGGAAAACCAATTTTGGAAGATGCATACATTGGCAAGGTAATAGAGCGTTCCTTTTTACCGTTAATTAGGATGTTTCAGCCAGAGGTTGTGGATTTTTCAATGCCTGCCTCTGGGTGGTTTCAAGGTCTAGCAATAATTTCAATCAAAAAACGCTACCCAGGACAGGCAAGAAAGGTCATGATGGGGTTATGGGGGTTAGGACAGCTTTCACTGACTAAGATTTTTGTTGTAGTAGATGATGATGTGAACGTACATGACATAAACGATGTCATCTGGGCAATAACTACACGAGCTGATGCAGCAAGGGATGTTATGATAATTGATAAAACTCCGACAGACACATTGGATCCTGCATCACCTCTGCTAAATCTAGGATCAAAACTTGGAATAGATGCAACTCAAAAAACAAAAGAGGAAGGATTTGAGCGAGAGATTCAAGAGCAGGTAAAGGTTGATGATGTTACAAAAAATCTCGTTGATTCTAAATGGTCAGGCTATGGAATTTAATGCATGCATACAGTATTGTAAAAGTTATCCCTTTCTTCTACCTGATAACCAATTTGTCTTATAGAATCAATTATTCTTTGACTGGTAAGCTCAGTTGAGCGAGAACCAGTACATGATACTACCTCTTCTCCAATAAGTGTCCCGCCAAAATCATCTGCGCCATATTGAAGCGCAAGTTGCGCCATTCCAACACCATTTGTAAGCCATGATGACTGGATGTGAGGTATCAGTCCATCATACACTAATCTGCTTATTGCAATCATTTTCAAAAGCTGCATTCCCCCTGCACCAAAATTTACAGTTCCTTCTTTTTGCAATAAAGTGTTGTTTGGCTCAAAACTCCATGGAATAAATGCCATGAATCCCTTTGTTTTTTCTTGCAATGTTGCGATTTTGTTAAAATGTTCTGCAATATCTTGTACAGATTCAACATGTCCATACATCATAGTAGCTGATGCAGGAAGCCCAATTGAGTGAGCTTCTTCCATAATGCGAAGCCATTCGTCACTTGAGATCTTTTTTGGACTGATAATTTTTTTTACAGGATCAACTAGGATTTCAGAACCAGCTCCTGGAACAGATTGTAATCCAGAATCCTTTAATCGTGAGATGATTTCTTTTGTGGATGATTTTTCAACACGTGCAATCATGTCTATTTCTGATGCTGAAAGTCCATGAACCCCAACTTGTGGAAACTTTGTTCTAATCATTCTAAATGCATCCTCATAGTATTCAATTCCAAGATTTGGGTTGTGCCCTCCCTGAATGAGCACTTGTCTAATCTTAAACAAATCCCATGCAGTTTTTACTCTGGCTTCGATTTGATCAATGGTTAATGTGTATGCTTCATTATCTCCAGGAGGTCTATAAAATGCACAAAACTTGCAATCAGTAATGCAAACGTTTGTGTAGTTTAGGATTATGTTATTTACAAAAGATACTTTTTTCCCAAATTGGTTTTGTGTTAGTGTCCCTGCAACAAGGCCCATCAGAAAAACATCATCTGACTCTAAAAGCCTGACACAGTCATCAATGGCAGGTCGCTTTCCATGAAGTGAGTTTTCTAAAATGTCTCCAATTTCGCTTGCATGAATTTGTTCAGTAATTTGACTCAATTAATCTGCATTTGTTGCTTTTCAAATGCTATTTAATCTTTGAGCTGTTACCAAAATGAATCAACTTGATAAGTTTTGTATGATTGATTGTGTTTTTGATGATTTCATTTTTTACGTTATTTTTAAGTAGGGCGCAAAGCGGAGAATCATTTATGGCATCTGGTTTAGAGATAAGACTTAGTAGAATTTTAAGAAAAGGCAAAATGCTTTGCATCCCAATGGATCACGGCATTTCAAACGGACCAATTGAGGGTCTAGAAGATCCACATTCAATTATTTACAAATGCGAAAGTCATGGATTAACAAGTGTGATTATTAACAAAGGAATTCTAAAAACACTTCCAAAACCAACAAAAATTGGTATCTTGGTTCATTTTTCAAGTAGCACTTCGTTATCATCATCACCAAACAGAAAAATGTTGACAGGTACTGCAGAGGAGGCCTTGCGCCTTGGTGCTGATGGAGTATCATTGCACATCAACATTGGTGGAAAAGAAGAGCCAGAAATGCTAGAACAGCTTGGGATGACAGCAGAGCAATGTCACAAGTGGAATATGCCACTTTTAGCAATGATGTATCCTAGAGGAGAAAATATCAAAAATCCACACGATCCTGAAATTGTAGCACATGTTGCAAGAATTGGTGCAGAGTGTGGCGCAGATATTGTCAAGACGCTATATACTGGCGATATTGATTCATTTGCTAAAGTAGTAAAGAGTGTTCCAGTGCCAGTGGTAATAGCAGGCGGACCAAAAGCAAAAACTGATCTTGATGTTTTACAAATGACTGAAGACGCAATGAAAGCAGGAGCAAAAGGCGTAACTTATGGACGAAATATTTTTGCCCACAAAAATCCTGAAAAGATGGTGCAAGCACTAGCTGCAATCATATTCAAAAAAGAAACTGCAAAGGAAGCAGCAAAAAAAATTGAGCAAGAATAGAGAGTTAATTATTTTACCTAAAGTGCCAAAAAATCAATTAGGTAAATTCCTTGTACAGTTAGAAAATGACGGAATAGACATTGCTTACGTAGATCCCAAGATTCTTGCTAAAACAAAAACAAAGATGTCATCACTATTTCCATCGCCTTCTGCAAACTATGTGATACTTGATAAAGATGTTTCAAAACCCAGAGGAAGAAAGGTTGGTCGAAAGTTCAAAGTCTTGTCTAATGCAGATATAGAAAAAATTCTAGATTCTGCAAAAAAAGGCTTAGATTTTGTAATAGTTGAGGTAAAAGACTGGAAAATAATTCCACTTGAGAACATTATTGCAAAATTGCACAAGCTACATACCAAAATTTTTGCCATGGCAAAAGCGCCTGAAGAGGTACGGAAGATGTTCTCAATACTTGAGATCGGAGTAGACGGTGTCATTTTTGAGACATCATCGATTAATGAGGTAAGAGAAGCACTTGTTTATCTTGGTTCAGGAAGTTTTGATTTACAGACAGCAAAGATAATTGATATTAAAGGAGTAGGAGACGGAGAACGGGTCTGTGTAGATACTGCATCTATGCTCCACAGAGGAGAGGGAATGCTAATTGGAAGCAGGGCAAACTTTTTGTTTTTAGTTCATAACGAATCAGTCGGCTCTTCTTTTACATCACCACGACCGTTTAGAGTAAATGCTGGAGCAGTACACTGCTATACTGTATCACCAGATGGTACGACAAAGTATCTATCGGAGCTTGAAACAGGTTCTGAAGTTTTGGTTCTTGATTCAAAAGGAAAAGCACGAAGGGCTACGGTAGGAAGATCAAAAATTGAAAGACGACCAATGCTTATGATAAAAGCTCAGACAGGTGATGAGGTTGGAGGGATCATAGCTCAAGATGCAGAGACTATTCGATTTGTAAAACCAAATGGTCATCTAGTGTCTGTGACTCATTTAAAAAAAGGAGACTCGGTGCTTGTTTACTCAAAGCCTGCCACTGGCAGACACTTTGGAATGGAAGTATCTGATGAATATATTCTTGAAAAATAGACAATGACATACAAAACATGTGTCACAATAGCTGAAAAAACACCAAAAAAACTTAGTCAGATTGTAAAAAAAGCAGCAAAAAAATCAAATTATGTTGAAATACGGTTTGATTTTCTAAGCCCTCGCCAAGTTCCAGAATCATTAGAATTAGTAAAAAAATATTTGAAGAGATCTGTTTGTACTCTCCGACCAAAATCTGAAGGAGGCAAGTTTTCTGGAAACGAAAATGAAAGATTATCTATCCTGAAATTAATTGCAGAGTACAATCCGTTTCTTTTAGATGTCGAGTATAACACATTAAGAAAAAACAAACAGTTTACAAGTTATATTAAAAAAACTAGAACAGATTTGCTTGTTTCATGGCATGATTTTAAAAAAACACCAAATGACTCAGCTTTGAGCAAGATTTTAAACCAAATGACGAAATTTTCAAAAAACATCAAAATTGTAACTACTGCAAAATCAACAAACGACTCTTCACGCGTATTATCATTGTACAATAATTCCCAAAAACTGAATCTAATTGCATTTTCGATGGGCGAATATGGCAAGATGTCGCGTATTCTTTGCCTTTTTCTTGGAAGCCCCTACACCTATGTTTCACTAGGAAAAGCAATAGCACTTGGCCAATTTAGTTTAGATGAAATAAAATCTATTATCAAAATCTAGTTTTCAAAACTTATTTCTCGATAAATAGTTTAAATCAATCTTTTCTTTGACAATTCTAAATGACAAAAACTTTTGCTGTGATAGGTGATCCAATCAATCATTCACTTTCACCAAATATACATAATGCGGCATTTAGAGAACTCGGTTTAGATTGTACGTATATTGCATATAGGATACCAAAAGGAGAGCTTGCAGCAGGAGTTGAATCCTTAAAATCAATCAAAATTGCAGGATTCAATGTAACAATTCCTCATAAAGTTGAGATGCTAAAATATTTGGATATAACAGATGATAACTGTAAGCTCATAGGTGCAACAAACACAGTATCAAATGATAATGGAAAACTAAGAGGATACAACACTGACATGGATGGATTCCTTGATCCGATAAAAAAACGAAACATTACAGTAAAGGATTCAAATGTTTTATTGCTTGGTGCCGGAGGAGCTGCCAGAGCAATTGTTGTTGCATTTATTAAAGAAAATGCAGCAAAGATAACAATAGCCAATAGAACAAAAGAAAATGCAATAAAACTAGTACAGTTTGCTCAAAAACTTGGACTAGATGCAGTTGCAAAATCTTTTCAAGAAATTGAGGCATCACCACAACACGAATTCATTGTAAATGCAACGTCGATAGGCCTAAAAAATGAGCCATCCTCTATTCCAAATGCCTGTATCAATAAAGATACAGTTGTTTATGATATTGTTTACATGCCAATGAATACTAATCTTGTTGTACAGGCAAAGAAAAATGGCGCAACAATAATTTATGGTTATGAGATGCTTTTAGGACAAGCTACTCGTTCATTTGAAATATGGCATGGCATTGATGCGCCATACGACATCATGAAAAAAGCATTGCTTGGAGGATTTTGATGCCAATAGTAAAAGCTAGTCTGCATGGAGCAATCTCCATAGTTAACGCAATAGCTACTGGGAAAGGTGCTACGCTTGGAATATCATCTAAAGTTGAAACAGAAGTAGAGGCATCACATGGAAAAGGAATCATAATAGAATCGGAAACAAAAAACCTTAGTTCGCGATTAATAAGCAAAGTCGTAGAAAAAATAGTACCAAAAGGCGATCTTGAAAAGACAAAGCTTAGAATCTCATTAAAGTCTGAAATTCCAACTTGTTATGGGTTAAAAAGCTCTAGTGCAATATCATCTGCAGTTGCATTAGCATGTGCAAAGTTATTCAACCCTAGCCTAAATGACTCACAGGTACTAGTTGCAGGAGTTGATGCATCTATTGAAACAGGAGTTAGCATTACAGGGGCTTATGATGATGCATGTGGCTGTTACTATGGAGGCTTTATGGTTACTGATAATTACAAAAGAAAAATAATTCATTCAGAAAAAGGTCCACGAAACCTATCAGTTGTAATATTTATTCCAAAATCGCGTAAACGTGGAAACATTAGAAATCTAAAAACTCAAAGTGCAATTTTTGAGCAAGCGTGGAATCTTGCAAAAAATTCAGACTATTGGAATGCCATGATTTTAAACGGACTTGCAACTTCAACTGTCTTAAATTCTGATCCTAGAATAATTGCAGAACTTGTTGAAATGGGGGCTTTGGGAGCATCAATATCAGGTAATGGTCCATCTATTGCAGCAGTTGCCAAAAAAACTAATATTTCAAATCTAAAGAAAGTTTTTTCATCATTTGAAGGTAAAACTGTAGTTTATGAAGTAAATAACAAAAAGGCCGAAGTGTATGAACTGTAGAATAGAAAAAACAAAAATTAGTGGAACGCTAGTTTGTCCCCCAAACAAAAGCTACACACATAGGGCAATTTTTTTAGCATCATTTGCTGACGGTAAAAGCATTATCAAAAACGTACTATATTCACGAGACACTAATGCCACCATATCTGCGTGCAAAAGTTTTGGAGCCACAATAATACAAGACAACTCTAGTCTTACAGTAAATGGAATCAAAAAAATCAAGTCAGACTTTGAAATTGACGCATCAAATTCTGGAACAACAATACGTATAGCATCTGCTCTGGCAGCCTTAGGTGAAGGAAAAACTGTACTTTCAGGTGATGAAAGCCTTAGACAAAGACCTATGCAGCCTCTTTTAGATGCGTTAGAATCCATAGGTGCAAAATGTTCATCTGCAAACGGCAAGCCGCCTCTTTCCATTATAGGTAAAGCCAAGGGTGGTGAAGTTACCATTCCTGGAAATATATCAAGCCAATTTGTATCTGCCTTGATGATAATGAGTCCACTAACTGAAAGTGGTCTTGTTTTGAATATAGATGGAGATTTGGTCTCAAAACCATATATTGATGCAACAGCTGCTGCTATGAAAAAATTTGGTGTAACAGTCAATACTGTCAAGCCATACAAAAACTATATCATTTCTCAACAAAAATACAAGCCAACAACATTTACTGTTCCTTCTGATTTTTCAAGTCTTGCCATGTTACTTTCAGCATCTATTTTACTTGGAGACAACATCACAATTAAAACAACTATAGATGATTTGCCACAAGCAGACAAGGCAATTTTTGATATTCTAAAAAGTTTAGGAGTAATTGTAAATGTTGAAAAGGAAAGTGTGACTGTACAGTCTCAGAAACCTCTAAACGGTGGCAAATTTGATCTGAGTGATTCACCTGATCTTCTTCCACCTCTTGCAATTCTTTCACTTAAATCTACAAAACCAATTTACATCTTTAATGTAAAACATGCAAGATACAAAGAAACTGACAGAATTGCAATTCTTGCAAGAGAGTTGAAAAAACTAGGTATCAGTGTAGAAGAAAAAGAAGACGGATTAATTCTTGAATCAACAGATAAACTACATTCTGCTGATTTGAATTCGGAGAATGATCATAGATTGTTTATGGCATTTTGTATTGCAGGAATGTATGTTGGTAACTGTACTGTATCAGAGCCTGAATCAATTGATGTTTCCTATCCCAGTTTTATTTCTGATCTTAATAGTGTTGGAGGAAAGATTTTACTTTCATAATAGTTTAAAACTACGAGTATAACTCAAAAAAATAGTCGTAAACTCTTTTCAAATGTGTGTAACAGTACCAATTAATTATCGTTATAAGCACCTATAGTGAGGTCAAATTATTGCCTGGTAGTTCTATTGGTCAGAGACTGGTTTTAACAAGTTTTGGTGAAAGCCATGGCATATGTGTGGGTACAGTGCTAGATGGCTGCCCTGCAGGATTAGAGATTGATGAAAATGACATTCAAAAGATGCTTGATTTAAGAAAACCAGGTCAATCACTTGTCTCAACACAGAGAAAAGAAGAAGACAAAGTTGAGATCCTATCTGGAATTTTTAGGGGTTACACTACTGGTGCACCAATTGCCATGATCATTTGGAATGCAGATCATGATTCACGTGCTTATGAACAGCTTAGAACAAAAATGAGACCAGGACACTCTGATTATCCTGCTTTAATAAAATATAAAAAATTCAATGACTTTAGAGGGGGTGGAAGATTTTCTGGAAGATTGACAGCTACTCATGTCATGGGTGGCGCAATTGCACGAAAATTACTTAAAATAACATTAGGTATTGAAACTAATTCTTACACTTTGCAGATTGGAAAAATAAGAATGAGCAAGGTAACTCAACAAATGATGAAAATGATTTATTCAAATGAGGTACGCTGCCCAGATAAAAAGACTGCAAAAAAAATGCGAGACATAATTCTTGCTGCCAGAAAAAAAGGAGACTCTCTTGGAGGAGTAATCGAATCAGTTACAACTAATCTGCCGGTTGGACTAGGTGAGCCAATTTTTGGATCACTGGAATCGGATCTTGGGAAAGCACTTTACTCAATACCTGCTGTAAAAGGAATAGAGTTTGGTTCTGGTTTTGCAGGAGCTGAGACATTTGGTTCTCTAAATAATGATCCTTACATGATAAAAGATGGCAAGATTGTGACTAAAACTAACAATTCGGGGGGAATATTAGGAGGCCTTTCAAATGGTATGCCAATAGTTTTACGCATAGCATTCAAGCCGGCTTCATCAATATTGAAAAAGCAAACTACTGTCGATATCAAAACAAAAAAGCCCACTAGTTTACAAGTTACTGGCAGGCATGATCCTTGTGTTGTTCCACGTGCACCACCAGTTGTGGATTCACTAGTTTCGTTAGTTCTAGCGGATCACGCATTGCAAGGTGGCTTCATAAAACCTGTTTTGTAGTATTATGTCACATATAGACGAATTACGAAATAAGGTAGACGAAGTCACGCTTGAAATGATCAAGCTGTTAAAAATACGAACAGATATTGCAAAAGAGATTGGCAATATCAAAAAAAATCTTGGACTTGGCATAACAGATCAAACCAGAGAGGAACAATTACGAGCAAAAATTATTTCGTTATGTCATGACATAGGACTAGATGAATCCGTTGGCACAAAATTTTTAAACTTTCTATTAACCGAGTCTGTAAAAATTCAGTCAGAAACAAAACAAACGCATCTTTCAGTTTTTTTAAAAGCAAAGGCGCTTGAAGAGGAAGGAAAGAAAATCATCCACATGGAAGTTGGAGAGCCTGATTTTTCTCCTCCAAAGATTGTCAAAAATGCATTAGAGGAAGTCTATGACAGAGGTTTTGTAAAATATGGTCAAGCCAGAGGAATGCCAGCCTTTCGTACTGCACTTGCAGAATCAGTTGCCAAACAATACGGAACAAATACAAAACCAGAAAACATCATAGTTTGCCCTGGTGCAAGGTTTGCAGTTTACCTCTCAATTACAACACTTTTGAATGCAGGTGATGAGGTAATCGTAATAGAACCTGCATGGCCTGCCTACAGAGAATGTGCACAAAATTCTGGAATAAAAGTACGTTCAATCAAAACCACTCTTGAAAACAAATGGGAGCCATCAGTGCAACAAATCGATGATGCGATTAATTCGAACACAAAAATGATTATTTTAAACTATCCAAACAATCCCACAGGTAAAATACTACCACCAAAACTTCAAGATAAAATTATAGAGCTTGCAATCAAAAATGATCTCTACATATTAAGTGATGAAATTTATTCACAATACACATACAATAAAGAATGGAAAAGTGTTCTTTCATACAATTATAAAAAAAGCATTATCACACAATCATTTTCTAAATCTCACTCAATGACAGGATTTAGAATAGGTTACGCAATTTCAGATTCACAAACAATAGACAAAATGGCAAAACTGCAAGCTTTGTGTTTAACAAATGTATCAGAACCAATGCAATATGTCGCATTACAAGCACTCAAAGCTGATACAAGCAATAATTCTATTAACATGAAATCAAGGCTAAATACTGTGATTCAGAAAGCAAAAGCTATGAAATTGGATTTTGTTGAGCCTGATGGTGCTATGTATCTATTTGTAAGATTGGGAAATGAAAGTTTTGATGCAACAAAATTTACAAATGAAGCATTGAATTTTGGACTTGCGCTTGCTCCTGGTGAGGCATTTGGAGATTACAAGAATTTTATCAGAATTTCCACAGGCATAGAAGAAAAGAATCTAATGGAAGGGATGTCCCTATTAAAAACGGTACTAGATAAGAAATGAAAAAGAAGATTACAATACTTGGAGCTGGAGGAAAAATGGGGAAATGGTTTTCAAATTATTTTCTTGACAAAGGATATGATGTGATTGTTTATGATTCAGAAGCTGAGATCAAGGGCAAATCATTTATCAAAGCACAGTCTTTGGTTGGTGCAGTATTAAATACAGATTATGTAATGCTGTGTACACCTACAAGACGAACACCAGAAATTATTAGATTAATCGCAAAAGAAATGAAACGTGGTTCTTATATAATTGAAATTTCATCGCATAAAACGAAAACAGCTACCTCGCTTGCAAAAATTCCATCAAAGGTCAACCCAATATGCATACATCCGATGTTTGGGCCAGGAGCAAAAAAAATTGAGAATCAAAATATAATTTCTGTACCAATCAAGGATGCAAAAAAAGAACTAGCTGTTGCAAAATCACTTTTCCCTGGAGCAAATTTTGTAACTATTGATGTTATTGAGCACGATAAGAAAATTGCAGTGATTTTAGGTTTAACACATCTTATTAATTTGGTTTTTGCAAATGTTATCTCAAAAGATGACAAAATTTCTTTAACTGAAAAAATGTCAGGGACTACTTTCAAGGTCCAAAAAATATTAGCAGAAAGCATACTAACAGAATCACCAGACTTGATTGAAACGATTATTTCAAATCTAGAGATAAGAAAATTTGCCGAAGAGTTCTGGAAAGACTTGGGCAGGATACTAACATACATTCAAGAAGCAAAATCAGAACAAATTATCGAATATGTCACTACCTGCCAAAAGGAATTAGCAAAAAATGTGAATTTAGAAGAATCCTATAAAAAATTAACAGCTATGGTAAATGCTATTGAAAAATAATCAATATGCGTGCAACAAAAATTGTAACATGTTTTATCATAAATGAAGACAAAATCCTCATCTTAAAGCGAAGTAATAAAGTAAAATCAATGAAAGGGTTATGGGCAGGAGTTAGCGGCATTATAGAAAAAGATGAATCTCCTCTTGCAAGAGCCAAAAGAGAGATTTTTGAAGAAGTTGGATTGCATGATGGTCAGATCAAGCTTTTAAAATCTGAAAAAGAAATGAGTATAGTTTCTCCTCAATACAAAAACCATGAATGGCTAGTATTTCCTTTCCTATTTAGTACTGAAAATCCGACAATAAAGCTCAATTGGGAAAATTCTGATTATAGGTGGATAAGTATTGATGAAATTGAAAAATTTGAAACGGTTCCCAGTTTAGATAAGGTCTTGTTCAATCTGCTCTAAATTTTTGCTTTCTTTAGCATACTTTCTTTGTTGGGGTAGCATTACATAGACGCAGGCCCCACCACACATGGTACACGGTACGTTGTTGCCATCTCTTTGTCCTGTTCTACTATGAATGCGTGCAGCTTCTTCAGGATCAATTGATAATGCAAGTTGTTTTTCCCAATCTAGTGTGCGACGAGCCTCTGTCATCTGCATATCCCACTTGATTGCTTTTTCACGTAATTTGACAAGATCAGCTGCATGTGCTGCTATTCGATATGCGATTAGTCCTGCCTTTACTTCTTGTGCATTAGGTAACGCCAAGTGTTCTGATGGCGTCAAATAACAAAGAAGATCAACGCCTTCACTTGCAGACACTGCAGCACCTATTGCACTGGCTATATGATCATGTCCTGATGCAATATCCGTTACAATCGGCCCCAAAACATAGTATGGCACATCACCGATTAATGATTTAGCTAATCGGACATTGGCGGCAACTTCGTTTAGTGGGACATGGCCTGGCCCCTCTACCATCACTTGTACATCGTTTTCGTGTGCCTGTTTAGTTAGTCGTGCGACATTAATCATTTCTTGCACTTGGAGCTCATCATGAGAGTCTAGGATTGAGCCTGGCCGTAGTGCATCGCCAAGGCTAAATGTAACATCATATTTTCTTGCAATCTCAGTCAGATAATCATAATGAGCAAAGTAGGGGTTTTCTTTGTCATATCTTAACATCCATGCAGCAGTAATTGTGCCGCCTTTGCTAACTATACCGCCATATCTTTCCACTTTTAGTATTCTTTTTGCGATTTCTTTTGTAATACCTGCATGGATTGTAGTATAGTCTACTCCATCTTTGGCATTATTCTCAAACGCGTTAAGAAAATCGTCTTCTGTTATATCAAGTGGATTTTTATGCTTTTCAACGCCATGATTGTAAGCCTCGTAAATTGGAACTGTTCCGAAGGTTATTGGTGCAGCGTCTAAAAGGGTGCGCCTTATCAGTTGGACGTCGCCACCATCACTTAGATCCATTATAGTATCGGCATGATATTTTACGGCAACCTTTGCCTTTTCTATTTCCTCTTCCAGATCAACCTTTAGAGTAGAAGTGCCAATGTTTACATTGACTTTAGTTTTCATTCCTTTTCCAATTCCAACGTTGTGTATCTTTTGTGGTCTAACGTTGTTACTTGGAATAATTATTGAGCCGTGGGCAATTTTTGGAAGCAACCATTCTATCGTTACGTCTTCGTCTTTTGCAACAAGATTCATTTCGTCTGTTGCTATGCCCCTTCTTGCAGAGCTCATTTGTGTGCCCATAACAACTTAATTACATTTTTACTGGATTTAAACAATAGTCATAAGCGATGTTGGTATGAATGTACTTTCTATTGGAGGAAGCGATCCATCAAGTGGTGCAGGAATACAAAGTGATGTAAGGACATTCACATCACTAGGTGTTCATGGATTGACTGTTGTAACAGCAATAACTAGTCAAAATACTGTAAAGTTCTCTAAAACAGAATCGGTTTCTTCAAGCATGGTCAAAGATCAGATTGATGTAATCTTTTCTGACTTTGCTGTTGATGCAATCAAAATAGGAATGGTTTACAAAAGTTCTATCATAAAAGCTATCTACTCAGAATTAAAAAATGTAAAAGCGCCAATAATTTTAGATCCAGTTATACGGTCAACTACTAATGGAAGCCTTATTGAAAAAAATGCTTTAAACACATACAAAAAATTGCTTCTCCCTTTGTCATTTGTGATAACACCAAACGTATCAGAAGCTGAAAAATTAACAAAATTTAAGATTTCAACAAAAAATGATGCGCTAAAATGTGCACTAAAAATTAAAGATCTTGGAGCAAAAAATGTTGTAATTACAGGAAATCAGTTTAAAAAAGGACATGTTGATGATTTTGTTCTAGAAAATACTACACATTACTCTATTTCAGGTAAAAAATTGCAAATGGTTAATCATGGTAGTGGCTGTAATTATTCTGCGTCGCTAGCTGTAGCAATTGCTGCTGGAAAATCTTTGCGTAATGCAGTAAAATTTGCAAAAAATTATGCCTACAATTCAATAAAAAACTCTAAAAAAATTGGTAAAGGAGTATCAATTACAAATTACAAAAAGTCAGAAATAGAAAAAAGTCTTAGTAATTCAATACTATATTTTAAAAATTTAAGAAATATTCATTCACTTATACCTGAATGCCAAACCAATTTTGTCTATTCAAAACCACAGCCAAAATCAATACACGATATTCTTGGCATATCTGGAAGAATTGTTAGAGCTGGAACGAGCGTCAATGTTGCAGGAAATTTGGAATATGGTGCCTCAAGACATGTGGCATCTACAATTTTAGCTGTAACAAAAAAATTTCCTTTGATAAGATCTGCGTTGAATTTGAAATATGATTCCAAAATAATTGAAAAATTTAGAGAGTATGGCTTGACTGTATTAAGCTATGATAGGACAAAAGAACCATCAAGTATCAAAAGAAAAGAAAATTCGTCTGTTTTGTGGGGAATAAAAAGTTCGATTAAAAAAACAATCAATCCACCTGATATAATATTTCACAGAGGAGATTTCGGTAAAGAGCCAATGATTGTAGTTTTTGGTAAAAATCCATCCGAAGTGATAAAAAAGATTTCAAGTATTTTGTAGTGCAAATACGTAGAAATCTATAACTCAACATAAATAACCAACTTTTCAAATACCATTTCATGAAAGCAGTAATACTTGCAGGGGGTCTTGGCACAAGGCTGCAACCATATACTACTTTTCTTCCAAAACCTATGTTGCCCTTGGGTGAAAAGCCGCTGTTAGAGCATCTAATAGACTGGCTAAGGAAAAATGGTGTATCTTCGATTGTTTTGTGTGTAAGTTATCTTAGAAAGACAATTGAAGATTATTTCGAGTCAGGTGACAGATTTGGTGTTAGCATCGAATATGCGATAGCAAACAGACCACTTGCAACTGCAGGTCAGCTTAAAACTGCTGAACAATTTGTCAATGATTCATTTGTATGTGTGTATGGAGATTCTATTTTTGATTTTAATTTACGACGTATGATAGATCAGCACAAGAAGAAAAGATCCTTTATTACAATGAGCCTTTATGAATACAAAACAAACCTTCCATATGGCATTATAGAAACCAATTCCAATGGCAGAGTAACAGCATGGAATGAAAAACCAGCAATTAATGGAAATATTAACATTGGATGCTACGTTATGGAGCCCCAAGTATTTTCTCTTATTCCGTCTGACAAACCGTTTGGGATGGATCAGGTAATTAAAAAGGCGTTAAGCACTAAAAAACAGGTAAACAGTTTCTTGATAAAGAAGGGCTTTATCGATATAGGAGACAAGGCATCATATAGAAAAGCATATCAACAATTCCTAGAAAAGTTAGGAAATATTTGATAAAAGAATATGGACGAATTAATAATTAGAGAATTGCAAGAAGCCGATCTTTTTAGTGGCTTTCTAGAATCGCTTGATTCATTACGAAAGACAAGCAACCTGAACACTCAGAAAGCAAAACAAATCTATGCAAAAATAAAATCAAATCCAAATCATGTAATATTTGTAGCAGTTTTAGATGGAAAAGTTGTTGGCTCAACTACCATGATTATTGAGCCAAAGTTCATTCATGATGGAGGATATGTCGGGCATATTGAAGATGTGGTTGTATCCAAGCCACATCAAGGAAAAGGAATTGGTGAAAAAATAGTTCGTGTGCTTTTGGAGTATGCCAAAAAAAACAACTGTTACAAAACTATACTAGATTGTAAAGATAACGTCAAACCATTTTACGAGAAAATTGGCTTTAAAAAAGAAGCAAATTGTATGAGATTTGATCATAGTTAGAAATACTCTTTTTTTGGTCTTTTCTTTTTCTCTCTGAGTAGCAAGACACCTACTGCCATAACTGGAATTGATACTGAAATAAAGAGCGGTGGAGTTATAGATACTGCAAAGACAAGATGACTAGAGTCTATCTTGTCAAGTAATGTATATGCATATGACATGCCACCTAGGAGTACTACACCCCCTGCGATTATCATGATACCTATTTGTTTTGAACCATATTTTTTTGCCATGATAAATGATGTTCCAGCCAAGACCAATGCTGGCGCTATGCCTATTGAGATAAACTGTAAAACTTTTGGTGCCGGTTCTACTTCGCGTTGAGGTTCAATCATAAAATCATATAATGTTATTATTTCGCCAACAAATATTACAAACAAACCAAGACTTGCAGCTGCTACATATTTCTCAACTGCCATACAAAATCATTTTAATTTACAATAAATAAATGTGCAGAGTATCAGACAATACCTACAAGGCTAGCTAATTCTTTTCTGCACGATGCTCCTAAAGATTCAGCTGCTTTTTCTGGCGATATTTTGTTCAAAAAGATCCCATAACCACGCTCAAGGCCAGACCAAGCATCGGTCAATGGATAAACTTCAATATGCCAGTGAATCTGACGACTGTTTTTCTTTTCAGGTGAAAGATGAAAAACCAAGTTATATGAAATGTCTTTTATGCTGTTTGTAAGACCGCCTAATGTTGCCCTTAAAATCAAGGACAAATCATTGATCTCTTTTTGAGTTATTTTTGAAAAACTAGTTGTATGTTTTTTTGGACTAATCCAAAATTCGAAAGGATGTGATGGCGCCCAAGGACAAAAGGCAATAAAACCTTCTGTCTGCAACACCTGCCTTTGACCACCAGTTTCTGTACTTACTGTTTGGCACATTGGGCAGACACCTTTTTCGTTAAGAATTTTATGTGATGCCTCAGCTTCTTCTTCAATTATTGGCGGAATTGTAGAAAAAGTAACCATGTTTATGTGTGGATGTAGTATGCTTGTTCCTGAGTCTTTACCGTGGTTTACGTATATTGAAACATAAGTAACGCCTTTTTGCGTGTATAGCCACCTCATTCTATCCTGGATAACAACGAGTATGTTTGACCATTGTTCAACTGGAATTGTTGCCAGAGAATCCTTGTGGTTTGATGAAGCTACTACAACGTAATGATATCCATACGCAGGCTCGCTATACAATGGTCTGTCACTGTAGGTATTTTCATTTGCAATAGAAACTGCCGGAGATCTGCTTTCAAATACCCTTACAGACCAATCTTCCACATAGGAATCCTCACTATCTTGTAGTCTTTTTAGCATCCCATCCTTTGCAACTAGTGACAATAATGATGGGTTTGTCATTGCCTCATTGCCAGGACAAAAAGCACATTTCTTTGGATCGTTTTTTTTCTCGCCGTTTGGCGAAACTATAACTAGTCTTTCTAAAACATAATCCTTACGCATATCTCCCATAGTGGATAGTGACAGAATGTGTGTGTAAAAACTTTTCACATCATTAAAGATCTAATTTTGATATGACTGATCCGTGTTGGAAGCTTTAAAGTGACCAAAATCAAGTGTTCAACTGGGGCTGGACAGAATTACCGAAAATTCCGATGTTCATATGATTTATGTTTTGTTGGATGGTGTTGGCGATCTTCCTCACCCAGATCTAAAAGGTAAGACGCCGTTAGATTCTGCAGTTACACCTAATCTTGACAGACTAGCAAAAAACGGCACGATGGGCGAGGTAATTTCCGTAGGCAGGGGAATAGCACCTGAATCAGATATTGCAGTTTTCAACATGTTAGGATACAGGTTTCAACATGCAAATTATGTTGGAAGAGGAGTAATTGAGGCCATAGGCGTCGGAATTGATTTTAAGGATGGAGATTTGGCGCTGCGAGGAAATTTTGCTACAATTGATGATGATAGAATCATCACAGATAGAAGAGCAGGAAGAAGAATAGAAAGAGATGACGCAGTTGAAATATCAAAAGAGATACAGGAAAAAACAAGATTTACAAATCTAAATGCTTCCGTTGTTGTTGCTCCAACTATTGGTCATCGTGTGACTGTCAGGATTAGATGTAAAGGAGAGGCACTTTCCTCAGATATAACAAATACAGATCCTGCCTATGCCAGAGTGGATGGCATGGGAATAGCAAAGGCTGTGAGTGATTTTTTAAAAATTGAAAAATGCCTTCCCTTAAACGAATCACCTAGTGCACGCCTTACAGCAGACTTGGTTAACGAGTTTACTGAAAAATCCTTGGCAATTATGAAGCAGAGTGTGGTAAATAAAAAAAGAAAAGAGAACAACAAAAAACCTCTCAACAGTATAATTCTTAGAGACGCAGGAAATCGCTATCCACATACAAAGCCCATAAATGAGTTGTATTCTATGAAATTTTCCTGCATCGTAGATATGCCAGTAGAGCTTGGAATTTCTGAGGTGTTAAAAATGAAAGCATTCAAAGCTGGAGGTCTTGCAGATTATGAAGAAAAGGCCAAAGCAGCTGCACAGTCAATGGAAACCCAAAATGCCATTTATGTACATTTGAAGGGCCCTGATGAATTTGGCCACGATGGTGATGCGATGGGTAAAATGAAAAACATAGAAGAGATCGATAAAAGATTTTTTGGAACCTTGCTTGATAATATTGACTCAAGTAAAGTAGCTGTAGTAATTTCTGCTGATCACTCCACACCATGCATAAACAAAGGACACAGTGATGACCCTGTACCATTGTTGGTGTCTGGAGACTTTATAAAAAAAGACAAGACATCACGGTTCACCGAAACTGAAGCAAAAAAAGGAACCATTGGATTGATTGAAGGTGCAGAAGTTGTGACTACTGCTCTTAATCTTATTAAATCGCAAATGTAGTAATTTTTCTAGTTTTTCTTATTTCTTCTGCTTTTCTACGCAAGCTGTCTATGTCTATGTTATTGTAATTACCTGATGTGTTTGCAAGTTTTTGTAATGCACGTTCCAAAATTGATATGCAAATATCATTTTCATTTTTCTGATAGTGAACCAAAGCTGCAGCAACTAGAATTAGCCCCTGTACAAGATCCTTTTCATCTTCATAACATTTTTTCCAAACTCCTTCAAGAACCTCATGGCATTCCCAGTATCTTTCATTGTTAAAGTAGAAAATACCCTTTCTTATGGCCTCATCTTTTTCCATGTGTTCTTCAACTACATGCTTTGCATGATCTAATTTTGCAATGGGTTGCAGTCTTTTTACCAGCTCATCTAGCTGTTCTTTAGGAATCGAAATATCGTATTCTACATACTTGGTTGAAACCCGAGTATCACGTATTGTTACATCAAGTCCTGTACAAAGGTTACGAGCCTTAGAGAGAAGATAATCTACATCAGTTGGGCTATAATCGTTATTTTTCAAATGTAACATAAAACGATCCATGTTATATTGGACTTGGGTTTTCTTAAATTTCTTTTTTAATTTCAATTAAGATTTATATGAACTATAGAAAAGGTTTGTGATACATGTCAGTAATTGAAACCGTTAGTGATGTAAGTAATCCATTTCTGTCTAGACGAGAAATTACCTGTAACTTTGCTGGTCTTGGCGGGAAATTAAAAAAACTTGAAGCCTCAGAGATGATTACAAAAGAATTCAAGCTTGACGGGAAAGTTGTTATTCCAATAAAAATGAAAACCCAGGCAGGAAAGCCTGTTGTCACTGGCACCTTTTATGTATATGAAGATGAAAAGATGGCAAAACAACAAGTCAGCCCAGTAATTTTTGAGATATTAGAAAAAGGAAAGAAAAAAGATACCGCTGTTACAGAAGAAAAGCCACAAGAACAAAAGGCAGATGCCAAAGTAGAAGAAAAAACTGAGCAGAAAGCCGAACAGGAGAAAAAGGAATAATTGGCTGGAAAAAAAGGTTCGAGTCCAACTGTTAACAAATATTACAAGGTAGATGGAGATAAGGTAACTCGAGTTCGCAAAATCTGTTCCCGTTGTGGAAAGGGAGTTTTTATGTCTCAACACAAAGATAGACATACTTGCGGTAAATGTGGTCTAACAGAATTCTTGCAAAAATAAATTAATTTTGTATACTAGTACAATTTCTTTCTTTTAAGAGTCGAACTTTTTTCTTCTAGTTTCTTTAGTTTTTCTAGCAGACTTGGTTCTATCTTTATTTTTGCAAGTGATTCTGCTGATACTTTGATAATGTTAGAGTCAAGTGTGATATTTGTTGTTGGAAGTTTTTTTTCAATCCAAAACTTTATTGTTTTATCTTCTAATTTGAAATCTCGAAATCCAGCTGGAAACTTTTTTGTGATATGTGATAGTAATGTTTTATCATTAAAAACAGCCTTGGGATCAAAAAGTCTTGTAGAATCCGCATATACATTTTCAAACAGATTTCCAGAGATTTCATCTGAAAGTATCTCCATTTTTGATGCTCTGCGTATGAGCTCTAGATAATGAAGAAACTCGTGAGCTAAAATTGCGTGTATTGTTCCTTTCAATCCATAGGCAATCAGCGGGGCAGTTAGCTGTATAACAATTTGCAAGCGATCATCTAATACAATTGGGATAGTTCGTGCAAACAGTATTCCATAATCATAAGAGTTTGAAGATGTGATTACTGTTGAGGGTTCAACGTAAGCAATTGGATAATTGAGTCCTGATGCTTTTTGTATTCTGTTTATGCCAGCTACTGCAACAGGAAAACGCGTCTCAATTAGTGAAATTACCTTTTCTGGCAAAATGGCATTTTGCCTCGCTTCCTTTATTTTTAAAAGTGGATTCAACGATTCAAATCAAAAAGTGCGTATAAAAAGTGCTTTGGCAATATGTTTTGTAGTTAAATTATTGAGAAAATTTGACCGAGGATTTATGATTTTATTTAAACTAGTCTTATCTCATAAAAGTCAAATTCTTTACAACTACACTTTGTGTTAATCAAGTCAGTCAGGTTTGGAAACACATTAGTTCCCTCAACAAATCTCTTGATTGGTAGACCTCCATCAGCAGTCATAGATAAAGAAAATGAGTTTGAGGAAAGCAATTTGTATTTTACAGAGTAGATTGTTTTTTCGTTTCGTTTGGTTTTGTCATAAACTGCAATAATATTTTCTATGAGAGTTTCAATTGGTTTTAGATCATCTTTTGTTATACTACCTTCTGTCTCAACATGTAACTGGACTTTTGTTTTAAATAGAAATGATGTTTTTAGATTTTGTTTTATTTGATGGAGGTTGTGTATTACCACCTTGTCTTGAGTTATTTTTTTTGCTAGTTGGATGTTTCTTTTTTTTGGATTTATTACCTTTACAAAAAAAGGTCTACCTTTGTTTAATACAAGACTTGACTTGTCTTCACCACCAATCCATGTTATCTTGATTTGGTCTGCATCAAACTTGTCAAAGACAAGTTTGGCAATCTTTCCTTCCACACTATCAAATGTACATATTCCATGGTTGTTGCATGTACGACAGCCCTTTCCCTCACAGTTTGAGCAAGGTTTTTCTTTTTGAGGTATGCCACGTTCTGTTTTTGTGTATTTACCAAAAAGAAACAATGGTTTTGATTTTACTTGACATGAATCAGTTTTGAGATCTATTGTGATTGTGATTTCAGGATTAAGATAGTCAATTCTACTTTTTGTTTTCTTTGAAAAGATTTTTGCTATTTGGTTTGTAAAATCAGTCTTTACGCTGTCTATGCCACGTAGTTGAAACTTGGATCTAATTTCATCGTCATTATCAACAATTGATGGTTTTAGGATAGCACCTACAAGAAATGTTGAAAATTCGTATTCTGATGATATCTCAAGCAGTTTGTCAACATAATAATTTATTTTCAAAAGAAAATTTTTGCATACAAAGCATTTGCTAGGTTCGCTTTTTTGCAAAAAGTGATAAATCTTTTTCCCAAGTTGTTCATACGATAAAAGTCCTAGTTTTTTTGCAAACAGTCTTCCTGTGCATATATCACATAATGGATATTCGTCCAAGATTTTTTCTGCAGTAGAAAGTATTTGAGTTAGTTTTTTTGAATGAGATTTTTGTTTTAGGTTTGATGTAGATAGTAATTTTGTTTGCAAATTCTATCCCAGTCCCATTCTTCGTAAAAATCCCTGCATCTGTCTTCCCTTTGATGCTTTCATCATACTCTTTGAGTTTTTGTAGTTTTTTAGCAGCTCCTTTACCTCATGTTCTGGCCATCCAGATCCCCTTGCAATTCTTTTGATTCTTGATGCGTTTAGCAAGTCAGGATCCGCTTTTTCCTCTTTTGTCATGCTTTGTATGATGTATCGCCATTTTTGCACCCTGTCTTCCATTTGTTCTAGCTGATCTTCTTTTACCATTCCTGATAGTCCTGGCATGGTTTCAAGAAATCCCTTTAGTGAGCCAACCTTTGTTACCTCTTCAAGCTGATAGTAAAAATCATCCATGTTCATCTTACCACTTGACATGCGTTTAAGACGAACTTCATCTGCTTCGCTCTCAAGTCTTTTTGCCAAGTCTAAAAGTGCTTGAACATCACCCATGCCCAAAAGACGTCCCACAAATCTTGTTGGAGAAAATTTTTCTAAATCATCGATGCGTTCTCCAGTTCCAACATACATTATCTGTGCACCTGTTGCTGCAGAAGCAGCTAGCGCACCTCCTCCTTTTGCTGAGCTGTCAAGTTTTGTTACTATAATTCCTCCAACTGGAACTGTTTTGTGAAATGCCTCAGCTTGTGAGTAACATTGCTGACCAATTGTGCCGTCAATTACAAGTAATGCCAAGTCAGGTTCAGCAGCTTTGCTTATCTGCTTCATCTCATCAAGCAGATCTTTTTCCTCTTTATGTCGTCCTGCTGTATCAATAAGAACAATATCAATACCAGAATCTGTAAAGTGTTTGAGGCCGTTTTTTACAACAGATGGCGAATCTTTGTTGTTTTCTTCGCCATAAACTTCGATGTTTGCCTTTTCACACATTGTTTTTAGCTGAACTAGCGCTCCTGGTCTGAATGTGTCAGCACCAATTGCACATACCTTGTATCCTTGTTTTGAGAGAAATTTGGCAAGTTTTGCAGTAATTGTTGTTTTTCCACTTCCTTGAATCCCGAGCATCAATACCTTGTTTAATTTTCCTGGCTTGAATGAAAATTCGGTCTCATTGCCAAGGAGTTTTGATAGCTCATCGTAGAGAATTTTTACAATGTGGTCTTTGCGTGAAAGACCTGGAGGAGGAGTCTCATTAAGGGATCTATGTTCTAGATTTTTTGTAATTTCAAGAACAAGTTTTACATTTACATCAGATTGTAGCAAGGCACGTTGAACATCACGTGCTAGTTCTTTGATTAGCTCTTCATCAATACCAGAAGAGCTCACTAATTTTTTTATTGCTGCTCTGAGATTGTTTTTTAGGCTATCAAGCATTGTGAGCTAATTCTGCCTCCAGTATTTCAAACCTTCCTCGATACCCATCCCACACTTTGTTAGATTTTTTGATTTTAATAGGATTTGAAAATAAAGGACAATCAGTTACCAATGTTTCTGCTTCTCCTCCCTCAAAGCTTAGATTAAATCCAAATTTTTCTGATAGTGTTTCAAGTTTTTTTAGATCCTCTTGTGTGATTTCTTTTCCAAGCCAGGACTCATCAAGGCCATCTGAGCTTACACTAATTATTATAAAATGAAAATTTTCTTTTAGGAGATTCTGCATGTATTTTTTTTGATTCTTCTTCCATAACGGCGAAACAAGTTGTACATTCAAGTTTTTGCAAATACTTTCAAATCGCTTCCTTTGAAATTCACTTAGTATTCCACCATGGAGTATTCCTTCAATTCCAAAGTGTTCCTTTGCCTTGCAAAGTATTTCTTGTAATGTATTAACCTCTGAGTTTGGGTTTGTAGAATCTGCGTCTATTGCTAGTTGCGGTATTTTCATTGCCTGTGATTGTAGTTTGGTCAAACGAATGTTTGGAAAATGCAACAACTCACTTTCATAAGATATTGGAAATACTGTTACAACACAACTAATTTGGTGCCCATCCTTTTTTGCTTGATATATAGAGTAGGTACTATCCTTACCACCAGAAAACAGTGCAGCAAGTTTCATGACAAAAAGAAATTCTAATTTAATGTAATTTTAAGTGTCAATAACAAAATTGTGTGGGAAAAGCACTGGATGCTTCAATTCTCATAATCTTCATCAAAAATCAGATGGCTTTTCCAAATCATCATCAGCATCCAAGTTAGGACTTTATTCGCATAATTTTAGTTCTGTCCATTACTTTCCAATATTCAACGTCTTGGCCTTGCTGAATTTTGCCTTTGAGTTCATCTTCAACCATGTTCATATCTAGCGTCTCAAAGGTTTCTGAATCCATTACCTGAATTGCAGAATCGGTTATTGAGATTATCTGACCCATTCTTTTGTCTATCAATGGCACATGTACTTGCATGCTGACAGGACCTACGTGTGGTCGCTTTTGATTATCAAATATGCCAACACCTACAATCCTTGCTTTGGCAGCCCCATGTTTTCCAGGTTTGCTTGTATCATATTCTACTATACGACAAGGTTCACCTGAAGGTTGATCTGAAACAGGTAAAAGTATGTAAGAACCGATCTTTAGTGATCCTAGTTCAGATGGTTTGCTCATGAAAAAACAGATTTTTGGTTGATATTTAACTTTTTTTTATTTTAATTTTTCAAGAACTGAAAGACTAACAAGATTAGTTAGTGTGATCCCTTTTCTACAAACATGACGACGTGTTTCTTCGCAATATTTGTTAACGCTTTGATGACTTTTATCACTTGCAACCTCTAGCACTACAATACTATCTCTGTATGGAAAGGTAAACTTGGGTTCCTTGTTTGAGCAAAGATCCATTCTGCCTATTCCTGCTCTTCCGACTTTGTCACGTTTTGCTATCACATCAGCTACATCTTGCATATCTGTATCTGATTCACCATACTCCAAGTAATATACAGAAACAAAATTCACGTTTTCAGAACATTCTCTTTCAAATAGTTCATCATTCATACTGAAAATAAACGAGGCCTTTTCCTGCTTGAATTTGTCCATTTCTTTTAAAATTTTTGCATTGTCCTTGAATTTTGCAATGATATAGTTATTAGCAGCAGGGGAAAAATATGGACTTCCGTCCTTTGAAAAAGTTGCCGTAGCAAAATACATCTCTTGAATATTTTTAGATCGTTGCCAAGTATCTTTTATCTCGATTGATTCATGATTGTGTAAATAAGGTGTGCAGACATATCCGCCGACTAAAAGTTCTGATGCTGCCACAAATTTAGTTAGATTTGTAGTCGATATTTATCGTTTATTAGATCGCTTTAATAACTATATTTTTATAATTTTTCAAAAATTTACTAGAAGATAACTATACGCCTGGAAAGGATTCTGACAAGCCTCGTTCTATGGCATGTGATGAATCGCCAAATATCGTGACAACAATTTTAGCTAGTTTTTCAATATCAAGCCCAGGCTCAGCTGAAACTAGGAGTATGTGTCTACTTACAGGAAATGGAAAACTGATTAGAATGATTTTATCTCTACGAGCTGCAATGTAATTAAGTGCACCCAAACTGGTATCATATTCTTCCTGCAGTGATATTTTTGCAGCATATTTCATAAATTCATGTAGTTTTTCTTCATCGCCTTCAAGAGGTTTGATGCCTTTTTTGAATCCACCTGCAGTAAGCTTGCCTTCAGAATTAATTATTGCAGCAAATCTTACACCTTCTTGCTCTAGTACGTCATTACATCTGACTTCATAGATTTGATAAGCTGCTTCTTCTTCCATAAAATTACTAAATAATTTCCGTTAATAAGAGTTAGTTGAACGGAGTGATTCGATAATTATTTAATGCTAAACAACAGCGAAACATTGTCCCACGCTAGCTCAGCCTGGTAGAGCTTCCGGCTGTAGTTGTCGGCTTTTGGCTGACGAAGTTCCAGCCTATCAGGCATACAGAAACCGGGTTGTCGAAGGTTCAAATCCTTCGCGTGGGACATAATTTTTTATAAAAAAATTTTATGGGTTGATTACTGCTCGTCCAATAATTTTCCTATCTTTCAAATCATGAAGAGCTTGATTTGCATCATCCAAGGAATATCTTTTTGATATTACTGGTTTGATTATGCCTTTCTTCGCTAAATCGATTAACTCTAACATGTCATTATAGTTTCCAGTGTATGCGCCTTGAATGGTAATTGCTTTGAGTGGAACAGTTACTAATGAAATATCTAAAGAGCCTCCAAATAGTCCCACCAAGACTAAATTTCCTCGTTTTCTTAAAACAGCCAATCCCATCTTGGCAGTATTTGGTGCATTAACAAAGTCAATTACGCTATCAGCACCTTTGTTATTACATAATGAAATGATTTTTTGTGCAGCATTTCCTGATCCTGTAGTAACAGAACCAATAACATTTGAATTTACAACAAAATCTGCACCTAATTCTTTGGCAGTTTCCAATCTCTTATCATCTAAATCAACGCAGATAATTTTAGATTTGGTAATTGCCTTTGCAATTTGTATTCCCATAAGACCAAGACCACCAGCACCA
>Ga0194119_10002600_pt1 | contig 30148 bp, 27 predicted proteins | sample TA2MahC100mmetaG_FD_148620 | JGI IMG/M metagenome (GOLD analysis project Ga0194119, IMG submission 148620) | Freshwater microbial communities from Lake Tanganyika, Tanzania - TA2015018 Mahale Deep Cast 100m | ecosystem: Environmental > Aquatic > Freshwater > Lake | place: Tanzania: Lake...
GAAAAGTGCGATCAAATATTTTGCCTTGGTGATATAGTTGGTTTCGCACTCCCATTTTTTAAGTATATCGAAACAAGAAATGCTAATGAGTGCATTAACCTGATCAAAAAAAATTGTGATAAAACGGTTATTGGCAATCATGATTTATTCGCGATTAAAAAAGTACCTGAACACAAGTTCGGTTTTGATTATGGTGCCGACTGGTATTCTCTTGATTATGACGAGCGTGCTAAAAAAGCAAAAGAAAAAATCTGGCTCTATGAGGATAATGAAATTAAATCTGCTCTTAATGAAGAGTCGATAGAATTTTTAAATAAACTTCCTGAAGTAAGCACAATTCAATTCGATAATTTCAATCTGCTCATTTCACATTTTTGCTTTCCCGATTTTACAGGTTCTGCAATTTACTTTCCGAGGGAGGCGTTCCATCTTCAAAAACATTTTGATTATATGAAAAAAGAAAATTGTCGATTTAGCATTTCAGGACACGGGCATACAGAAGGAATTATTGCCGTAAATGAAGAGTCATTTCAAAGTATTCCTTTCGGCGAGTACAATCTTATTGGCAGATCTGAATGGTTAGTGATTCCTTGTACAGCAAGAACAACAAGAACGAACGGAGTGGCAATATTAGATACATCTTTATTAGTGTTATCAACTTATAGACTTACAAATTAATTATGAAATTTCTTGGGAAATATTATGCAGCGTAAAAGAAGTATAATTAAAAATATTTCTTATTTCAGAGTATTGTTTCCAACACTTCTTACAATTGCATTATTAATAACCGCAATTTTCATTGTAGTAATACCTCAATTCGAGAATATTGTGATTGATAGAAAACGCGAAATGATACGAGAGTTAACGAATTCAACCCTAACGTTAATTAACGACTGGTATGCAAAAGAAATTTCTAATGAAATTGGAAAAGCTGAAGCACAAAGAGCTGCAATTGATCAGGTTGGCGGTTTACGATACGGAATTGAAATGAAGGATTATTTTTGGATTACTGATAAAGCACCTACAATGATTGTACACCCTTATCGAGCTGATTTAAATGGAAAAGACCTTTCCAATTTTGAAGATTCTCACGGTAAAAAGCTTTTTGTGGATATGGTAAAAGTTGTTGAGCAAAATGGCGAAGGATACGTTGATTACATGTGGCAGTGGAAAGATGATACAACTCGGATTGTTCCTAAAGTGTCATTTGTAAAATTATTTAAACCTTGGGGCTGGGTAATTGGTACGGGAATTTATATCGAGGATGTAAAGCAAGAGATAGCTTTACTCGAACAGAAAATTATTACTATCTCAATCATTATTACAATTTTGAGTTCTATCCTTCTAACTTATATCGCGCTTCAAAATATTAAGAGTGAATCACAACGTAAACAAGCGGAAGAAGAACTAAATGAGTCGAGAGAAAAATATAGACTTCTTGCTGAAGCCTCGGGTGAAGGATTAATACTGATTTTGGAAAATCAAAAGGTATTTTATAACAGCACTGTTTATTCTTTGCTTGGTTACAAAAATACAAACGTAGAACTTAAACTTTCGGATATTTTTCAAAGCTTTCCGGATTTACAGATTTTTGATTTGAATTCCTTAAAAATGAAAAGAGAATCTGAAATTAATAATGAGAAGCTGGAAACTAAGTTTAAAAAACAAGATGGCGAGCTATTAAATGTATTTTTAAGTATTTCTCAAATATCGTTTTTGAACGTTCAAGGTATTGTTATTAGCGTTAAAGATATCAGCCGGCACAAGGAAATTGAAAAGGAGCTCGATTATTCTAAAGAAAAATATTTTGCACTAACAAATCAAATCGCTATTGGTGCTTTTCGCATTACTGCAGATAAAAAGGGAAAGTTTATAGAGTATAATCAAGCTATAATTAAAATGTTAGACTATGAAAGTGAAGAAGAATTTAAAACAACTTCCTTATATGAATTTTTTGTGGATGGAGAGGATATAAAATATTTTCAAAATGAAATAAATGATAGGGGAGTTATAAAAAATAGAATTGTCGAGCTATCAAAGATTAGCGGAGAAAAGTTTACAGCATCTCTCTCAGCAGTTTTGATGCGAGCAAATGAAATTGATAATTTGTCAATTGACGGGATAATTGATGACATAAGTGAAAAGCGTAAATTGGATTTGGAAAAAGAACAGTTGATCTCTGATCTTCAAAAAACTCTTTTTGTGTTGAATCAAAAAATAACTCCATTTATTAAAAATGTACCAGCTTGCACAGTTAATACTAAATTAGCCGATGCTGTCAGTACAATGTCAGAAAAAAAATCGAAAATTATTTTTGTTAATAATGAAGAAGGAAATACAGTCGGGATTTTTTCAGATCATGATTTAAAAAGAGTTTTTTCTTTTATTAACACTGAAGAAGCTTTAATTAAGCAATTCATGAGTGCACCAGTTTATTCTATTGAATCAAATTCAGCAATTTATAATGCATTGGTAATATTCCGAGAACACAGCGTACGTTATCTTGCGGTAAATGACTTTAATAAAAATATAATTGGTGTGCTGGCATTAGATGATTTATTCGAAGCATCTTATTCAAATTATCTTTTCTTTCTAGAAAAAATTGAAAAATCAAACTCGATTGAAGAAATTATTGACTACAGAAATCAATTACTTGTTCTAATTAAGAATATGATACATAATGATGTAGCATCGAAAAATGTTACAAATTTTATTGCTATGGTTTCAGATTCGATAACAAAAAGAATCATTCAACTTTCGATAAAAGAATTAGGTCCGGCTCCAATTGAATTTTCATTTATTGCAATGGGGAGCGAAGGGAGAGAAGAGCAGACTTTATTAACTGATCAGGATAATGCAATAATCTATGAGGATCTTGAAAAAACAAATGAAGCAGAAATAAAAAATTATTTCAATCTGCTGGGCAGCAAGATTTCTGATTATTTAAATTTGGCTGGATACCAATACTGTAAAGGCGGTATAATGGCAAAAAATGAAAAGTGGTGTCAGCCTCTTTCTCATTGGAAAAAAATATTTACACATTGGGTAACTACTGCGAATCCGCAAGATTTATTAGAATCCAAAATTTTTTTTGATTTCAGATATATTTATGGTAATTCAGATTTAGTTGAGCAGCTTAAAAATCATGTTGAAAAACTTGTGAAAACAAGCAGTACATTTTTCGTTTATCTTACAGAAAATATTTTAAACGCTGAGCTGCCGGCTAACATTCAGAAATTAAAAAACGAAGTTGATTTAAAATTAATTTTACTTCCAATAGTTGACTTTGCCAGATTATACGGATTAAAACATTCTATTAATTCAGTAAATACTAATTTGCGGCTTGAGCAGTTATCAGAGAAAGGAGTTTTCTCATATGCACTATTTAAGAAAATTCAATTTCTGTATAATTACATAATGCAGACGCGCTTAAAACATCAAGCTCATTTAAGTCATGCAAAACTACCGGTTAGTAATTCGATAAATCCTAACTCACTTTTAGAGATAGATATTTCAACAATAAACCTATTGCTAAGTTTGAATGATGAACTAAAGTATAAAATCAAGTATGACTTTAAAGGGACTGTTAATATTTAAGGATATTAATAGGATTCAATGCCGTATTAAAGGATGTTAATGTTTTTGAATTATTTTCAAAATCACATAATTTTAGTAACCAAATTTTTACAATCTCATTAATAAATTCTAATTCATAAAGGAGAATATAAATGGGTATTAGTTCTGAACGAGTTAAAGATATCCTTGCATCAGAAAAATTCAAGAATCTTGTAAAGAAAAGAATGAGAGTATCGATTACGCTAACGATAATTATGCTTATAGTTTATTTCGGATTTATATTATCAATTGCATTCTACAAAGAATTACTAGCCTTCAACATAGGGGAACATCTCACCATTGGCTTACCAATTGGTATCGGGATAATTGTTTTTGCGTGGATCTTAACCGGCATTTATACTCGTTGGGCAAACAAAGAGTATGATAAATCTGTCAGAGAGCTTCGCAATAATATTCTTGAAGGTTAATCACAAAATCTAATCAAAAATTTTTAACTAGAATTTGGAGTACACTTGGAGACTATTCAATCGACTTTAGGGCAAGTTAATATTGCATCAATAATTATTTTCTTTGTTTTTGTTGCTGTAACATTAGTAATAACTTATTGGGCAGCAAAAAGAACTAAAACAACCTCAGAGTTTTATGCTGCAGATAGAAGCATTTCAGGTTTTCAAAATGGATTAGCACTTTCGGGTGATTATATGAGTGCAGCTTCATTTTTAGGAATTGCCGGAATGGTTTCATTGAAAGGTTACGATGGTTTGATTTATTCAATTGGATTTCTTGTTGGCTGGCCGTTAATAATGTTTTTAATTGCCGAACCTCTTAGAAATCTTGGCAAATTTACTTTTGCTGATGTAGTTGCATTTCGATTAAAACAAAAACCGGTGAGAATTGCTTCATCATTCGGTTCACTTATGACAATTACATTTTATTTGATTGCACAGATGGTTGGTGCCGGCTCATTGGTAAATATCTTATTCGGATTTCCTTATGAAATTGCAATTATTATAGTAGGATTAGTAATGATTGCCTACGTTTTGTTTGGCGGAATGCTTGCTACAACTTGGGTACAAATTATAAAAGCTGTGCTTTTATTAAGCGGTGCAACCTTTTTAGTTATTATGACATTATCACATTTTAACATGAATCCTATAGAATTATTTAATCAAGCTGCAGAAAAATATTCTGATGCTGTTTTGGCACCGGGTCAATTTGTAACAAATTCCTGGGATGCAGTATCATTAGGACTTGCACTCATTCTTGGTACTGCTGGACTACCTCACATTTTAATGAGATTTTTTACTGTTCCAGATGCAAAGCAAGCAAGAAAATCTGTTTTTGTTGCAACTGGATTCATTGGTTACTTTTACATTTTAACTTTCTTTATCGGTTTCGGTGCAATGGTTTTAGTTGGACAAGATGTTGTAAGCACTTTTGATAAAGGGGGAAACATGGCAGCTCTGCTTCTTGCAGAAAGTGTCGGCGGGCAATTCTTTTTAGGATTTATTGCCGCAGTGGCATTTGCAACTATTCTTGCTGTTGTTGCTGGTTTAACTTTATCCGGAGCTTCAACATTATCTCATGATTTGTACGTAAGTGTTTTCAAAAAGGGGAAAAGTGATGAAGCCGGCGAAGTAAAAGTTGCAAAAATCGCTACTCTAATTATTGGTGCATTAGCAATATTTTTAGGATTGATTTTCGAAGGGCAGAATGTTGCATTCATGGTCGGATTAGCATTTGCAATTGCTGCAAGTGCAAATTTTCCATCACTGCTTCTTTCAATTTTCTGGAAAAAATTCACTACCAAGGGCTCTGTTGCTAGTATAATTACCGGTGCTGGCTTAGCAGTATTATTGATAATACTTAGCCCGACTGTTTGGGTCGATATTTTTCATAATGAAGCTGCAATTTTCTCTCTAAAGAATCCGGCTATTATTTCAATGACTGCATCTTTTACTGTTGGAATTATTGTATCTCTTGCTACAAAGGAAAAATCTGCAGAAGAAAAATTTGAAGATGAAAAACTCCGTACTTATTTAGGGATTGGAGCAGAATAATGATTAATTTTTATAGAGGATAATAATGAAAAAATTTTTCGTAATATTTTTTATTGTGATCATATCAACATCATTAAGTCAAAATGAAAAGAATAATTTTGGTGTTTCTTTTTCGGGATTTGTAAAAACAGATATTATTTATGATTCGAGACAAACGGCTTCATTTAGGGAAGGACATTTCTTGTTATATCCCACAAACGAAAACTTGGATATCAATGGAAAAGATATTAATGCAAATTCAAATTTCAATATTCTTTCAATCCAAACGAGACTGAATGGGAAAATAACTGGTCCTGATGCATTTGGCGGAGCAACTTCAGGTGCAATTGAAGGAGAATTTTTCGGTACCTCTGATGGCGATGTAAACGGTTTCAGATTAAGACACGCATATGTAAAACTTGATTGGGAAAATACTTCAATATTGATTGGACAGACTTGGCATCCAATGTTTGTTGTTGAAATGTTTCCGGGTGTAGTATCATTTAATACTGGAGCGCCGTTCCAACCTTTTTCGCGGAATCCGCAAATCAGATTCAGTTATTCCAGCCAAGGATTTAAATTTATTTTCGCTGCATTATCTCAACGTGATTTTACAAGCAGCGGCCCGGATGGATTCAGCAGTTCATATCTTAGAAACGCTATTTTGCCTAATCTGCATGCACAAGTTCAATATTCAAATAATGGAAATTTGTTTGGAATTGGAGTCGATTATAAAAAACTAATTCCGAGATTATCGACTACAAAGAAAATTGTTACTGATAATTCAATTAGTAGTTTTTCTGCAATTGGATATACCAAATTAAATATTGATCCGGTTGTAATTAAAGCTGAAGCAGTTATTGGGAATAATCTTGCTGATCATCTAATGCTTGGAGGTTATGCTGTAAAATCAATAAATACTGCAACTGGAAGTGAAGAATACAGTTCGATTGAATCTTATTCTATGTGGGGTGAAATTTCTACGGGAAAGGAAATTGAATACGCACTTTTCGCTGGATTTTCAAACAACCTTGGTGCAAATGATAATTTAGTTGGCAGTTATTATGGAAGAGGATTGAATATTGAAAACCTATTTCGAATTTCTCCTCGCATTCAATGGAATAGCGGAAAGACTAGGATAGCAACTGAATTGGAATATACTTCTGCTTTTTACGGAACACCAAATAATTTGAATAAAGGAAAAGTTGAGAATTCAAAAAGTATTTCCAATTTGCGTTTACTATTGGCTGTATTTTATTTCTTCTAAAATAAGGGTGGAGTTAATCCACCCTTCTTCTTTCTGAAATTGAAAACTTATTTAAATTCTGTGCAATTATATTCTATATCTTTCAATGTGAATTTCCCATATATAAAACCCCCAGTATGTTTACGCCAAATTAGGTTTGCCTCAGTTGCAATTTTTCTTCCATTAAATTCTTTATAATTTCTTAATGGAGTAAACCATGGATAATTGTTGTATTCAATTCCGTCTGCTGATTCATAACGATCCTCTGAAGAAAAATTAATCAGCTCTCCAGCATAGTTGAAATATAATACTGCAGAAATGGTTTCATTTTGATTTGTAAATCGGGCTTTTACAGACAAGGAATCAATTTCTTCCCATAAAATATTTTTATCAATTAACGCAGCTGGTGCCATTATGCACATATCATTAAACATAGTAACAGTTTCGCCTCTATTCATTTTGGTTCCTTTAGCATCAGCTACTTGAAACAAATTTGCAACTTTAATCTGCATAGTTGCATTTGCTCCAACATTTAAGTGCAAACCATTGAAAGGAAGCCCAAACATTTTTGATTCTATTTAAAAATCTCTTGTTGGTTCATCATAAAAATTATATTGAATTGATTTGAATTCTAAAAAATCTGAATTAGGTTTTGGTTTTATTCCACCTACAAAAACCGCTTTAAAATTGTGAATCTTTTCCTTTCTCAATGCCCCGCAATATATAATGTATTTTTGTACTTGAATTGGGAGATGTGCTAAATCTTGTTCCGTTAAAATTGGCTGCTGAGTATATCTATTAAGACCTATTATTGCTTCAGCTTTAAAAATATTTTTATAACTCGAAGGGAGACTACCGGCAAGAGATATAATCACAGGAATTAAAATTATAACATTTGCAATCGTTCCGTTTTTAGCATCGCTCCAATCTAAAATAATTAAGAATTGTGATAAAAGAATTCCAAGCCCTCCAAAGAACCACCAAAATTCTAAATTGATTATAAATAATATAGCACATGCGATAAATAAACATGCAGCTAATAACCAAATTAGTCCAATAAATTTTGAAATAGAAAGTGTTAGGGCATCAAGTTTGGCAAATCCAAAAGCTTTTGAAAAACCCATTAGATGAATTAAGCCGTGGATTAAGATAACCGCAAATAGAATAATTCGTAACGTTAATTCTCCAGAATTAGTGTGAAGTACATTTAGGATAGATCGAAATTTATTTCCTTAAAATCGATTTCATTTAGATTATCAGTCCCAAGTCCTAATTCTTTTGCAATGGTAATGTGTTTAGCAAAATTATTGGAGATTTCTGAAAGTCCTTCTATTTTTCTTCTCTCATTAATAATATTGAGCATTATTCTATCAATTGCAACCGGGTCTGTACTAACAAGGATTCCGCCGTATGTAAACATGTTATTTCTATCCCATCGCGGTCCACCATTAAAAACACCAAGCAAAGCATCTGCAATAATTAGCTTTTGTTTATTTCTTATAACTGGAATTAAATTAATTTCCGGTATTCCTGGATTTGTACAATTATTACTATGAAAATCTCTTGCATTATTTATTGAACCATAATGGTTTTTTAAAGCACCAGTAAAACCGGCTGTGCCATGGTCCTTCATCACTGGTATATTAATTAATGAGGAACACATTTCAGTTAATATTTTTGAAATATGTGTTGATTTATCCCCAACTGGAAATTCTTCTTCGCTATACCCAATACCGCCGCTGCCTCTTCTTGATTCAACATTTGCAATAACTTTTGGTTTACCGTTCTCTTTTTGAATTGTAAAACCGGCGCTTACTAATTCTTCTTCACTTCTATCCCATGTAATAAAATTTTCCATTTTAAAATCAGCTGCGGAGAAAGAATCTAATATTACAGTTGTTAATGCATTGAAATGATCAATCAAAGGTGATCCTGAAATGCTGTTTAAACCGAGTGTGTTTACTTTAAGACCAATCGTTTCATTTAAACTAAAATTTGTTTTCCAGAATTCGGTAGCATTTTTTTTCCCGCTGAATTGAGTAATGGCTATATTTAACATTTCCTTTAATAGAAGCCTATTTACCGTTCCCTCAGAATTAATGACCTTTGAGCTTCTGATTAAAACAACTTTACTTTTTGGGGAAATAAGATTTTTATAGCTAGCTGAAGAATTAAAAGGATAAGAGCCTAAGAGTGATACTCCAATTGCTGATGCACTCGTTCTTTTTAGAAAATCTCTTCTCGTTAAATTATTATTTGTCTCCTTTCTTGATTTCATTTTAACCTCATAATGGATTTTTCTAAAACATATTTAAAAAATATATGATAACTAATCAACTTAGTGGAACAACTCACAATTGAAACGATAAATCTTCATTAATTGTAAAACCTTTCTATAATAATTATATTTTGCCTCTAATTTTAATAAATTTGTTTAAAACTGAGTAATAAAGGAAAGCTTTGCAGTACTATCGAAACTTTTGCATAATAGCTCATATCGATCATGGTAAATCGACCATTGCAGATGGCTTATTAGAATTTACACATACAATTTCAGAGCGTGAAGCAAAAGAACAACTATTAGATAGTTTAGATTTAGAGCGAGAACGAGGAATAACAATTAAATCGCATGCAATCCAGATGAAATATATAGCAAGCGATAAACAAGATTATACCTTAAATCTTATTGACACGCCAGGACATGTTGATTTCTCTTATGAAGTTTCTCGTTCTCTTGCAGCTTGCGAAGGCGCTATACTAGTTGTAGATGCTGCTCAAGGTGTCGAAGCTCAAACGATCAGCAACCTATATATGGCAATTGATGCTGGTCTAGAAATTATTCCAGTTATCAACAAAATAGATTTGCCGAGTGCAATGGTTGATTCTGTTAAGCATCAAATAATAGACTTGATTGGCTGCAAAGATGAGGACATAATTTTAGCAAGTGCAAAACAAAGAATTGGGATTGAACAAATTCTAGAAACGATTGTTAGAAAAATTCCACCGCCAATTGGAGATGAAAAGGCTCCGCTTCAAGCGCTAATTTTTGATTCAGTATTCGATTCTTATCGTGGTGCAATTGCATATATCAGATTAGTTAATGGAACGATTAAAGAAAAAGAAGAGATTACTTTTTTTGCTCATAGAAAAAAATATTTAGCAGAGGAGATTGGAACACTAAGACTTGGACGAATAAAAACTGGTGAGCTACAAGCCGGAAACGTTGGATATTTAATTGCTGGAGTAAAGGAATTAAGAGATACAAAAGTTGGAGATACTGTAACACATGTTCGGCATGGTGCTGAGAAACCATTACCTGGGTACAAAGATATTAAGCCGATGGTTTTTAGCGGATTATATCCAACAGATACTGATGACTATGAAGATTTACGAGATGCTCTTGAAAAATATAGATTGAATGATTCTGCATTAAGTTATGTTCCGGAAACTTCTGCTGCACTAGGTTTTGGCTTTAGATGCGGTTTTCTTGGAATGCTCCATATGGAAATTGTTCAAGAGAGATTAGAAAGGGAATTTGATCAATCAATTGTAACTACACTGCCTAACGTTGAATATTGGGTTTATACAAAAAAAGGCGAAAGAGTAATCGTAGATAATCCGGCTGAAATGCCTCCTCAAGCTGACATTGATAGAGTTGAAGAACCATTCGTTAAAGCACAGATTGTTACACCAAGTGAATATGTTGGGAACTTAATGCAGTTAGCGATGGATAAAAGAGGTCTATATAAAAACACAACGTATTTAGATCCGACACGGGCAGATTTGGAATTTGAATTTCCATTGTCAGAAATAATTTTTGACTTTTATGATAAACTAAAATCAATCTCTCGCGGTTATGCTTCTTTTGATTATGAGTTTATTGGATACAGAGAATCTGATCTTGTAAAAATTGATATTATATTAAACGGTGATAAAGTTGATGCTCTTTCAATTATTGTACATGAAAAGAAATCGTATCATTGGGGATTAAAAGTTTGTTCTAAATTAAAAGAACTAATACCTCGTCAAATGTTTGAAGTTGCAATTCAAGCTGCGATTGGTACAAAGGTGATTTCAAGAACAAACATTAAAGCATTGAGGAAAAATGTTTTAGCTAAATGCTATGGCGGTGATATTACGAGGAAAAGAAAACTTCTTGAAAAGCAGAAGGAAGGGAAGAAAAGAATGAAGCAAGTCGGCAATATTGAAATTCCGCAAGAGGCCTTTTTAGCAGTTTTGCAAATTGAAGATTAATAAGAACTTAAGGATTTAATTATGTCGATATTTAAAAAAGAAGAGGTAAAAGAAAAAAAACTTGTTGGTCCTAAAACTCCGATGCAAAGATTTTTAGAATTTATGAAGAATCTATTCTTTGCAGCAATTGCAGCCTTATTAATAAAAACTTTTTTGATCGAAACTTCACGAGTTCCGACTGGTTCTATGGAAAAAACAATTATGGTCGGCGATTTTTTATTAGTCAATAAATTTATTTTTGGCTCCTCCTCGCCAAGGACAATTCCATTCACAAACATAGTCCTTCCATATTTTCAGTTGCCGGCAATAAGAGAGCCAGAAGCTGGTGATATTGTTGTGTTTGAGTATCCAGGCGATCGCGATGTTTTGATCCCGACGCAGATTGATAATTATGTTAAAAGATGCATTGCTGTACCGGGAGATACAGTTTCGATAGTTGATAAAGTTGTTTTTGTAAATGGAAAAGAAGCATGGCGCCCCCCTAACATTTTATATTTAAATCCATATACAACACCAGAGAAAGTAACAAATCCTAGAATCTTTCCGAAAAATTCTCATTTTAACGAAGACAATTATGGTCCGATTGTTATTCCAAAGATGGGAGATAAAATTTCTCTAAGTACTGAAAACGTTGAAGGTTGGAGAACGATAATCGATAGAGAATTAGGTGCGAAGGCTGTTACGGTTGAAGGCGGAGGTGTACTGATTGAAGGAAAACGCGTAGAAAGTTACATTATAAAAAAAGATTATTATTTTATGATGGGAGACAATAGAGATGATAGCGCTGACAGCAGATTTTGGGGTTTTGTGCCGCGCGACAAAATTGTTGGACTTGCATTCTTAATTTATTGGTCTTGGGATCCATCAATTCCTTTTTCTGATTTTTTCAATCTATTAGGTTCAGTTAGAATTGGAAGAATTGCAAAGTTAGTGGATTAAGTTTTTTGTTGTTGTAAAAATTCAATTTAGAAATTGAGTATCCAAAAAAGTATGAGAAATATGGTTAAGATACTTTGCTTATTTTTTTATTTACTTTCATCATTAACTTCTGCACAATCTGACAGCTCAAATTTATCAATAAATAAGAAATTACTTTCGAGAACTCGGATAATAAATGGTGTCTCTGGTCTTTCCTTATCTAAAACTAATCAATCTGCATTATTTTATCTTAATACCAATTTTAGAAGCAGCTCTTTTACAGATATGCAAAAATTTTTTTCTATTGGTATTGCATCTGAACCTGGTGTTAATATAATATTTGCGCCAAAGGATGGAGGTATTGTATTAGTCCCTTACGGAAAAGTTGGTCCTGAAATAAGTTTAAGCAACAATTTTTTTCTGGCTGCAAATGTTGGAATGGTTGGGATAATTTTTCCACAAGTAATTGGAATCATCACATTTATTTATGGGGCAAATATTTTTTATCTGATAAAAATCTCTGAAGATAATTATATTGAACTTGAAACTGGTTTTCATTCACCGGTTCAAGCGCCAAATACAATGCTCTTTTATTTAGCTGTAGGTATTTCGTTTAATTAACTTTGCATATTAATCGAAAGGAATTCTATGAGAATTATGTTAATTACCATCTTCATGTTTTTTTTAATTCTAAGTTCATATGCTCAGAACAAGTACTACATTTATTTTAAGGATAAAGGTGTTACCGAGAATTCAAAACTCTTAAAGACTTCTGAACAATTCAAGTTAGCTGAAAAAGAGCTCACATCTGAAGCCATTGAAAGAAGAAAACAAGTTATGGGTGATAATTATATCACCTTTGAGGATCTTCCGATTAATGAAGATTATATAGATATAATATCTGAACTTGGAATCAAAATCCAAAATAATCTAAAATGGTTTAACGCAGTCACTGCCTATTTAGATGATCGGCAAATAGAATTAATCAATAAATTGCTCTTCGTTGAGAAGATAGAATTGGTAAGAACCTTCAAACAAAAACCTGAAGAATATTCCCTAACAGTTATTCAACCTTCATTAAGTAAAATAAATTTTCTACTTGATTATGGTCCTTCCTTCACTCAAAATAATTTATCAGAAATTCCAGCAGTTCATGATTTAGGAATAAAAGGGACCGATGTAATTATTGGAATTCTCGATACCGGATTCAGATGGAAAACTCATCCATCACTTCAAAATAACAAAGTAATTGACGAATGGGATTTTATACAACAAGATAATAATACTGCTAATCAAGCGGGCAACGGAGATGTTCCCAATCAAGATGCTCATGGCACATCAGTTTTTTCTATAATGGCTGGAAATGCATCCGGGAGTTTAATCGGTCCAGCTTACGATGCTAAATTTTATTTAGCCAAAACAGAATATGTTCCTACAGAAACAAATGTTGAAGAAGATAACTACGCAGCCGGAATTCAATGGCTGGAATCAAAGGGAGTAGATATCACGAGCAGTTCTCTTGGCTACTCAATTTTTGATGCCGGGCAAAAATCTTACACTTTTCCAGAAATGGATGGTAAGACAACAATTGTTGCTAAAGCTGCTAACCTTGCATTCGATCGTGGTGTCTCAACATTTACTGCAGCTGGTAATGAAGGTTCTACTTCTTGGGGTGCAACTTATGGTGGAAATACCAAAGGTAAAATTATTTCACCTGGTGATGCATATAATATAATAACTGTAGGAGCAGTCGATTTTAATAACAATGTTGTTTCGTTTAGCAGTAGAGGTCCATCAGCAGATGGAAGATTTAAACCAGAAATTGTTGCAATGGGTTCTGGTGTTTATAACGCTTCAACCAGCGGAAGTTATAGTTCGGGTGGAGGAACTTCTTATGCAACTCCAATTGCTGCTGGCATTGCCGGATTATTAAAGTCAGCATTCCCACATTTGAATAACCGTCAGATTAGACAAATAATGATTGAAGCTGGTGATAATGTATCTTCTCCAAATAATGATAGAGGTTATGGATTAATTTCAGCAAAACGCGTTATAACTTTTCCTAACTTAAATAAAATTAATAACGTTTATCGGTTGAATAAAATATTCAATTCATTTACAAATGTTAAATCTAATACTGCTAAAGTGAACTATAAAGTTGGCAATGGGAGTATACAAAATGCTTCAATGATTCAAGATGGTACTTATAAATTTTATTTTGATTTCCCAGTTCAAAATGATGGACAAGAAATAAGTTTTTATTTCGTCTATGAAACATCTTCAGCAAGTATTCGTGAACCAGCAAATGGTGAATACAAATCTAAATATGGTTCTTTAATTACAACTTATAGCTTTGTTTCATCAATTGATGAAGAAATAATTCCTAATGATTACACGCTATTGCAGAACTATCCCAACCCATTTAATATTGAAACAAGAATTGAGTTTAAGTCAATCAAAGAAACAGATGCTACTGTGATAATCTATAATCTTCTAGGTCAAAAGGTCCGAACATTATTTTACGGTAAATCTCAAATTGGCACTAACTCATTTATTTGGGATGGTAAAGATAACCATGGATTAATTGTACCGAGCGGTACTTATTTTTATAGTTTATATATCGATGGAATTTTTCACAACAAAAAAATGCTGTTACTAAAATAGTAAATGGAAAAACCTAAAATAATCGAACCAGAACAAATTGAATATCTTGCTTCTATTCGAAAAGAACCGGATTCATTAATTATAGAAATGGAAGCATTTGCACTAGAGAACAAAATTCCAATATTGGATTGGAAGTCGGCAGAACTTTTGGAACAGATTGTCATAATGACCAACCCAAAAACTGTATTAGAAATTGGAACAGCAATTGCCTATTCAACTATTAGAATTGCAAAAGTTTTGAGAAAAAAAGGAATTGTGGATACTATTGAAAAAAGTTTGGATAATATTTCATTAGCTTCTGGATATATCAAAAGAGCAAAATTGAAAAAGAAAATAAATTTAATCCAAGGTGATGCACTTGAAGTGTTGCCGTCTCTTCAAAATAAATATGATTTAATATTTCTTGATGCCGATAAAGAAGATTATGAAAAATTGTTTTATTACTCTTTAATGTTGTTAAAGAAAAATGGAATTATGTTTATCGATAATCTTTTATGGCATGGTTATGTTGCTTTCTCTAAAGTTCCCACGGCATTTGAAAATTCAACAAGAATAATTCGCCAATTCAATAAAATTTTTACAGAACAAACTGCACTTAAAACTACAATAATTCCAATTGGAGATGGCATTGGCATCGGCGTAAAGGTTTGATATGGATAATCAGTTATCAACTGAAAAAATATTACTTGAGTTAGTTAAACTTTCAAATAATCAACTAACATTTAAAGAAGATCTGGCAAGAATTATAGAAATAGCTGTTATGAATAATAAAACACTACTTATTGAAGAATTATCTTTCCAAGCAAAATATTCACAAAGTTTGTTAAAAATAACTCAGACACAGAATGAAAATGTTGATGAAAAATATTTTGCAACTATCAAGGGTGAGTTTGCTTTATCAGTTGAAAAAACAAAAGCATTAATTAATAATATTTTGATTGATTCGGATAAATTCTTTTTAGAAATTTTTAATGAAAAATTTTTACAGCTATCTCAAGAATCTTTTAGTAATTTTAATAAATTGTGTAAAGACTTGGGTTACCTTAAACTTTACTTCAATGATTTAAAGAGAAAGGAATAGAGGAAAGGATTTGCTAAACACAAATCCCTTCTTAAAATTATTTACTTTTATGAAGCGTTTCCGAGTATTTTTCAGCAACTTCTTGAACTGACTTGCTAGAAATTAAATTATAGATTCTGTTTCGTAATTCCGCCCATTCTTCGTGAAGTGGACAAGGATTTTCTTCAGAGCATTCCTTTAGTCCAGTAACACATTTCAGATTAATAACTGGACCTTCAACTCGCTCTACAATTTCAAGTATAGAACTTTTCTTTGCAAGTTCTGTAATTTTGAATCCTCCGCCACGGCCTTTGAATGAATCGACATATCCATATTTCGCCATTCTTTGTAGAATTTTAGCAAGATAATGTGCTGGAATATCTTCACTTTTTGCGATTTCGGATGACATAATTAGATTGTCTTTAGATTGACGGGCTAAAAATAGAATTGCTCTAATTGCATATTCCCCGGTTTTAGTGTAAATCATATAAGCCCTCTGTTTATTTTAATTAGAAATTATGTCAATATATTAAGAGAGGAATTTATCCTTTTAGAAATTAAGTAAATCGCCTCTCTTTGTCAATAATTAACTTAAATGAACTAACTTGATATTTACGGTGTTTTACAATCTAATGCTAATCAACTATTTTTAGTAACAATTTTCATTTCCATTATCAATTTTTATAAATGCGAGGGATTAATGGCAAAATCTTTTGAAATAGTAGAACGGATAGGTATTTCAAACACTAGTATCTCTGAAGCTGTTCAGAATTTAGTTATTGAAGCTAATAACGAATTTAAAGTTGCTTGGTTCGAAGTTATTGAACAACGTGGCAGAGTAACACAAGATGGCAAAATTGAGTTTCAAGTAACAGTAAAAATTGGCAAAAAATTATTTGAATAAAAAAAGGAGTTCAAGATGTCTTTAAAAGTTGGTGATGTTGCACCGAATTTTACATTAAGAAATGCTAATAATGAATCATTTACACTTTCCGATTATAAAGGAGAGAAAAATGTTGTTCTTTTGTTCTTCCCGGCAGTTGGTACTTCAGTTTGTGAAAAAGAATTATGTTCAACTCGCGATAGTATGAAAGATTATGAAAATTTAAATGCACAAGTATTAGCTATTAGTGTTGATGGGCCATTTGCACAAAAATTATGGACAGATAGACATCATTTTACTTTTCCATTATTGAGCGATTTTAATAAAGAAGTTTCGCCATCATATGGTGCTTTTTATGATGTGTGGTTACCTGATAAATTTGCGCTTAAAGGTGTTGCAAAAAGGTCTGCATTTGTAATCGATAAAAGTGGAGTTATTCAATACGTAGAAGTATTAGATGTTGCTGGTAATGAACCAAATTATTCAGCTATTCAAGAAACATTAAAGAAATTATCTTAAACTTAAGAGTGGATAAATTCCACCTAATCTTAATCTCATTTATTAAACCTTAAGGTAATTATGATCGAAGTCGGTAAGAAAGCTCCCTCTTTTTCACTTTTTGATTCAAGTGGGGTAAAAGTTTCGCTTAATGATTTTATTGGAAGAAAAGTCATTCTCTATTTTTATCCGAAAGATATTACACCCGGCTGTACAAAAGAAGCGTGCGACTTTAGAGATTTTTTTCCAGACTTTTCTAAATTACAAGCAGTCATTATTGGTATTAATCCAGATTCGATTGAATCACATAAAAAATTTATAGAAAAATTTAACCTTCCCTTCTTTTTACTAAGTGATTCAAATAAAGTAGTTGCAAATAAATACAATGTGTGGAAAGAAAAGAAATTTTTAGGGAAAACTTTCATGGGAGTAGAAAGATCAACTTTCCTAATTGACGAAAATGGTAGATTATTGAAAATATTTAGAAAAGTAAAAGTTGCCGGTCATGTTGATGAAATTTTAAAAATATTAAAACAAAAATAAATTTGTACTCTTATGCTATATGTTACTCGTAGAGAAGTATTTAGTGCTTCGCACAGACTTTATAAAAAAGAATTAACTGACCAAGAAAATGAAAAAATTTTTGGAAAGTGCAGCAATCCAAGTGGACATGGACATAATTATGTACTTGAAGTAATAGTCTGCGGAGAAATTAATCCTAAAACTGGTTATGTAATTGATTTAAAATTGTTAAAGAAAATAATCAGAGAAATAGTTATCAGCAAAATCGATCACAAAAATTTAAATGTAGATGTTGATTTTTTACATGGGATTATTCCTACTACTGAAAATATTGCAGTTGCAATTTGGAAACAATTGGAAAAAAGAATTCCCGATGGGAAGCTTTATTCTATTAAATTATTTGAAACAGAAAATAACTATATAGAATATAGAGGAAGTAATGAAAATTGATTTAGAAAAAATTGAAAAGAATGTTAAAGAAATCCTTGAAACGCTAGGCGAAGATGTTGAAAGAGACGGACTAAAAAAAACACCACACAGAGTTGCTAAAGCGTATAAACATTTAACTCAAGGCTATCATAAAAGCGTAGAGGAAGTACTTAATGGTGCAATTTTTGACGAGAAGTATGATGAAATGGTAATTGTTAAAGACATTGACTTTTACAGTATGTGTGAACATCATCTTTTACCCTTTTATGGCAAAGTACATGTTGCTTATATACCCAATGGTAAAATTATCGGGTTAAGCAAACTGCCAAGAGTTGTTGATGTATTTGCTAGAAGACTTCAAGTTCAAGAAAGGATGACCCAAGAAATCGCAGATACTTTTGAAAAATATCTTTTCCCAATAGGTGTTGCTGTTGTAGTAGAAGCATATCATATGTGCATGATGATGAGAGGAGTTGAAAAACAAAATTCAATCACTACAACAAGTGCAATGCACGGTGTTTTTAAAGAAGATGCTAGAACAAGATCTGAATTCTTAAACCTAATATCTCAAAAGAAAATCTAATGGACCAGAAAGAAAAAGCTGTATGGATAACTGGAGCAAGTTCTGGTATTGGAAAAGAATTAACAATTGAATTCGCAAATAATGGAATTCTTGTCATTGCAACATCGCGGAGAAAAAATCTAATTGATTCATATAAAAAAGAAATAGGCGAAAAAGCTAAAAATATTGTTTCTGGTAAATTAGATATAAGCGATCCAATGGCTGTTGAGGAGTTTTATAATTCTATTTCCAAAAAATATTTTATAAGAACGCTGATTAATAATGCCGGTGCAACTTCATTTAAAAGAGCAGAAGAAGATTCAGTTATTGAAATCAAAAATATTATCGATGTAAATTTGCTTGGTGCTATTTATAGTATCAAAAGTGTTTTGCCGGAAATGGTGAAAAATAAATCCGGGACAATTATCAATATTTTATCAGTTGTTACTAAAAAAGTATTTACAAACAGCAGTGCCTATTCAGCATCTAAACATGGTCTGCTGGCTTATTCAAATTCATTAAGAGAGGAACTAAGAGATAAGAATATTAGAATTATTAATTTTTCACCAGGTGCAACCAAAACGCCTATATGGCCTAGTGATACATTAGAGAATAATTCTCACAGAATGATTTCTCCAAATGAGTTAGCAAAATTTATTTTTCAAGTTTATTCAAACAAAGCAAATATGGTTGCCGAAGAAATTGTGGTTAGACCAATTCAAGGAGATCTTTAGAAAATTTATAAAAATAATTTTTAAAATAAAAAAGGCTGCTCATCGAGCAGCCTTTTTTGTAACTATTTACTTAATTAAATAAATATCTTACGCTGAATTGAATTCTATAAACATCTCCAACCGTAAGCGATTGGTCGAATGTTTGTGAGATCAATTTATCGTTGATAGCTCTCAATCTGTACAATGCTCTACCTTGAGAATCAGCACCTCTTGAGGTTAAAGGTTGAGTAGTAGTAAATACATTTGAAACTCCCCATTCTTTATTCAAAAAATTAGTAAAGTTTAGAATATCAGCTCTAAATTGAAGTGCATTTCTTTTTCCAAATAATTCAGTAAATACTTCTTGTGTTATGCTGAAGTCGATTCTTGAAATCATTGGGAGGAATATAGCACCACGTTCAGCGTATTTACCTCTGTTATTTTTCAAATATTCATCTTGTTGGATAAATGCTTCCCAAGCATCTTGTTGCTGAGCTACGGTAAAAGTTGTTGTAACACCAGATACAGTAACAGAGTATTGTTCAAAGTTCATCTCAGATTTGTCTTTCGGAATGTAGATCAAATCATTGCTGGTTCCGCCGTCACCATTAAGGTCACCACTGAATGTGTAATTTGTATTCCCTGGTGAAAAGTTATCCCAGAATAATGAAATTGTTGTTGCGCCAAAATCAAAGTATTCTAATCTGTAGGATAGAGAAGCAAAGAATCTGTGACCAGGGGAATTTGCAGAGAATCCTACGCCGGGATTGTTTGGGTTGCCTGGATGCTGATTATTATTCCATGAACCAAAAGCAATTGAACCTGGGTCAATTGTATTTTTTGCAACACCATAATTGTATCCAGCTTTTGCAAACCAATTATCGCTAAATGGTTTTTCAAGTGTACCGCTTATGCTCCAAGAATATCCAACATTTTGATTCTTTAATACTATTGCATTAGCTACGTGTGAATGAATTCTATTTGAAGTCCATCTTAAACGATTATCAACTCCACTAAAGTTGGATTGAGGTGCTGGTAAATTTGCATTGATGTAATATATTCCATTTACATCTCTGTTGTAAATAAATTCTGCTGTACCAACTAATCCTAATGGAAGTTTTTGGTCAACTGCAAAATTTGTTCTCCATAATTGCGGGAATCTAAAATCAGGATCTGTTAATGCTAATTCATAACTCGAAGCTGCCGCACCAGTCACATTTGTTGGCTTATAGGTATTTGGATTTGGATTGAAAGGTCTTCCGCCAGCACTTATTTCTCGGTTGGCTGGAATATTATCATACTGTTCAAATCCAGTTAACACACCGGTGTTTCCAATTTGGTTTGATATCCAAACATAGGCTGGAGGAGCAGTAAAGATTCCTGATCCGCCGCGTAATTGTGTTGAGCGATCTCCAAATAAATCCCAGTTAAAACCAAAACGAGGTGAGTAAAGAATATTAGGATCTGGTAATTTTCCGGTTTCATATTTAACTGGAAGAGGAGTTTCGTCTCTAAACAACAATTGATCAGCGTTAGTATTTGTAAATCCGGTTTCACCAAAGAATGGAACGTCTAATCTCAAGCCAAATGTTAATTTAACATCTTTTGTAGCCTGCCACTCATCTTGAATGTAAACACCAGCATATAATACTTCCAAAGGTTGAATTGGTTTTACTTGACCAGGAATATTATTATATCTTACTTGAAATCGTCGTAATCCAACTGGTGATTTTGTTCTGTTTGGATTCGCAACATAATCATTTGCATCTGTGTAGAAATCAGCAAGTGAGTTATACACATAAACACTTTGCGAGCCTGGGAAGAATACGTTTTCAGATTCATATCTTTCAAGACTCAATCCAAGTGTTAAATTATGGTCAACACCATAAATTGTGAAATTATTTTGAAGTTGGAAACTCTTGTATCGTAATTCATTATTTGGTGTAAAAGGTTCAAATCCAAATGAAGTATATGTTGATCCAGCGTTTAGAATATCAACAAATGGGAAGAATGATCCTCTCGAATCACGGCTTTCGTCATTGTATGTATATCCAATGATTAAATTGTTTGACATGTTTTTGCTGATTAAATAGTTCCATTCGCCAATTATCGAGCGGATATTCTCCATAATTTTGTAGTTAGAATTTTGGAAGTTAAGAGCATCAATTCTTGATCTTCTATTTCCAAATCCTAATGAAGAAGAGTTTGATACAAGTACATCCGTATCAGAATCTAAATGAACATATCTTAAGCTAAATTTATTTTGTTCATCTAAGTTGTAATCAAACTTAGCAATAAATCTCATAGCTGGTGTTTCATGATCATAACCTTGCCATGGTCCAGTATCGTAATTGAATTTTGTTTTTAGGAAATTGCTTAGAGTTACCATATCAGATTCAAGTACTCTTGTAATATTTCCACCGGCTGTTTGCCCTGGTAATTGGGCTAAGTATGTTGTTCCTGGATCGGTTAATACATCGCTTTCAAAATTGAAGAAGAAGAATAATTTATTTTGAATTATTGGACCGCCAATACGAACACCAAATTGGCTGTAATCAAATGTACCTGGTTTAAATTCAAGAGCTTTAGCTTTTGTACCAACTAAATCTTGATTTCGGAATTGATAATAAACGGATCCGGTATATTCATTAGTACCGCTCTTTGTTACGGTATTAACGCCAGCACCAACGAAGTGACCTTGGCGAACGTCAAAAGGCGCAACGTTTACCTGAACTTGTTCAACTGCATCTAATGCAATTGGAGAAACTCCAGTTCTATCACCTGGTTGACCAGCTAAACCAAATGAATTATTGAAGTAAGATCCGTCAACTGTCATATTATTTAGACGATTATCTTGGCCAGCGAATGAAGTTCCAGCTGCTTGTGGCGTAAGTCGTGTGAAGTCAGAGATTCTTCTTGAAATTGTTGGAAGAACTTCCAACGCTTCTTTTCCAACAGATGTTGCAGCCCCGGTTCTATCAGAACTAAATACTGCATCACGGCGGCCAGTAACTGTTACTTCGCCAAGACCAACTGCAGTATCACGCATTGTAAATTTAAGGTCAGCAGAAACGCCAAGCGTTAGAAAAAGGTTTTCCACCATTTGGTTTTCAAAACCAACATAAGATACAGTCACCTTATATGGTCCGCCAACTCTCAAACCAATGATATTAAATTTTCCATCTTCACGGGAGGTAGTTCCATATTGAGTACCCGATAGTTGATGAACAGCAATTATGTTAGCTCCAGGAAGAGCATTGCCATTCTGGTCTAATACTTCACCAGCCATAGATGAAGTAGTAACACCTTGTGCAAAATTTAAGGAACTACAAATGAAAATGGCTAAGAGTGTAAAACTCAAAAACCACAGTTTACTTTTGATCATACTTACTCCTTTTGATGGGTTGATGTTTCGATGAATTATTTAATTAACATTTTAAATGGAAAGCTTAAAATCTATGGTAAGAAATATAGCTAAAGAATGATGTGTTGTCATCAAAAATAAAAAAAAATTTTTGAGGGTATTGACTTTGAATATTACTTGACTAAATTCACTTAATTAAAAATTGGATTTTTCTTTTAGTTGACTTTCAAATAGAAAAATTGTCTGAATAAAACGAAAAAGCCCCAAATAGTTGGGGCTTTTTATAATTATCTACCAAATTATCGTTGCATTTTTCTCGGGCTTCTGATTCTCTCACCAATTTTGGCCTTCATGCTGTTTTTTAAACCTTTCATTCTCGCTTGAAACATAGCGGCGTGTTTTTTCCAAGTTACTTTTTGTTCATCATCAAGAATTTTATAAATATCTAACCATTTCTTAACGGCAAAATTTTTCATTTGCGCTTGCAATTTGCTGTTTGCGTCAGTTAAGTCGAATAATTTTTTTTCATCAATATTCTTTTCAGCCATTACTTTTTTCATTTCTACTTGATTTTTTTCAATTTGAGCTTTAACATCAATCATTTTTTCCTGATGTTCTAAATTAATATCCATGAACTGTTTCTCTTGTTCTGGAGTTAAATTCAATTTTGCTATTGGTCCGTGTTTTAAACCTTGCATCCCATTTCCCAAGCCAGGTTGTGCAGAAATTGATATGAGAGTGAGAAGCACTATAACTAATATTAATTTTACATTTTTCATTTGGTCACCTTTTTTTGATTATTTGAAATTTATTATCGTCTATTGGACAGCCTTCTTTTTGAATAAGTTTAATTTTAATTATGATGATAATTTTTAAAGATCTAATTTTTTATTAAACCATATAATTTGATATTTTGTCAAATGGATAGATTAATGTACGTATGAAAATAGATAACGATAATGAACTGGTACGGAATTTTATCCAAGGGGACGAATCAGCATTTAACTTGTTGGTCAGGAAGTATCAAAAAAAAATCTACTGGCATGCAAGACAAATGTTGGGTGATCACCTAGATGCTGATGAGGTAACTCAAGAAGTGTTAATTGTGATGTATAAAAAATTGCATACTTTCAATTTTCAATCAAATTTATATACATGGATATATAAAATTGTTACGACTAGAAGTTTGAATCAAATTAAACGGAAGAAATTAATGAGATTAATACCCTTTGAGTTTTCAAAAGAAAATGAAATTGTCAGTGATTATGACATTGTTGAAAACTTAGTTCAAAAAGAAAAATTGGAAAAAGTAAATTTAGCATTAGAAAAATTACCTATTAAACAACGACAAGTATTCATTATGCGAAATTTTGATGAATTATCTTATGAAGAAATTTCAGAAATTACCGGTGTAAGTGTTGGAGGATTAAAGGCAAATTACTTTCACGCGCTTAATAAAGTGATGAGGATGTTAAATGAAAAATGATAGAAAAATATTTGAATACTTTTCAGACTTGATGGATGAAAAAGAAAAAAAGATCTTTGAAGAAGAGTTAAAAAATTCTTTTTCATTGAATTCGATGTTCAATCATTATTCAGAGCAGCTTGATGAATTATCTGAGTTAAAAAATGTTGAGATTGATGAAAGATATTTCTCTAAGCTAATCCCGCAAATTCATAAAAGATTAGATCGCAGAAAAAAGAATATTAATAAATCAATTTATTATGCTATCCCAATCACTACTGCAGTAATAATCGCAATTTTATTTTTCCTATTTAAAAATGCTGATACTCAATCCCAACTTAGGTCATTAACTGATGTGGTTGTGAATAATATTGAAGATGAAGACGTAGCTAGTGTTTTACTGTCTGATTATTCATTAGAGAATTCAATTTTTTATAATGCAGAAAAATCTTCAAGCTTTAATACTGGGTTGCCGGAAGAAATTGAAGTCAGAAATGGTGAATTTTACAATATGATTGATGTTTCATTATTAGATTATAATAAATCAGATTTTATTTCTGATAAAGAATTACAAAGTATTTATAACAAAATTAAATAATAATAGTAAAGGTAATGATTATGAAACGGATATTGAACATAATAGTTTTTGTTCTTTTCCCTATGTTGTTATTTGGTCAAGGTAGAGATGGTATGCCAAGGGATCCAAAGTCGATAGAGAAAATAGAAAGATTAGAACAAATTAAATTAATCGAAGTTCTAAATCTAAGTGAAGAAAAATCTGTTAGGTTTTTTGCAAGAAGAAATGAATTCCGGTCTGGTCAAAGAAATTTGATGATGGAAAGGGACAAATTATTCAGCGAACTAGAAAAAGAAGTTTTATCTGGTGAAACTCCAGAGCAGCAATTGAACAACCAAATTCAGGCGATTTTGGATTTAGAGAAAAAACTTTCTATGGGGAAAGAAAATTTTCTCAAATCAGTAAATGATTTATTGACTCAAGAACAAATTGCCAAACTTGTTTTATTTGAGCATAAATTCAGACGTGAACTTACACAGTCTCTAATAGGGAAACCAAAACGAAATAATAGGTAAAAAATTAGCCAATCATTAATCTGCTATTGCATTTTCCTCATTTGAGGTATATTTTGCAACCCAAATCTGCGGAAGTGGTGAAATTGGTATACACGCTACTTTGAGGGGGTAGTACCCGTTAGGGTGTGCGGGTTCGAGTCCCGCCTTCCGCACCCAATCTTTAATAAACAAAATAAGGTCGTGTTATGAAGAATAAATTATTTTTTGCTTCATTTTTATTATTCATTTTATCTGCTACATTGTTTTCTCAAGATATGCCACCGGATGCAGCTAAATCCTATAATGAAGGGAATAAATTAATGAAAGCTGGTAATTATGAAGGTGCGATAGCACAATATAATGATGCACTTAAAACTTCCAAAGATTATAGAATTTATTATCAGCTTGGTATTACATATAAAAAAATCGGTAAACTAAATGAAGCTGAAAACTCCTTTCAATCTTCAATTCAAGCAAATTCAAATTTTGATATAGCCTATAATGGGCTTGGAAGTACATACTTTCAAGCTGGCAAATTTGAAAATGCTGCTGAAAGTTTTAAAAAATTTGAAGAACTAACAAAACAAAAATCTCTTAAAGAACAAGCGAGAGAATATGTTGCACGTTCGCTTGTTAAATTAGGTGAAGAGGCTAAAAAAGATGGTAATTATGAAAAAGCATTAAAGATTTTTGTTGATGCACTTAAATACGACGAACTTGATGCTGCACATATTTTGCTTGCTACTACATACTATGAAACTGCTGATTATGAAAAAGTATTTGATAGTGTTGATAAAGTTATTAGTATGAAATCATCTAGCTTAAAAGGCGCAGCATATTATTATAAAGGAATGGCTTTGAAACAATTACAAGATATGCCGAAAGCAAAAGAAAATTTTGAATTGGCGAAAAGAGATCCGCAATATAAAAGACTTGCTGATTACGAACTGAACCTTATGAAATAATTATTAGTTATTTACTTATTTTACATGCCGGGATCTAAATTTTTTAATTAGACCCGGCTTTTTTTTGTGATTATTTTATTGAGAATTAGAGCAATTGTATTTTATGTATTATTGGAACTTAGAGAAGGATTGTCATATATAAATGATAAAATTTAAAATTTTAAAAGACTTCGATCTTATCTTACTAATAAGAAACTGATATAATAGTATAAGTTAAAAAGTGTAAATGCATATTTCTATTTGTAAAAATTTTATCATTCATAAATATTTATATAGTGCATAAAATAATTCTATTCATATTGATAATTACTAGCATCTCTTCATTCAATGCTCAAACCAAAATTGATGCATTTACTAATGCGTTGAATCTTTATGAAAATAAACAATATTCCAAATCATTCGAAATTTTTAAAGAACTTTCAACCAAAAATGAAATTGAGGAATTAAAAAAAATTAATTCTAAATATTATGCTGCACAATCTCTGTTAAAACTTGGTGAGTTGAATGGAGCATCAACAGAATTTGAAGAATTTATTGATGCTTATCCTTTATCAAATTTTAGAGAAGTAGCTCTTTATGAACTTGGCAGACTCTATTTCAATAAAAAAGAATTTCGTAAAGCCAGAGAAAAATTTCAATTATTAATTAAAGATTTTCCAAAAAGTAACATGTCGGGGACTTCGAATTATTGGATTGGTGAATCTTTTCTAGCCGAAAATAAATTTATAGATGCAGAGGAGTTTCTGCAGCTAGCTATCACTCAGCGTAATTCAAATAATTTAATAGATTATACATATTATGCGATTGCACAATTGTATGAATTAATAAAAGATTATGAAAATGCAGTTTCACATTATGACGAAATATTAGCCTACTACAAAAATAGTCAACTTGCTCCTTTGGCTCAGTTAAGAATTGGCATTTGTTATTTTAATCTAAAAGATTATGACAATGCAATTTTAGAATTGACTAATCCAAGTATTAAAAACCTTGATATAGAAAAAACATTTGAAGCCAAATATTTTTTAGCAAATTCATTTTTACGATTAAACGATTATAAAAATGCTTCAGCTATTTATTCAGAATTGTTAAATGAATCATTAACCGATAATAAAACAAAAATATTAAGCTATGGTTTAGCCTGGATTAAATTTCAAACAAATAAATATCAAGAAGCCTACGAAATTTTTAATCGTCTTGCATTTGCTAGTACTGATTCTATAGGAATCAACTCTTTATATTGGAGTGCGGAATGCAAGAGATATGTTGGGGATTCTAAAACTGCAAATGAAATTTATGCACAATTTATTGAAAAATATCCAACACATCCTTATGCTTCAAGAGCGCAGTTAGGTAAAGGAACGGTCTTTTTTAGTCAAAATCAATCTAAGGATGCCGAAACTGCATTATTAAAAGCCATTTCTTCTAATGATATCACTACTAAAGGGAAATCACTTACCATTTTAGGAGAATTAAAACTAATTAATAGTGAATTCACTCAATCCAAAGAATATTTTCTACAAGCTTTAAGAATAACTTCATCAGATAAAAATTTATACAATCGGGCGTCACTGGGTTTAGGTGTATCAGAATTTTATCTCAATAATTTCAATGATGCAATCAATAATTTTGAAGAATTGATTTTGAGAGACAAAAATTTTGAAAGTGACAAGACCAATTTTTATTTAGCTGAATCATATTTTGCGAGAAAAGAATTTTCTGCAGCTCTGAAACACTATAACATTATTGCTACTGAAAACGAACAGCTAAGAAAACAAACTCTTTACGGAAAGGCATATTCATTTTTTAATTTGAAAGATTTTCCAAATGCAGTTTATTATTTCAATGAGTACGTATCAAAATATAAAAATGATGCTGAAGTAAACGATGCAAAATTAAGATTAGCTGATTCATACTTTGGAATCAAAAATTTTGAAAAAGCAGCAAATATTTATAAAGAACTTTTTAGATTCGATAAGGATTTATTAAATAATGATCAAGCATATTACCAATATTGTCAATCGCTTTTTAAGGCTGGTAAATCCAACGAAGCAATTTCAGAGTTTTTGAATCTGCAGCAAAAATTTCCTCGTTCACAGTTAGCTGACCCTTCTCAATATGTTGTAGGTTGGATCTATTTCCAGCAAAATAATTTTTCCGAAGCAATTTCAAATTATAAGAGATTAGTTTCACTGTATCCAAGATCGGCTTTAATTCCAATTGCATATTATTCAATCGGGGATTCATATTTCAATCTTGCTGAATATGATTCTTCTATTGCATATTACAATAAAATTCTATTAGGTTATTCTGGCACTTCATACATTTTGGATGCTGTAAATGGAATTCAATATGCTTATGTAGCCAAAGACCAGCCTCAAAATGCAATTAGTTTTATTGATCAATTTGTAATGGCAAATCCAAATTCAAAATTTTCTGATCAAATTTATTTTAAAATGGGCGACATTTATTACAGCGCCGAACAATATGCTAACGCTATCGAAGCGTATACATCATTTTCTTTAAAGTATCCTTCGAGCCAATTAATTCCAAACGCGCATTATTGGATTGGAAAAAGTGCTGCAAATTTGAAATTGGAAACTCAAGCTATTGAGAGTTTTGAAAAAGTGATTGATAGATTTATTAAGTCTGATATTGGTATTTCTGCTGCAATTGAACTTTCGAATATCTATTCTAGCAAAAAAATATTCCCACTTGTGCTAAATGTATTGAATAATGCTATTAATGCCCAGCCAACATCGAATAGAGTTCCGGAGTTATTATTCCTACGAGGACAAGCAGAGATACAATCAAACAATCTGCAAAATGCATATTCAACATTTGATCAAATCATAACCTATTATGATGGTTCTGTATTTTCAACAAAGGCGAAAGTTGAACTAGCAACTATGGAAATTAATAGGAAGAATTATGACAACGCACTTATATTGTTAAAGGAACTTGCTGAAAAACGACTTGATGATATTGGTGCACAAGCTCAGTTTTTAATAGGTGATATATATTTCGCACAAAACAATATTAAAGAAGCTATTACTGCTTACGTAAGAGTTAGATCAATTTTTTCTACGTTTGATGAATGGTATACTAAATCTTTACTTAAACTTGGCGATTGCTATGTTAAGTTAAATGATATAAAACAAGCTAGAGAAATGTATAGAGCTGTTATCAACAGACATAGGAATAGTGATTTAGCTAAAGAAGCTACAAGAAAATTAAATCAATTATGAAAAAAATTGTTCTATTTATATTATTTGCATCACAAATTTTCTTTGCGCAAAATGATCAGAAAAGTATTGAGCTGCCCGATTTTGTCATTACCGGACGCCAGAGTGTTGATGTCCAAACAGCAAGCAAAAGAAAGCCAAGTTTAATTTCTACATTATCCGAAGATTTTCTGATTCCTCAATATACACCGGAAGAATTAGATCTTTTCTATTCTTCAAATCCAAAACCAATTCAGCCAAAGATTACATCAGATGATTATTTTACTGGGAGTCTTTATGTTGGAGGTGGTCGTTATACTCTTCCAATCGGACGGTTTAATCTAACCAATTCTTTTGGGAATTATTTATTGTCTGCAAATTTGTGGGGGAGTAATATTTCCGAATACATCCCGAATGCTGGTTTAAATACATCTGGAGTTTCATTAAATAATTACTTTTTCATAGACACAAATTCTGATTTTTTACCTGGTGCTTCCATTAAACTAAATGGAAAATATTCTCGAGACTCTTATAAATTTTTTGCTTCTAATATTCCAGCATTTGAAAGAAAATTGGGATTAGGAGAACTAAATTTCACGTTTTCGAATACATACATTAAATGGATTAACTTTGGTTTTAAATTAGACGCACATTTGCTAAAATTTCAAGAAAGCAGTTTAGATGAAAAAGTATTC
>Ga0194119_10002603_pt1 | contig 30116 bp, 37 predicted proteins | sample TA2MahC100mmetaG_FD_148620 | JGI IMG/M metagenome (GOLD analysis project Ga0194119, IMG submission 148620) | Freshwater microbial communities from Lake Tanganyika, Tanzania - TA2015018 Mahale Deep Cast 100m | ecosystem: Environmental > Aquatic > Freshwater > Lake | place: Tanzania: Lake...
GTGAGCGACGAGCAGTGGGAGCGTGACAGCGGTTGGATTCGGGATCAGTTGATGGTGCATGATTACGGCAATACGAAGATTCGGGCTTATGTCGAAGGCGTTTTGACTGATAGTTTGGAGAACAGATAAGTCAAAATTGAGGGGAAATTCATGGCTCGAACAGTGCGCGCGGCGTTGTTGCAGACCGATTGGACCGGCGACAAGGGAACCATGATCGACAAGCACGAGGCGCAGGCCCGTGAAGCCGCCAAGCAGGGCGCCCAGGTGATGTGCTTCCAAGAACTTTTCTATGGTCCGTACTTTTGCCAGGTGCAAGAGGTGCAGTACTACTCGTACACCGAACCGATCCCCGATGGGCCGACCACGAAGCGCTTTCAAGCGTTGGCCAAAGAACTCGGAGTGGTGTTGGTGTTGCCGATGTACGAAATCGTGCAACAGGGTTTGTACTACAACACCGCCGCGGTGATCGATGCCGACGGCAGATATTTGGGCAAGTATCGCAAGCAGCACATTCCGCAGGTGAAGGGTTTCTGGGAGAAGTTTTATTTCACGCCGGGCAGCGGTGGTTATCCGGTGTTCGACACGGCGGTGGGCAAGATCGGGGTTTACATCTGTTACGACCGGCACTTTCCCGAGGGTTGGCGTGCGCTCGGTCTGAACGGCGCAGAAATCGTCTTCAACCCGTCGGCCACGAGTCGCGGGCTCAGCGAATACATTTGGCGCATCGAGCAACCCGCGGCGGCGGTGGCCAACATCTATTACGTCGGCGCGATCAACCGCGTCGGCATCGAACCGCTGGGCGACGACGATTTTTATGGGCAGAGTTACTTTGTCGATCCTGAAGGAAAGTTCGTCGGCAACCAGGGAGATCCGCACAAGCCCGAACTGATCGTTCGCGATCTGGACATGGACAAAATCAAAATGGTGCGCGACCGCTGGGCGTTTTATCGCGATCGTCGTCCCGACGCGTACGACGAACTCGTGGAGCGCTGAAAATTTAGAACGAACCAAAGAGCAGGGAGGAAACATGGCACGCATACTGATCAAAAACGGAACCATCGTCAGCCCGACGGGTCGGCACGAATACGACGTATTGGTCGAGGGTGAAAAGATCATGGCTTTGCTCGAGCGAGGCAAAGCCGACGCACTGAACGCGTCGGCCGACAAGGTGATCGATGCGAAGGGCAAATATGTGGTTCCGGGCGGCATCGACGTGCACACGCACATGGAACTGCCGTTCGGTGGCACCGCCGCCGTCGACACCTTCGAAACCGGCACGATCGCCGCGGCATGGGGTGGGGTAACGACGATCGTCGACATGGCGTTGCAGCGTTACGGAGAAAACGTGCACCAGGGTTTGGCCGAGTGGCACCGCAAGGCGGGGGGCAACTGCGCGGTCGACTATGCGTTTCACCAAATCATCGGCGGAGTCGACGAGCAATCGTTGAAGGACATGACTTATCTCGTCGATCACGAGGGCGTGACCAGTTTCAAGTTGTTCATGGCCTATCCGGGCGTGTTCTACAGCGACGACGGTCAAATTTTGCGGGCGATGCAGACCGCCAGCGAGAGCGGCGCGACGATCATGATGCACGCCGAAAACGGCATCGCGATCGATGTGCTCGTGCAGCAGCACATTGCACGCGGCGAAACCGACCCGAAATATCACTCATATTCGCGCCCGAGTTTGTTCGAGGGCGAGGCGACGAATCGCGCGATCGTGTTGTCGAAAGTCGCGGGCAACGTGCCGTTGTACATCGTCCACATGTCGGCATCCGAAGCGCTCAACGCCTTGGCCGAGGCGCGCCACGAGGGTCTCAATGTTTTCGGCGAGACTTGTCCGCAATATTTGTACATGACCCTCGAAGATCATTTGGCTCGCCCCGGTTTCGAGGGTGCGAAATTCGTCTGCTCGCCGCCGATTCGCAGCAAGCACGACAAGCACGACCACCACGGTGATTTGTGGAAAGGTCTGCGCATGAACGAACTCGCCGTGGTTTCGACCGACCATTGCCCGTTCTGTTTCAAGGATCAGAAAGAACTCGGGCTTGGAAACTTCTCGAAGATTCCCAATGGCATGGGCGGCATCGAACACCGCATGGAACTCATTTATCAGGGTGTCGTTTTGGGCGAGTTGTCGCCCGAGCGATGGGTAGAAACTTGTTGCACCACCCCGGCGCGAATGTTCGGCATGTATCCGCAGAAGGGCATCATCGCACCGGGTTCGGACGCCGACATCTTGGTCTGGGATCCGAGCAAGAAGACGAAGATCGGCATCAACGACAAACATCACATGAACATGGACCACTCATCGTGGGAAGGTACCGTGGTCGACGGCAAAGTCGACACCGTGCTCTCGCGCGGCATGGTCGTGATCGAGAACGACAAGTATCTCGGCAAAAAAGGCCACGGCAAGTTCATCAAGCGTGGTCTTTGCCAATATCTGAATTAGAAAACCAAAAAACAGGAGAAACAAGAAAGTTATGAATCGAATCAGCCATTGGGTCAACAACAAGGTCGTGCCCGGCACATCGGGAAAGTCGGGCAAGGTGTTCAATCCGGCGACGGGCAAACAAGAGTCTGAAGTCGACCTGGCGAACGTCGCCGACGTCGACATGGTCGTCGCCGCGGCAAAGGCCGCGTTTCCCGCGTGGCGCGCGACGAACTTGTCGCGCCGCGCCGAGGTCATGTTTCGAATGCGCGAACTAATCGACGCCAACCGCAAAGAGATCGCGTCGCTGTTGACCCAGGAACACGGCAAGGTGCCGAGCGACGCCCTCGGCGAGGTCGCGCGCGGGCTCGAAAACATCGAGTTCGCCTGCGGTGTGCCGGCGCTGCTCAAAGGCGGCTACTCAGAGCAGGCTTCGACGGGTGTCGACGTCTATTCGATTCGTCAACCACTCGGTGTCGTGGCGGGTATCACCCCGTTCAATTTTCCGGCGATGGTGCCGATGTGGATGTTCGCCAACGCGATCATGTGCGGCAACACGTTCGTCTTGAAGCCCAGCGAAAAAGATCCGTCGGCGTCGATGTTCGTCGCCGACCTGCTTCGCCAAGCGGGCCTTCCCGATGGTGTATACAACGTCGTGCACGGCGAAAAAGTCGCGGTAGATCGTCTGCTCGAGCACCCCGATATTGCGGCGTTGAGTTTCGTCGGATCCACGCCGATCGCAAAATATGTCTACGAAACGGGCACCAAAAACGGCAAGCGCGTGCAGGCTTTGGGCGGAGCGAAGAATCACATGTTGGTGTTGCCCGACGCCGATCTCGACATGGCGGCCGATGCTGCGGTGAGCGCGGCCTATGGTTCGTCGGGCGAACGATGCATGGCTGTCTCGGTGGTGTTGGTCGTCGAGACGGTGGCCGACGCGTTGGTCGACAAAATCAAGTCGCGCGTGCCGAACATCAAAGTTGGCGCGGGTTCAGACCCCGCGAGCGAGATGGGTCCGCTGATCAGTCGCGAGCATCGCGACAAGGTCGCGGGTTACGTGACGGGCGCGGCCAAAGAGGGCGCAAAAGTAGTTCTCGACGGCACCGACAAGGTGAAAGAAGAGGGCTTCTTTCTCAACCCGAGTCTGATCGACCATGTCAAGCCCGGAATGAAATGCTACGACGAAGAAATATTCGGCCCGGTGCTCGCGGTGATGCGCGTCAAAACCTATGACGAGGGTTTGAAGGCGATCAACGACAATAAATACGGAAACGGCACGGCAATTTTCACCCGCGATGGTGGAGTGGCGCGACAGTTTCAATTCGAGGTGAATGTCGGCATGGTCGGTGTGAACGTGCCGATTCCCGTGCCGGTTTCCTACTATTCATTCGGCGGGTGGAAAGCGAGTTTGTTCGGCGACCAGCACATGTACGGCCCCGAGGGCATCAACTTTTTCACCCGTGGAAAAGTCGTGACTTCGCGTTGGCCAGACCCGCGCACATCGTCGGTCGATCTCGGTTTCCCGCAGAACAGGTAGACCGTGGATATCGGTGTCGTATTGCAGACGACCCCACCTGCCCGGCAGGTGTTGGATCTGGCGCGAAAGGCCGACGCCAGTGGTTTTTCGCACGTCTGGACATTCGACAGCCACATTCTGTGGGAAGAGCCATTCGTTATATATAGCCAGATCTTGGCGCAGACGAAAAACGTCGTCGTCGGTCCGATGGTCACCAACCCCGCCACCCGCGATTGGACCGTCACCGCGAGTTTGTTCGCGACCCTCAACGAAATGTACGGCAACCGCACGATATGCGGTATCGGTCGGGGCGACTCGGCGGTGCGTGTAACCAACGGCAAGCCGACCACGTTGGCGACTTTGCGCGCGAGCATCCATGTGATTCGCGAACTCGCCAATGGTCGCGAGGTCGACTACAACGGATCAAGAATCAAATTCGAGTGGGCATCCAAGAGTCGGTGCGAAGTTTGGGTTGCCGCCTACGGACCAAAGGCGTTGCAGTTGACGGGCGAGGTCGGCGACGGTTTCATCTTGCAACTCGCCGACATCGACATCGCGGCGTGGACGATCGAGGCGGTGCACAAATCCGCACGCGACGCGGGTCGTGACCCAGACAAGATCAAACTCTGTGTCGCCGCACCCGCTTATGTCGGCGACGACATCACCCACATGCGCGAGCAATGCCGATGGTTTGGTGGCATGGTCGGCAACCATGTGGCCGACATTGTCGCCCGTTATGGCGAGTCGAGTTCCGTGCCCAAGGCATTGACCGATTACATCAAAGGTCGCGAGGGCTACGACTACAAACAGCACGGACAGGCCGGCAACACGCACACGACTTTTGTTCCCGACTCGATCGTCGACCGTTTTTGTATTCTCGGCAAGGTCGACGACCATCTGAAGCGTCTCAAGGAACTCAGAGACCTGGGTGTCGATCAGTTCTCGATCTATCTGCAACACGACGGCAAAGAGCAGACGCTCGAGGCCTACGGAAAATACATCTTGCCCGAGATCGCGGCGCCGACCAAAGCGAAGTAACAAGAATGCTGGCGCGTCGCATCGCGTATCGCAGTTCGATGTTCGTGCTGGCGATCGCCTCGGTGGTGGCGTTATGGGAGTTGTACAAAGTGGTCGGACCCCAAGATGGCGGAAAACTCTTTGGTGTGAGCATTTTGCCGCGCGCCAACGACACGGCCATGCCCCACATCTGGTCGATGCTCAGCCGATATGGTCGCCCCGAGGTTCGCGGCTCAGACACCAAAATCTGGTCGGTGGTGCTTTCGGGCCTGCTGTTTTCGCTGCGATTGTCGCTGGTCGGATTCTTTCTCGGCACCACGATCGGCGTCGGTCTGGCCGTGTTGATGTCAAGATTTCGGGTCGTACAGCGCGGCCTTCTGCCGTATCTCGTGATGTCGCAGACGGTGCCATTGATCGCCCTTGCCCCGCTGGTCGTGAGTTGGGGCGGAAAACTCGAGATCGGCTCGTTCTTGTGGCCGAGGTGGCTGTCGGCTTCGATCCTCGGAACATTTCTCGCTTTCTTTCCGATTGCGGTCGGCACTTTGCGCGGTTTGGCCAGCGCACCCGCCGCAGCGCTCGAATTGATGGACAGTTACGCCGCTTCGTGGAAACAAACTCTGTTCAAGTTGAAGTTTCCCGCGGCGGTGCCATACATGGTGCCGGCGCTGAAGTTGGGCGCGTCGGGTTCGGTGATCGGCGTTGTCGTCGCCGAGATCAGCACCGGCCTCAAAGGCGGCATCGGGCGATTGATCATCGAATATGCGCGCGAGGCGACGGGTGATCCGGCGAAAGTTTTCACCGCCGTGTTCGGCGCCGCGGCACTGGGTATCACCATGGCTGGTCTCGTCGCGTTGTCGGATGTCTTGTTGATGAGAAATCGACCCAAGGAGTCGAGCACGTGAGTGCATTGGAAGTCGTCGGAGCGAGCAAAATTTTCAATCAAGGAACCACCAAACAGGTGGACGCCCTGATCGACGTGAGCTTGACGGTTCAACCTGGCGAGTTCGTCTCGCTCATCGGCCCTTCGGGTTGCGGCAAGTCGACGCTGCTTCGCCTGATCGCCAACTTGCTCGAGCCGACATCGGGCTCGGTGAGCGTAAACCAAAAGACCGCGGCACAGGCGCGGCTCGACCAAGACTACGGAATGGCGTTTCAGCAGGCGGGTCTGTTCGACTGGCGAACCGTCAGCAAAAACATCGAACTACCGCTCGAACTCAAAGGTTGGGAAAAATCGAAGCGTGAGACGCGGGCAAAAGAGATGCTCGAGCTCGTGAAGTTGCCCGAGTTCGCCGATTTGTATCCATGGCAACTTTCAGGAGGCATGCAGCAGCGCATCGCGATCGCCAGGGCCTTGGCCTCGCATCCGCCGCTGTTGTTGATGGACGAACCCTTCGGTGCGCTCGACGAGATGACCCGCGAATACATGCAGGGCGAACTGTTGCGCATCTGCGGCGAAACATCGACGACGGTCGTGTTTGTCACGCACTCGATACCCGAAGCGGTTTATCTGTCGAATCGCGTTGTCGTGATGTCGCCGCGACCAGGCAGAATCACAAAAGTTATCGAGGTCGGCTTGGGGGCCACACGCAACGAAGACACCCGTGCCGCAGACGGATTCTTCAAGGGCATTACCTCGGTGCGCGAAGCGTTGCGCGGCACACACGCCGAACATGCGGCGGCGAACGCGGTTCGCGGAGTGGAAGACCGATGAGCACGGCTGCCCGAACAAATGCTTCGGCGACCACGCGGGTTTTAGGTCGAGTGCGACAGGCTGGCCCGGCGCTTGTTTTTGGAATCTTGTTTTTGGCGTTGTGGGAGTCGGCTGTGCGCGGTTTCGACCTGAAGCCCTATTTTTTGGCCGCTCCGTCGAAGATTTTCGAACAGTTTGTCAAGAACGCCTCGCGAATTTGGCAAGCGTCGATGGTCTCTGGCGGAAACGCGCTGATCGGTCTTCTGATCGGCACCGTGCTCGGTGTGGCGATGAGTTTCGTCTTGAATCGCTACAAATTTCTCGGCGAGTTGATCACACCGTTGGCGATCGCGTTGAACGCGATACCGATTTTCGTGTTGGTCGCCGTGTTGAACAACATGTATTCGATCACGAGCGAGATTCCGCGAAGAGTGATGGTGACGCTCGTGGTTTACTTCATAGTTCTCGTAAACGTGGCCAAGGGTTTGACGCAGGTTCGCTCGACCCATGTCGAGTTGATGAAGAGTTACGCCGCGAGCGACTTTGCGATTTTGCGCAAGGTTCGGGTACCCAATGCCGTGCCGTTCCTGTTCACGGCGTTGAAGATCGCCGCGCCCGCTTCGGTAATCACGGCTTTCGTCAGCGAATATTTTGGTGGCCTGCAAAACGGGCTCGGAAGCAGGATCACGAGCAATATTGCCAATGCCAAGAATGCTGCAGCATGGGCCTACGTTTTAGGGGCTTGCCTACTTGGGCTAGCGTTCTACATAGCCTCCATTATTTTGGAGGGCGTCACCCGCAGGGGTGAGGCGAAGTAAAACAAATTCGGGTTTACCCGGGGGAGAAAAATGAGAAAATCATCACTGAAAGTTGCCTTTGCGGGCATCGCGGTAATGTCTCTGGTCGTTGGCGCCTGCGGCGGTAGTGACGACGAGGCCACCGAAGACACCGCGGCAACAGAAGAGACAACCGCACCAGCAGAAGAGTGCACCACACCGACACCGGTGAAGTTGCAACTTCAATGGTTCACTCAGGCGCAGTTCGCTGGTTACTACGCCGCACAAGACCAGGGTTTCTACGCCGATCAGTGTCTTGAAGTAACGATCTTGGAAGGTGCCGTAGACATCACTCCGCAGACCGTGCTTGCCGATGGCCAAGCCGACTTCGCGATCTCTTGGGTTTCCAAGGCGCTCGCCAGTCGCGAGGGTGGCGCGAACATCGTCAACATCGCACAAGTTTTCCAACGATCGGGAACCTTGCAGGTTTCGTTCAAAGACAAGAACATCAAGTCAGCCGCAGATTTCAAGGGCAAGAAGATTGGTAACTGGGGCTACGGCAACGAGTTCGAGATCTTTGCCGCCTTGACCAAGGCGGGCTTGGATCCGGCCAAAGATGTGACGCTCGTCCAGCAACAATTCGACATGGCAGGTTTGCTGTCTGGCGACATTGACGCCGCCGAGGCGATGACCTACAACGAGTACGCACAGGTGCTCGAAGCCGTCAACCCGGCAACTGGTGCCCTCTATACGGCCGATGATTTCAATGTCGTGTCGTATGAAGCCGAGGGTGTCGGCATGTTGCAAGACGCGATTTGGGCCGATGGCAAGCGTCTCGAAGACCCTGCCTATGTCGAGACCGCGACCAAGTTCGTCGCAGCATCGCTGCAGGGTTGGGCCTTCTGCCGAGACAACATCTCGACCTGTCGCGACATCGTCATAGCAAAGGGCTCGAAACTTGGTGCAAGTCACCAGTTGTGGCAGATGAACGAAATCAACAAGTTGATCTGGCCGGCCGCTGGTGGCGCAGGAATCATCGACGCAGCAGCATGGGAACGTACTTCATCGCTGTCGCAATCAGCGAAGAACCTTGAAGGTGGCACCGTGTTGACAAAGGCCCCCGATGCGGGCGCCTACACCAACGACATCGTGACGGCAGCGCTTGCGATGCTCGATGCGATGGGTGTAGACACGACAGGTTCGGCATATATGCCTGAAGTTGTCGAACTCGCCGAAGGTGGCAACTAAGCAGTCGGCAAAAGATTACAAATCGGGCGGGTCGCTTCGGCGACCCGCCTTTTTTGTCAATTCTGACTTAAGACAGCGGGTAATTATGAGGGTTGTCTGTTGGCTCTTCACGTCTTTTCCTGTTGAATCTTCGACCAACCCACGCGACAAATCTGCTAAATATTTTTTTCATCTTCTCCTCTTTCGACAAAGTCGAAAATTGATTTTGCAACAAGTTCGTTGCCTTTGTTGTCTAAGTGATTCCAGTCTAAATAAGAAGTCGATGTCTGTGAGTCAAGAGCATCTACAATATTATTAAACCAATTCTTGTCTTGAAGCACTCGGAGATATTCGTTGTATTGCAGTTTGACAATCTTTGGATTGATTTTTGATCTCTTGTGAATTTCTAAGTCTCGAGACGAGTACACTTTCTTGGTGAAGACATTGGGCTGAAGTAGTGCAAGAAACTTCGCGCCAGATCTTGATACATATTCACTTGCTTCAGCAAGGTTCTCACTTACATTGGTGGCGTTTCTAGATGCATTTTTAAGAGTTCTATCGGCGGGCTTTACCGTCTCAAGCCAGATCCACTCGGCTACTCTCAGTTTGAGTATGATTCTGAGAAATCCCAAAATCTTTGTGTATCCAGGGATCCAATAGAAAGGCTTCTTAGCCACTTGAACGTATGTATCAAGTTTTGCGTCATTGACTCCAAAGTAAAAGATGACCCAGTCGTTTGCAGAGAGTGTGGTTTTCATCAATTCGATTTTGTTTGAATTTACTGTCATACCAGACACACCTCGATTCTGAACTCGAAGTGGAATACTGGCTTGGTTCAAAAGGCGTTGCAGATATGAGCAAATCGTATGCGCATCGGAAACTTCGCAGCATTGAATTGTCGAACCGCCAAAAACATAAACATTTCCATCTGAATTTGGTGGCTGGTCTGTCGTTGCTCTCCAGCCGTCAACAAATGAAAGGTTCGACTCAGAGAAATTCACTTTTTGAAGGTGGAAACTATTGGCATGACCGTATTTGTTGGATGCATCTTCAAGAGCCAATTTGAGAGCGTTACTTCCATCGTCTTCCTCACTGTTTTGAGATTCTTGCGAGTCGGGCTGATCAAGCAAATCAAGTCTTTCTGACTTCCTCAAGATCAATTCCAACAAGACAACGAATGCGAAACATACAAGAGAAGTCCATGCGGCAAAACTTCCTAAATCAATTGTCGAAAGAGTTTGCGCAAACACAGGTTTGAAGAAATTTTTCCTAATCAGTGTAGGGGCAATGGCGACAGTTGTTGTCGCAACAGTAACCGCGGGTGGAGTGGGTTGCCGCGGTGATTACGAATAGCGAGTTGACGGGGTCGATGTATCCGTCTTTGTTGTTTCTTAACGCCTCATCGTGGGCGGCGAGGATCGCCGCATAGTGCCTATTGTCGGGGTCGAGCCGATTTCGGCTCGGCACATTGGGCGCGCGATCGGCAAGAACAGCGAGTTTGCGCGACATTCGCAGATAGCTCGGCGAGAGCGGTTATTTTTCGTAATGCCTGTCGGCGATTTCGAGAACCTCGTCGATTATCGCGAGACCGGCTTTTATATCTTCGACCGGGGTGTTGCACGGCGGAACGACATGCATGCGATTGAAGTGCGTGAACGGCCAGAGACCGCGTTCTTTGCACGCGGCCGCGAGTTCGAGCATCGGCTTGGCGTCTGCTCCCGTGGCATTGAAGGGCACTAAGGGCTTGCGGGTCTCGCGATTCTTGACGAGTTCGATCGCCCAAAACACGCCCAGGCCGCGCACGTCGCCGACGCTCGGGTGCTTGGCCTTGAGTTTCTCGAGAGCCGGACCGATCACATCTTTGCCCAGCATGCGCGCGTGCTCGATGATCTTCTCTTCTTTGAAAATGTTGATCGATGCGACCGCCGCGCCGCAGGCCAAGGGGTGCCCGCTGTAGGTCAGACCACCCGGAAACATTCGCTCTCGGAAAGTGTCGGCGATTTTCTGGCTGATCACGACGCCACCCAGCGGCACGTAACCCGAGTTGACGCCCTTGGCAAAGCAGATCAGGTCGGGGGTGACGTTCCAGCGGTTGACGGCGAACCATTCGCCACATCGCCCGAAGCCGGCCATCACCTCGTCGCACATCATCACGATGCCGTGTTTGGTGCACAGGTCGCGAACGCCCTGCAGGTAGCCGGGCGGCGGAACCAGAATTCCGTTTGTGCCGACCACGGTTTCGAGGGCGATCATCGCCACCGTGTGCGGACCCTCGACCATCAACACGCTCTCGAGGTGTTCAAGCGCGCGCTGGCATTCTTGGGTTTCGTTCGCCGCGTGAAACGCCGATCGATAGGGGTATGGCCCCCAAAACTTGACCGCACCCGAGGCGCCGGTTTCGTTCTGCCAACGACGCGGATCACCCGTCAGTGCGATCGCGCCGGCGGTCGAACCGTGGTACGAGCGATACGCGGTGAGAATCTTGTGGCGTCCGGTGTGCAGTTTGGCCATGCGCGCGGCATATTCGGCGGCCTCGGCACCGCCGTTGGTGAAAAACACCATGTTCAAATCGCCCGGTGCGAGTTCGGTGATCAAACGGGCGGCCTCGCTGCGTGCCTCATTGGCGAATTGCGGGGCGACGGTGCAAAGTTTCGCCGCCTGTTCTTGAATCGCGGCGATCAATTTGGGATGTTGGTGACCGATGTTTAGATTGACCAGCTGGCTTGAAAAATCAAGATACTTCTTGCCGTTCGAGTCCCAGAAATATGAGCCTTGCCCACCGACCAGATCGACGGGGTCGAGGGTGCCCTGGGCCGACCAAGAATGAAAGACATGGGCGCGGTCGTCAAGGTAAGCCTTGGAGCGGGTGGCTGAAGTGGTCACTTTTACATCCTAATTCGGTGCGATAAACAAATGGTCACTCGGGCGCCAAAAAGCCCCACTCCCGAAACAATTCACAGACAATCACGAAACATGGTTGGTCCAATTTGTCGCGAGTCACAGCGGCGTGCACGCGTCAATCTGACGCAAATCATCAACAAATCAGACGCAGGTGTTGCGAATCGTGCCGAGGTCTTGAATCGTCGTTTCGACAACGTCGCCGCGGCGCAGGAAACGGGGAGGTGTTCGTCCGGCACCAACGCCCGACGGTGTGCCGGTGTAAATCAAGTCGCCCGCATATAGTTCGCAGATGCCCGACAAATAGGCGATGATGTCGGGTATCTCGAAGATCATGTCGTCGGTTTGGGTGTGCTGCATAACCTCGCCCGAGACACGACAAATCATTTCAAGATTTGTGCGCGAGGCGAGCGTCGCCGCATCGGTGAGATATGGGCCGATGGTCGTGAAGCCCGCGCGACTCTTGCCCAAATTGAATTGTGGCGGCGTGTTGGCGTATTGCAGGTCGCGGTCGGAGAAATCTTGCCCGACACACAGACCGGCGACGTGCGACCACGCATCTTTCACCGAAATGTCGCGCCCGCCGAGCGCGATGACGGCCACGAGTTCGGCCTCGAAGTCGCACTTTTCGCCGACAAGTTGGATCCGCCCGAATGGTCGGTTTAGAGAACTTGGAAATTTGGTGAAGACGAGCGGCTCTTTGGGCAGACCGTGTTTCATTTCGGCGGCGTGCGCCTTGTAGTTGACACCGACGGCGAATATTTGACGCGGGCGGGGCACCGGACAGTCGAGTTGGGTCAAATCGAGATCGAGCATTTCGCCAGATTCGCCCGCGACCAGAGCCGCGGCCAACTCAGATACTTCTGCCCATCGCTCGATGCAAGCCATCGGATCGCTCGGCAATTTGCCCGCCGAGAACTTTTCGATATCGACGAAACTCTCAAGCGAGTCGCCTACCAGCACGGCACGACCGGCGATGCATCCAAAACGCGCAGTCGACATTTTCTAAACTCTGTGGCGAGCGATTCGTCGTTGCAACTCGGCCTGGCGTTTGGCCTCGCGCTCTTTTCCTTGTCGTTCGCGACGTTGACGGCGTTTTTCGGCCTTCTCTTTGGTTTCTTTCGGCAACGGCAACACGGTCGGTTCGGGCTGTACTACGCCCGACTTGGGGATGACGAATCTTTCGTCTTGAAGAATCAACTGTTTGAAGCCGTTCAGGCTCACCGAATATTGCACCACCATCAAACGCGCGGCATCAAGGCCGAATTTTTCGATCGCCTTTGGCAGGGTTGCCTTTAGGTGTTCGACATTCGGGTCGTCGGCGGCGCTGCCCAGGTCTTCGATGCAAAACTCGGTGCAGGGTTCGCTCAACAACACCCCCGTGTTGATGTACGACTTGCGTGCGGTGAAGCCGGCGCGGATGGCCGCGCCTAGACCGGCTTTATCGTCGAGAGCCCCGGCCGGGAGACCCGCCACTTTGGCGAACGGATCACGCAGTTTTTCGGGCAGGGCGACGGCCAGGTCGGCAAGAACCCCGTCAGAAACCGTCGCCAGAACCGCCGCATAGCGGCGTTCGACCAGGATTTGCTCTTTTGACGTTGACACGCCCCGAAACTATATCGGGACGGACGAATCAGATTGCGCGGACGTTGTTGGCTTCGGTGCCCTTGCGACCTTGGCCGATTTCAAATTCGACCTCTTGGCCTGCAACAAGGGTGCGACGGCCGGTGCCTTCAATGTTCGAGAAGTGCACGAAGATATCTGGCTCACCATTGGCTTGCGAGATAAATCCGTAACCCTTTTCATCATTGAAAAATTTCACGGTACCGGTTGGCATAACTTTTGCTTCTTTCTTTTACTTTGATTCACGCCTTCACTGTCGAAGGCGCTAACGCAAGGGTAGCAAGACCGTGAGAAGATTCATAATTCTTGGTACCGACGGCCTCAAGCAGTGACCAGCGCCTGAAACTCGCGGATGCGCATTTGATGCAAGGAAGATGTTGTTACATCTGGAAACGAGCCTGATGCGCCGGTATTCGACCGCCATGTCACCCGCCAGACAATAGACAGCGTGGCTGAAAAGAGACCGCCCGGTCTGACATTTGAAGAGTGCCGATAGGTGTACATGCAGGGCGAGGGCATCGAGTCGCCGAATTGCTTGTTCCACTTCAGCCCCGGACCGACGCAAGTTTTTTTGCCGAGACCGAATAATCCGTCGCCCGGATCGAAGACGAGTTTGTATGGTGTGGCCGTGATCGTCGCCGTCACAGGGCCGGCGGGTGTCGGCACCCATGCCACCACGACCTTGGGTTGCCAGATCGCACTGCTGACCCAGAACCATGTGCCGATGTTGATCACCCCTTGTCGCGCGGGCGGGGCAAATTCGCCGAACGGTGCGGGGATTCTGTCGTAGGCGATGCTGGCGGCGTTGCGCGCGATGCGTTCGGGTGGAATTTGGGCGATCCAAAAAACTTCCGTATCTTGTTGCGGACAATCTCGGTCGTAGAGACGAAACAAAATCGAGTCGACGGTTCTCTCGACTTCGTCGCCGTAGGTCTGCCCTTGCCCCGAATCTCGGGGCAGTGACGGCGACCAACTGCAGTTTGACGACTCACCAGTTTCTTCGTTGTCGCCGACGAACACGCCGGCGATGATTGTTTTGTCGACGACCGCGCCAAACACATCGCGCACCATGTTCGAATCGTCGGTGTTCGAGGCTTCGAGGCGGGTGACTCGGGCATCGAATATCACCACCAACGAAATCGCGGCAAAAATGCGCGCCAGAGATCTAACCTTCATTTGATTCCTCGCATTTGTCGGTGTCAAAGAAGCGTCGCTCGACGGTGACATCGGTCAGGTACCAGCGGTTGTTATGCCACTGCAATCGCCAGATCGACAGAGACGAGATGACCTTGTCGTCATAGATCGCACCGTCCATGAAGAGAATCGTCGAATCGAAAACGCACCCGCGGATCAAAGCCGTGGTCGTGGTTCGATCGCGGTCGATGCCGTTGATTGTGATCGAGCGCATGCCCTTGCCAGGCCGAGAGTAAATGTTGTACTTGGCGAATTTTTGCATCCGATCGGTGAACTGCCGGGCGTAGGGCGAGTTCGGCAAAACGAATGTTTCGACCTTGCACTCACGCGGTTTGCGGGTGCATTCGTCGCGCCACTTGTCGATTTCGACGAACTGCCCTTCGAGCAGATCGAACGGATCACCAGACACGGTTTGCGGGAGGGTCGAAACTTGTCGGGGAACGGTGGCGGAATCGACGCCAAAAACTTGACTCGTGCTTGGACTCGGTTCAGGGCTGGCGACCTGAAACAATGGCGAGTTGCGGCTTGCTTCGTCGTTTTCGTTGGTGCAGCCACCGATCAACAGCCAACACAAGACGAACATTGAGCGAAGATTTCTGTGGTGGACACGATTCGGATGCGACATAGATGAAGTGTCCACGGATGTGTGCACAAATCAGAAACTTTGCCCAGAAAACCAAAAACCCGAGTTGGTCGGTAGAGTTGATGAACCCCTTTTTTGAGATCTGCGAGTTTGAATGACCCAAAACCACCCCGAATTGGCCGAAGAGCAGCGATATATCGACAACGCCTACGCCTGCCTCGAGCAGACCCGTGTCGACGCCTGGAAGATTCGTCAAATGAACGAAGCCTCGACCGGGGGCACATTTCAGGCTCGATACGAGCGCAACGCTTTCGACGAGGTTCTGGTCGGGCGTCTGCAGCAACTGGATTTGGGCGATGCCGCACTTGTTTTCGGACGGATCGACCGGCTCACAGAATCTCCCGAAAAATTTGAAAGTTTTCACATCGGCAGAATCGCCGTTTCAGACTCGAACCGTGAACCCGTCGTCGTGGATTGGCGCGCCCCGGTGGCCGAGCCGTTTTATCGGGCGACCGGAAGAGACTCGATGGGTTTGGCGCGTCGTCGACACTTCGCCGTGCAGGGGCGAGAGTTGCTCGGCATCGAAGACGAACTATTCGGCGCGGGCCATTTGGGTGTCGGACACGACGAGGGTCTTGATTCGACCCAAACAGAAAATGTCGCGCAGTTGCGTGGGCACAGCACGTTGTTGGGTGTGCTGGCACGCGGTAGAACCGGACAACTCGGCGACATCGTGGCGACGATTCAGGCCGAGCAGGACGAAATAATTCGATCACCCCAGCACGGCATCGTGGTTGTGGAGGGCGGCCCGGGCACGGGCAAGACGGTGGTGGCGTTGCATCGCGCGGCATATCTGCTTTACACGCATCGATTTCCGTTGGAGGATCAAGGCGTTTTGGTGGTCGGGCCGAATCGAGTTTTCTTGCGCTATATCGAACGAGTCTTGCCATCGCTGGGCGAGGCGGGTGTAGAGCAGGTCGTGTTGGCCGACCTGCTGCGTGGTCACGACTTTTCGGCCAAAGATTCAGAAGACGTGTCATATATCAAGGGCGATGCGCGCATGGCCAAGGTGGTGGCCAAGGCGGTGGGCGATCGCCAACGGGCGTTGCGCAAAGATGTCGAGATTGGTTTTGGTGCGGGGTATCTGCGTTTGACCAGCGGCGAATCGGCGACGATCGTGCGCGAGGCACAGCGCCGTTTTCGTAGGCACAACACGGCCCATCACTGGGTTGAAACCGAAGTGGTGCTGGCGATGATCGCATCGAGCCGCTACAAAGAACTGGATTTCGAGATCACGCGCGATGCCTTGCGTGACTTGAAAGAGTTCCAGAGTGTGATCAACTACATGTGGCCGATTCTCACCCCCGCAGAGTTGCTGAACGATCTCTATTCGTCGAAGGCGCTTTTGCGTCTGGCCGCGCAGAAATATTTTTCGGCCGACGAATACGAGAAACTGTTACGTGCCCGGGCCGCCACGCTTGCCGAGGCGAAGTTCAGCGAAGCCGATGTCGCCGTGCTCGACGAGGCTCTGGCGGTTTTGGGTCCGCGACCGAGACGGAGCGGTCGAATCAATGAAGCCGACGAGGTTCGAACATACGGGCACATCATGATCGACGAGGTACAGGATCTCTCGCCGATGCAGTTGCGAATGATCTCGCGGAGGTCTTTGAACGGTTCGATGACGATCGTCGGCGACATCGCCCAGGCGACCACGGTTCATGCGCCTGCGAGTTGGCAAGACGTGTTGTCGAATCTGCCGGACACTGGCGAGGTGCGGGTCATTGACTTGAGCGTCGGTTATCGAATACCGAAACAGATAATGGAATTGGCGACTCGTGTGCTCAAGGTCGCCGCGCCGAAACAATCTTCACCGTTGTCGGTCCGTGACGGCGACGAAAGCCCGACAATCGTGAACTGCCGGCCGCAAGAATTGTCTGTCAAGGTGATCGCCGAGGTGCGGCGACTCAATAGAGAATTGAGCGACAGCAACATGGCGATCGTGTGCCCCGACGAAATGGTCGAAGAACTTTGTCGAGCACTCGACGCAGAACGAATCGATTATGGTCGGGCGGGCATCGCGGGCATCGAGTCTGCCCTCACGGTGGTGCCCGTGAGCGTGGTCAAAGGTCTTGAGCTGGATGGCGTGATCGTGGTCGAGCCGGCCCGAATAGTCGACGCACAGCAACACGGTTTGAGGGCGCTATATGTCGCCTTGACGCGGTCGACTCGTCGTCTGTCCGTCGTTCATAGTCGACCGTTGCCCTCGGCGATGCTCGCCTGACGAGACGACGCTCAGAAATTTTTCAATGAGTCGATAATCAACGGCAAGAAACGCAGGGCCTTGTCGGCGTCGGCGGGTCGATTGCGCTCCACCGAACTTTTCGCCAGCGCCACGACCCGATCAAAATCGGTCACGAGCTGTTCGCTCAAGTTCGACAGTCTGGGTCTGACGATCTTCGTGAGCAGGTCGATCTGCTCCAAGGATTTGGTCGCAGACTTGCGATCTGATTTCTGCATCGCGACGCTCAATTCGTCGATTTGTTTCAACATGATCGTCAGCAGGTCTTTGCTGGTTAGCGACTTGTCGACCGAGGTTCGAGTGTCGTGACTCGACGTCGATGATTCGTCCCCCGATGAACCGTTCGCAGCGCTCGTAGTCGGCGCCGAATCGTTGATCGTCGTCGCGCATGAAGCAAGCGACAGGGCGAGGAAAACGGCGAATACGCCTCGCGACCTGAACGACCCGACTGCACCCATCTTCGCGAGGCTATTTTTGCGTGGTGACGAGCAAACGACTGCTGATAAAGGAGTCGACGAGAGTCTCGGTGCTGCGCGAAGAATCTGCCATCACGACCGTCACGCCGTCGGGGCCGACGCGTTTCACGGTTCCGACCCGACCAGGGACAATCTCATCGGCCTGAAGCCTGTCGAGCGCGCCATCTGTTTCTTCCAGTTCTTCGGAGATTCGCACGACCGTGAATGACGAGCCGGCATCGATCGTGTTCAGGGGGGTGAGCAGCATCTTGCGGTAGTCAGAACCAGGAATTGGATTGCCGTGCGGGCACGCCGTCGGATTGCCGAGCATCTTGGCGAGGGCGACCTCGACTTCGTCGGTGATCACGTGTTCCCATTTGCAGGCTTCGTGGTGAGCGGTCGACCAAGAGAGACCCAGCACATCGATCAGAAAACATTCGGCCAACCTGTGTTTGCGAACGATGCCCTCAGCCAAGATTTTCCCCTTTTCGGTGAGGGCGATTCGCGGCCCCGAGAGGTTGACAAGACCCTCGACCTCCATGCGTTTGATCATTTCAGAAACCGACGCTCGCGAAACCTTCAGTCGCTCGGCGATTCGGGCCTGAATCAACTCGACGTGGTCTTCTTCAAGTTCGAAGATGCACTCGCAATATTCTTCGAAAGCAGGATGGTGTTCGGTCGAAGTCTGCATGACTGCAGTTTATCTCTTCGAAATTTTGTGACGATTCGCTCGATTTCGCGGTGATTCGCCTCAAAAACCCTTTTCCCGTTCGTCTCGCACCGCGGCTTTGACAGAGTATTGCACGAGTATCGCAGGAGCGAGCAAAATGCAACCGCCGATCAGCGCGATCGTCGCCACGCGGCTGACGCCCGGGGTGAAATCGACCACTAAACCCCAGACCACCGCGAGCATCGACAGACCAAAAAGCAGATACCCGAAGTTCGTGGCGCGTTTTGCCCAATTCGAGATGATCGCGCGCTTTGCGAGTACGGGATCACCGTTTGGCTTGTCGGGATGTGTGCGAGAATCCATAGCGTTGTGTTTATGTTACGGGGCATCGACCGATTCAGAAGGGCGTCAGCCGGTTTTTCGTGGTGAGTGAGGTGATCTCTTTCGTCGACGCGGTGATCGCCTACGACAATTTCCCCGCCGTGGCCGGTGCGACGTTCAGTGTTGACAGTGGCGAGATCATCTTGTTGCAGGGTCCGAACGGCGCGGGCAAGACAACGTTGTTGCGGGCGTGCGCAGGATTGCTGCCGATCGCGCGCGGCAACGCAACCGTGCTCGGAGTCGACCTGAAGTCAGATCGCGCGACGGTGCGATCACAAGTCGGACTGTTGGGTCACTCGAACGGTCTCTACCAAGATCTCACCGTCGCCGAAAACATCGGCTTCTGGTCGAGGTTGGTCGGGGCGGGCAACGAAGACATCGCCCAGGCGATGCGATTGATGGGTCTGTCCGAGCGATTGAGTGCCGTGAAAGTTTCGAACCTCTCGGCTGGGCAGCGGCGCCGTTGTGCGTTGGCGACTTTGATCGTTCGCCGTGCGCGTCTGTGGTTGCTCGACGAGCCGCATGCCGGTCTTGACGCCCAAGGGCGCGACGAATTGGACAAGACTCTCCGTTCGGCGCGAGACGCGGGGGCCACCGTCGTCTTTGCATCCCACGAAATTGATCGGGCCCAAGCGTTGGCGACCCGCAGACTCAAGGTGACGAGTGGCGTGGTGAGTGAAGCATGAGTCGACCGAACAACGGCAGAGTTTTCAGCGCGGTGCTGATCAAAGATCTGCGGATCGAATTTCGCAGTCGCGTGCTCATGAATCAGGTTCTGCCGTTTGCCGGCCTCGTGATGATCATGTTCGCGTTCGCGCTCGACAACGACGATGTTTTGCAGCGAGTCGCGGGCGGTTTGGTTTGGTTGGCGACGCTGTTTTCTTCGTTGATCATCATTCAGCGATCGTTCGCCGTCGAAGCGGCCGACCAGGCGCTCGACTCGTTGCGGGTCGCCGGCATAGATCTGGCGGGTGTCTACTTCGGCAAGGCGATTGCACTAACGATCAAACTGATCGTGCTCGATTTCGTGCTGCTCGTCACCGCGATGCTCTTGTATCGGGTCGATCTGACGGGCTCGGGTCTCGTGTTGTTGGTCACTTGCGTGTTGGGCTCGACGACTGGTTTGGGGTTCGTTGGTACTCTTTATGGCGGTTTGACCGCTGGTGCGAAAGGACGCGAAACTTTGCTGCCGTTGCTGTTGTTGCCGGTAGTTGCGCCCGTGCTCATCGCCGCGACGAGGGCAACCGAGGCGGCTTTCGCAAGTGGCGGCGCGCAAACTTCTGAGGGTTGGGCGTGGGTTGGTTTGTTGGCGGTTTTTGCCGCAGTCTTCGGTGTCGGCGGTTCGTTGGCGTTTGGTCCGTTGATCGACGAATGATCAGATTGCAAAATCGAAAGAAGTGACCAAATGTCCCAACTAGTCACATCGACATCGGCGACGGGTACGCGGGCGACCCGAGTTTTGGGACTGTTGGCGATTCTCGTGATGCTGTGGGTCGTCATCGGCGGCCTGGTGTTCACACCGCAGGATGTTGTTCAAGGCGAGTCGGTTCGAATCATGTATGTGCACGTGCCATCGGCATGGATCGCGTACCTTGCGTTCATTCTCACCGCGGTCGCCTCGGCATCGTGGTTGATCGGGAAAAAACATTCGATCGGTTTCGACAGATTCGCCGGAGCCTCGGCCGAAGTCGGCGTGATGTTCATGGCGATCACGCTCGTCACGGGCAGCCTTTGGGGCCGACTTACTTGGGGTGAGTTTTGGCAGTGGGATCCGCGTTTGACGACGACCGCATTCTTGTTCGTGACATATCTGGGTTATCTGGCGGTTCGCAGGCTCGAGGGTTCGGCCGAGCAACGCGCGCGAAGATCGGCGATCATCGCGTTGTTGGCGGTTTTGGAGATTCCGCTCGTGCACTTCAGCGTGGTGATCTGGCGCAGTCTGCACCAGGGTGCGACCGTGCTCAACCCGAGCGGCGACGTGAAACTCGATGACTTGATGCTTTTCACTTTGTTCAGCGGCGTGGTCGGTTTCACGCTCGTCTTTCTTTGGCTGGTACTGCATCGTCAACGCACCATGCTCTTGCTCGATGTCGTCAACAGGCGTGGTCTCGACACGGCGATCGCCAACCGACGAGCCGAGGGGAGCACGAACTAAATGAAGGATGCAGGATTCATTTTCGGTTCGTATCTCGTGACCCTCGGGTCGATGGTCGTTTTTGCCTTGGTGACCCTTCGTCGGGGAAGAAAGTCATCGGGTGGGGTTTCTGATTCAGACAAAACCTGGCTGTAATGGATCTCTCGCCGCGCCCGCCGGATCAACCCGACGAAACGAGCCGCGGTTCGTCGTCGGGTGCGCGGGCCAGGCGCCGATGGTTGCCGGTCATCATTCTGAGTCTTCTCGGGGTCGGGGGCATCGTGATCGTCACGCAGTTCTTGACTTCGGCCATCGACTACTACTGCAATGTCGACGAGATCGGGGTTCGCGAGGGTTGTGAGACGACCAGTCGGCTGCGGGTGCAGGGCACCGTCGAGCAGAACTCTTTGAAGAAAACCGAAACCAAGACGCGGTTCGTGATGACTTTCAACGACAAGTCGATCGACGTGGTCTACAGCGGTGACCCGGGCGGGGTTTTTCAAGAATGCATCGCCGTTGTTGCCCATGGACGGATGGTCGAAGGTGTTTTCGAATCGAATCGCATCGAAGTCAAACATTCGAACGAATATGTCGAAAAAAACACCGAACGTTTTGAAGCCTCGGGAAGCGCGGCATGCTCGCTAGCACAGGGGTGAGCGGCACGCTCGGTCGTGCATTTTTGCTAGTCGGTTTCATCGGCGCGGTCTTCGGCGCGTTCGCCGCGTTCACGGGCGCGCGAAGAAGCGACCAACAGGTGATTCGTCTCATACCCAGATTCGCCGTGTTGATTTTCGCGGCGTCGGTGGGCGCGTTCGCGACGATGGAATACGCGATGATCACCCGAGATTTTTCGCTGGCGTATGTGCAGAAGGTTGGCTCGTGGTCGACGCCCGCGCTCTACAACTTCGCCGCGGTGTGGAGCGCGCTCGAAGGGTCGATCTTGATGTGGGTTCTGGTGCTCGCGGGTTACACGCTGGCGGTCGCTTATTGGGTGCGCAAACGAATGCATGACCCGATCGCATCGTGGGCGATGGGGGTCATGTTCGTGGTGTCGGCTTTTTTCTTTTTGGTTTCATTTTTTCCCGCCAATCCGTTCGCTGCAGGCGCACCGGGCGTACTCGACGGCCCCGGCCCCAACCCGCTGCTGCAGAACCATGTACTGGTGATGTTTCATCCCCCGATTCTTTATCTCGGATATGTCGGCGTGACGGTGCCGTTCGCGTTCGCGATCGCGGCGTTGATCACCGGTCGTGTCGACGAAGGTTGGCTCGTCGCGACGCGGCGCTGGTCGCTATTTGCTTGGGGGTTTCTGACTTTCGGCATCGCGCTGGGCAGTTGGTGGAGTTACGAAGTCTTGGGATGGAGCGGCGTGTGGGCGTGGGACCCGGTTGAAAACGCCTCGCTTCTCCCTTGGATCACGGGTACGGCCTACATTCATTCGGTGCTGGTGCAAGAGCGTCGCGGCATGCTGCGCGTTTGGAACATCTCGTTGCTGGTCGCGACCTTCAGTCTGACGATTCTCGGCACATTCTTGACCCGATCGGGCGTGCTCAACAGCGTTCACGCGTTCAGCGAAAGCGGCATCGGTTCGTGGTTCTTGGCGATGTTCGCGGTCGTGCTGGTCGTTTCGATCGGTCTTATCGGTTGGCGCGGTGATCGACTGCGAAGTCCGGGGGTCATCGATTCGCCTTTGTCGCGCGAGGCGGCGTTCTTGGCGAACAATGTCTTGTTCGCGGTGTTCGCGTTCGTGGTTTTGCTGGGCACGGTGTTTCCGCTGATCGTCGAGGCGCTGCAGAATCGTCAGATCGCCGTCGGCGCGCCATTCTTCGACAGACTCTCGACGCCGATCGGGCTCGCATTGTTGACCCTGATGGCGATCGCACCGGTGTTGCCGTGGCGCAAAGCGACGACCGAGACTCTGCGCGACCGATTGTTCTGGCCGGCATGGTGTGGTTTGGGCGCGCTGATTCTGAGCCTCGTGTTCGGCGCGTATGGACTGGCCCCGCTTCTCACTTTTGCTTTGGGCGGGGTCAGTGCGGGGGCGGCGTTGCGACAAGTTTCGCTGGCGACCCGACGCCAAGGTTGGCGGGGTCTCGTGGGTCGGGCCAACGGTGGAATGATCGTGCACCTCGGCGTGATTCTGATCGCCGTGGCGCTGGGGGCATCGAACAGTTTCAGCAAAAGTCAAGAATTGTCTCTGGTGCAAGATGTCGAGGCGCAATTCGCGGGCCACACTTTCGAGTTGCGCGACGTCGTCGAGGTTCGCGACGATCGCAGCATCAGCGTCAAGGCGCTCGTATTGGTGGACGGAAGAAAGATCTACGCCCCGGCGATAACCAAGTTCACCCGCATCGGCATGAATGTCGGCACCCCTTCGGTGCGAACTTCGTTGACGGCCGATGTATATCTGACGCTCGAGCCGCCCGTGCGACAAGACGCGAACGAGGCGCGCATCAAAGTTTTCATCAAGCCGATGATTGTTTGGTTGTGGATCGGCACCGCGTTGATGGCCGTCGGCACCGTGCTCGCGGTCTTTCCCGGGAGACGACGCAAGCCGACCGAGCCGACCAGTGCACCGGTTGAAGTTGGTCGGTCGTGAAATCGAAAAATTTGGTGAAGTTCGTATCGGCCGCGGTCGGCGTCGTCGTCGCAATGTTTTTCCTCGTGTTGTTGGTCGCCGAACCCGACAACGACACCGTCGCCAGGTCGCCATTGCTGGGTCAACCGGCGCCCGCGATTTCGAGCCGCACGATCGACGGCGAGTCGTTCGTGCTCGAACGTCGCAAAGGATCATGGGTCGTGCTCAACTTCTTCAATTCGACCTGCGTTCCATGCATCAACGAGCACCCGTTGCTCGTCGACTTTGCCGAGGCCGAGTCGAGTAAGCCCGACGGCGCCGAGTTGTACACGATCATCAACGACGACAGTTCCGAATCGATCCGAGATTTTTTCGCCAGGAACGGGGGCGACTGGTCGAAAGTCACCGATGACAATGGCGCGATTGCCGTGGCGTTTGGCGTGGCGCGGGTACCCGAGACCTGGATCATTGATCCCAACGGCGTCGTTCGTTTGCGGATCACGGGCGAACTGACCGAAGGTTTGCTCGGGCGCCAGGTCGAGATGTTGCGGGAGGATTTCACCTCGTGAAAACTCGCAGGTCGATTTGGCTGGCGATGTTTTTGGTCGCCGGAGTTCTGCTGGTGTTCGGTGCGAATCGCGGCGGGGGGCCAAAGACCCAACAGGAACGCATCGATTTGCTCACATCGAATTTGGCGTGTCCGACATGTTCGGGTGAGAGCGTGTTCGAGTCACGAGCCGTGGCCGCCGAGGCGATTCGTAGCGAGGTTGCCCGACAAGTGGCCGCGGGCTTGCGAACCGACGACGAGATCATGGGCTACATCGAGCAACGGTTCGGTGGCCAGGTTCTGCTCGTTCCGCGGGCTGACGGGCTCGACGCCTTGGTGTGGGCGCTTCCGGTCGCCGTCGCCGTGTTTTCGCTGTTCGTTCTTTTCTCTGCTTTCGCCAAATGGCGCGGCAATCGACCGCCGTCGCCATCGAACGACGACGAGTTGATCGTGGCGCGGGCCCTCGATGAGCGCGAGTCATGAGCGGCAGTTCGACGAATCTCGAAGCCCTCAAGCAAGAACGCGAGTTTTTGCTGCGCTCGTTGCGCGACTTGGAGCAAGAACACAAGTTCGGCGATCTCGATGACCAAGACTTCGAGGCGCTGCACAAAGACTACGTTTCGCGCGCTGCGACGATAATCAGGCAGATCGAGTCGTCGGGTTCGAACTCGTCTTTTGCCGAGCACGCACCCGAATCGTCGCCGAGGCGGCGTGGGCGAACTTTGCTCGTCGCGTTTATGGTGCTCGTGGTGGCGGGTCTGGCCGGTTGGTTCGTCGCCCAGCAATCGGGGCAAAGACTTGCGGGTGAATCAATCGCCGGATCGATTGAAGATTCGACGGCGTCGATACTGTCGCGTGCACGGGCGACGAACTTCGTCGACCCGCAGGCGGCGATCGAACTTTACACCACGGTTTTGTCGGTAGATCCCGACAATGTCGAGGCGCTCACATATCGAGCGTGGCTTCTTGCCCTGATCGCCCGTGGCGCGGGTGACGAGGTCAAAAAACTCGCGTTTGAATCGGCCTCGCGCGATCTGCAGCGGGCGATCTCGATTGATGCGAGTTATGCGGACGCCCACTGTTTCTTGGGCATCGCCAGATTCAGGTTGGCCGACGATGCGCAGGGCGCCAAACAGGCGTTGACAATCTGTGCACAGAACAATCCACCCGCCGAGGTGAAGGGCTTTGTCGATTCGATCGTCGCCGAAGTCGACGCGGCTTTGGGCGGCTGAGCGGGCGACCCGGGGCGCTCAGTCTTCGTCTATCTGCGGCGGCGGCCAGGCCGAGGCAGACTCGAAACCTTTGTTGGTTCGTTCAACGACCCAGACAGAGCCCTTTCGCCAGTCGGGTTTCGTCTCGATTTTCATCCCGCGTCGTTGCAGCATCTTGATCAACTCGGGGATCATGTCGCCGTGGCTCGCCATGACCGACGAGTCTTCGACCTCCTCGGCAATTTCCAGCATTTCCTTCAAGTCGCCGAGCTCGATCAAGCGTCGATCGGTCGTTATCTTCAGATTCTTGATCTTGGCCAACGGCTCCAGCGTCTGGACGCACCGTGTCGCCGGGCTCGAGATCAGATTCGTGACGCGCAACCTGGCGAATTTTTCGGCGAGCATTTCGGCTTGCGCCCAACCGGTCTTGCTCAACGGACGCAATGAATCGTCATCGTGCCATTCGCTTCGCTTGCCCGCTTTGGCGTGCCGAACCAGGAAAATTGTCACAACGAGAAGTTACTGTTTCGCATGCAGTGAAATTAAACCGATGCTCCGGGGCGAGAATCAAGGCAGAATTGACCAATGGGTTTTTTCGACAGAAACAGAGGCGAGTTAGAGGCCAAGGGTTACGACAAATCCCGCCTGCCGCCTGGCCAATATCTGACCGATCGATTCCCTGTTCTGCACGTCGGAGATGTGCCGACTTATGGACCGGGCGAGTGGTCTTTGACGATCGACGGCCTGGTCGACAGGCCATTTGTCGTCTCGTTCGACGAGTTGTGCTCGATGCCGGCGACGACTTTGACCACCGACATCCACTGCGTCACCAAATGGTCGAAGTTCGACACGACATGGACGGGTGTGCGCGTGCGTGATTTGTTCGAGCGCGCGGGTATCCAAAAAAATGCGACGCACGTCATGGGTCATGCCGAGCACGGCTACACGGCGAATCTTCCGCTCGCCGAAATCATGCGCGATGACTCGCTCGTCGTATATCAATATGAGGGCGCGGACATCGACCCGATACACGGCGGACCGGTGCGACTGCTGATTCCGCAGTTGTATTTCTGGAAGTCGCCGAAGTGGCTGCGCAGATTAGAACTCATTCCCGGAGACGCCCCGGGTTTCTGGGAGGAAAACGGTTACCACATGTACGGTGATCCGTTTTTGGAGCAGCGTTTTTGGGGTGACTAGATAGTCGTTGCGCAAAACGTGTCGCCGTTGGGCAACGACGACGACAATTCGGGGTTGGTGTCGCCGTAGAGAGCGGTCAACATGCCCTTGACCATGCCACGATCTACCGCGCAGATCACCGGGTGTTCGATCGCCAGTTTGCCGAACGGGCAGTGATTGTTGACGATGCGAAGCTGGTTGTTGCGCTGGTCGGTGTGAGCGGCAAAGCCGTGTGCGGTGAGCGCGTCGGCGACCGCCTGCAGCGCGGTTCGCAAAGAGCGTTGGGTCTTACCGACATCGGCACCCGTGAGGCTGGTGGCCATGGCGACACCATATTGTTGACCGACTTCTTCGGCCATCGCGGTGGCTTGTTGAGGTGTCAACAAAGCGAGTGCCTCACCCAACAGTGAAAGTACCAAGTCGTCGCTTCGAACCGGAAAGGCGAGGGTTTGAGTCGGACCAGTCGCGGTATAGAGCTTCGATGGACGACCGGCACCGGCGCCGTCTTGACGGTCGATCTGTACCTCCAAATAGCCGCCGGCCGCGAGTTTGTCGAGGTGGTGGCGTGCGACGTTCGCGTGCAATTCGAATTTTTCGGCGACCTCGCTCGCGGTAACACCGTCCGTTGATTCGCGAGTGAACAGATAAATCGCGCGTCGAGTCGGATCACCGAACGCCGATGTGATTGCCGACACCGTGGTGGTGAAGTCGGTGTCGTTCAGCGTCCTTTCGGCGTTGCGCGTGTCGCCGACAGACGGCGACTTGCGGTTCGCAGTCGGGGCTTTTCGCGTCATGACAGATATTCTACCTATAGCCATAGTGTTAATTTTTTGAGACTTCAGAACGGACGAGCGAGAAAAATGTCTTTGCCAACCACCGAGCAACTCACAGACGCGTTGCGTCCTGTTCAAGACCCGGAACTGAATCGTTCGATTGTCGACTTGGGCATGGTGCGCGATCTCAAAATCAGCCCGTCGGGGTCGGTTTCGCTGACCGTCGTTTTGACGATCGCCGGTTGTCCGTTGCGAAATGAAATCCAGACGCGGGTCAATTCGGCTTTGCGCGGGCTTGATGGTGTCGGCGATGTCGCGATCAACTTTGGTGTCATGAACGATGCCGAGCGGGCCAAGGTGCGCGAACTCGTGCACGGCAACCCTGCGGCGTCCGCGGGCAGCAACCCGAGTCAGGGGCATGCGGAAGGGCGAAAAATTCCGTTCGCCCAACCGGGGTCGAAAACCCGACCGATACTCATCTCTTCGGGCAAAGGTGGGGTCGGCAAGAGCAGCGTGACGACGAACTTGGCAGTCGCCCTGGCCAATGCCGGTTACAAAGTCGGTGTGGTCGATGCCGATATCTATGGTTATTCGATTCCGCGAATGCTCGGCACCGATCGCGACCCGGTCGTGATCGACAGCATGCTTTTGCCGCCAGAGGCCTGGGGCGTGCGATGCATCTCGATCGGTTACTTCGTGCCAGATGGTCAGGCGGTTGTTTGGCGCGGACCGATGTTGCACAAGGCGCTCGAACAGTTTCTCACCGATGTTTTTTGGGATGAACCAGACTTCTTGCTGATCGACATGCCGCCGGGCACGGGCGATATCGCTTTGAGCCTGAGTCAATACCTGCCGCGTGCCGAGGTGCTGGTCGTGACCACACCGCAAGCCGCGGCGCAAAAAGTCGCGCGCCTATCGGCGGCGATGGCGGCGAAAGTGAATCTTCCCGTGCGCGGAATCATCGAAAACATGTCGTGGTTCGTCGGTGAAGACAGGCAACGTTACGAATTGTTCGGAAGCGGCGGCGGGCAAATGCTCGCCGATGAACTCGGCGTGCCGCTGTTGGCGCAGATTCCGTTGGTCGAGGACCTGCGCGAAGGCGGCGACACGGGCCGACCGATCGCCGCGGTTCAACCTGATTCTGAGGTCGGGGTGATTTTCGCGCAACTCGCCAGGCGAATCGCCGAAGACATGAAGCCCAAAAAAGTGTTCAGTGCCGCGCTGAAAGTCAATTGAAAAACAGGCGTCGCGCGACTTGGTATCGTGCGCCTAGTGTGGAAGTCGAACAGAGCAAAAAATCCTGGCAGAGAAAGAAGAGGAAAGTGGATATTCGAATCGGCGTGACCCATGCCCCGCGGGAGATCTCACTCGAAATGCCCGACGACGAAAAGTCGATCACCAAGACGAGGGCTGCCGTCGAGTCGGCGCTCGAAGGCAAGTCGGCCGTTTTGTGGATCACCGACAAACGGGGCAAGGAAACGGCGATTCCCGCGGCAAAAATCGCGTTCGTCGAATTCGGTGCGCCGGACGGCGATCGCAAGATGGGTTTTGGCAGCTGATTTTCGGCTCGTCTCATGCCGGCACTCGCCGAGATTGCTCACGAGCACGGCGAGACCGAGTCTGATTCGACGAAAGAACTGGTTGTCGCCGTTAAAGGTCGGGGCACCGTGGTCGAACCAAAGACTCCAACCGTTTGCGCTTGGTTTCGGTGAAAAGTCAGGCCATCAGGCGCGCATTGCGACGCTCGGCGGCGCGTCGTCGACGGATATCGCGGCGCTCGTCTTCCGATGTGCCGCCCCAAATACCCCAGTCTTGGTTGGTCTCGAGGGCGAAGTCGAGACATTTTGCGCGCACGGCGCAGTCGTTGCAGACGACTTTGGCTTCGGTGATTTGGATCAACGCCTGACCGGTCGTGCCGATCGGAAAGAAGAGTTCGGGGTCGGTGTCTTTGCAGGAAGCCTCTCGTCTCCATGAGTAATCCGCGGAACCGAGGGCCAGGCTTGTTGCCAGAAAAGACATTTCGAATTCTCCTTGCTTTAACTTGCGCTCAGACTAGAGAGCATTTCTTAGGTTCGCAATAGGTCGATCAAAGATTTCTTGTAGCCTGCGAGCGTGACCCAGGTAATGGCGCACCGTGGCGCTTCAAAGGCCGAGGTCGAAAATACAACGATGGCATTTGCCCGCGCGCTGGCGATGGGCGCCGACGCGGTCGAACTCGATGTGCGGCTTTGCGCGAGCGGTGAACTCGTGGTCAATCACGATCCCGTGCTCAAAGACGGCAGGGCGATAATCAAAACCGAGAAGAAAGACCTGCCCAGCCATATTCCGACTTTGGGCGAGGCGATAGACGCGTGCGGCGAGATGTGGGTCAATATCGAAATCAAGAACGAGGCCAAAGAGCTCGACTTTGATCCGCAAGAAAACGTAACGGGAAGAGTCGTCGAGTTTTTGCGGCGGCGCGGCTCTGTTGATCGGTGGTTGATCTCATCGTTTCGTCGTCAGACCGTCGATCGGGTGCGCGAGTTGATGCCCGGTTTAAGAACCGCGTGGCTGGTGATGACGCTCGACGACGCCGAACTCGAGGCGACGGCCAAAGAGTTGGCCGGTCAGGGGCACACCGCGCTTCATCCTTGGGTCAAACAACTTTCACGACGCATGGTCGACGTCTTTCACGGGCATGGTCTGCAGATCAACACCTGGACGTGCGACGACCCGGTACGGATGCGCGAACTAGTTGAGTGGGGCGTCGACGGAATCTGCACCAACGTGCCCGACATCGCCCGCCAAGTCGTCGACTCGACCCGCTAAACGATTATCGGCTTGACGAGGCGGAGGGTTTCGGGGCAGTGCTCGATGTGCAACGAGGTTTGCTCGCCGAGATAGTCGCCATCCAACTGATACGGGAACGGATCGGCGAAACTAATCTCTATTTCTTCG
>Ga0194119_10002609_pt1 | contig 30093 bp, 20 predicted proteins | sample TA2MahC100mmetaG_FD_148620 | JGI IMG/M metagenome (GOLD analysis project Ga0194119, IMG submission 148620) | Freshwater microbial communities from Lake Tanganyika, Tanzania - TA2015018 Mahale Deep Cast 100m | ecosystem: Environmental > Aquatic > Freshwater > Lake | place: Tanzania: Lake...
AATACGGCGTTCGTTCCGGGTCCCGATGGACCAAACCAGAGCGGCACCTTCGGAACAATCACGCGCTCGCGCGATGCCCGGGTTGTGCAGTTGGCCCTGAAATTGATCTTCTAAAGGTGAGAGATGCGCATTCCGATATTGGTTCTTTCGTTCCTGTCTTCTCTGTACGCCGCCGATTCCCCCAAGGTTGAGCGACGAAATCTCATCGATGAACACATCTTCGGCAAGATGGAACGCGATGGAGTGCCTGCCGCCCCGCTGTCGTCCGACGAGGAGTTTGTGCGGCGTGTGACGCTCGACCTGACCGGACGGTTGCCGGCGCCAGAGACGGTTACGGCTTTCGTTGCGGATAAGGCCGCAGGCAAGCGCGATAAGTACATCGACTCGCTCTTTCCAAAATTGCCGACGATGGGGATCGGCAGGCGTCCGACCCGCGTTGGACCGTTTCTGGACCGCTGGAGTACCTTTTTCGGCGACATGTTCCGCAACAACGAACAGCTCAGTTCCGGGATCAACACGTTCCACGACTACATCTATAAAGTTCTTGAGTTGAACGTTCCCTATGATGAATTCGTTCGCGACATGATCACGTCGACCGCGGTATCGACGTGGACAACAGGCCCCGCGAATTTCGTAGCCCGGCACCGTGTAATGTCAGGCGACGGCTATTCCGACCTCAACCATGAAGACACCGCGGATGAGCTGGCAATTTGGAGCACACGATTATTTCTCGGCGTTGACATGGAGTGTTTCTCTTGCCACGACGGCAAAGGGCACTTGGAGAAGGTCAGCCTGTGGAGCACGCGCCAGAAGCGCGCCGACGTATGGCGGCAAGCGGCGTTTTTCGGCAAAACTTTCGTCGGTCCGGTGTACGGGCGCATCCCTGAATTTCGGGTGAACGACACCGAGAAGGGTTACAACCTGAAGACGAAGAGCGTTGTGCGATTGCCGCGGTATCCGGCCGATGTCACACCGACGTTTGTTATCGACGGCACAAAGTTCGACGCGAAGGCGGGTGAGAAGGAACGGGAACAGTACGCCCGGCTGTTGACCACGCATCCGCAGTTTGCCCGCGCTACGGTCAATCTGTTTTGGGCGGAACTGATGGGGAAAGGAATTGTTGATCCACCGTTTGCATTCGATCTCGACCGGCAGGATCCCGCGAACCCGCCCCCAGCCCCATGGACCATTCAGCCGAGTCATCCGGAACTGCTCAACGCATTGGCGGAGGATTTCCGGCAGCACAAGTTCGATTTGCGGCACTTGATGCGGACTATCGTACAGTCAAACACCTATCAGCGTTCTTCCTACTTTCCCGGTGAGTGGAAGCCGAAGTACGAAACTTACTTCGCACGTCACGCCACGCGGCGATTGTCGGCCGAAGAGTTCTGGGACGCGGTGCAGGACGTTACGGGCATCTATGACTCCTACAAGGTGAAGGATCTCGACCGGAAATTTAAGTACGTAATGGAAGCGTCGTTCAACCAGGACTTCGCGAGCAGTCACGCCGGGCTATTCAACATGCTGCAGGACTGGGGACAGACCGATCGGGAGGATCCGCCCACGGATCGCCCCAGCATGGTGCAAGCCGCCAGTTTGCTGAATCACGATTTGATCTTGAATCGCGTGAAGGTAGCCATGGGCGGACGCCTGGAAAAAGTGCTCACGCGGAGCGACCGCGAATTGATTGAAGAGCTGTTTCTGGCAGCAATTGGAAGGAAGCCCGCTGAATCGGAACGGGTGAAGTCGATGCAACTGTTGGCAAACGGGCGGACACGCGGCGCCGAGGACTTGCTGTGGGCGCTGTTAAACCGGTTGGACTTCATTCTTGTGCAATAGTCGAAGGAGCATCATGTATCCAGCATTGACGCGAAGAAAATTGTGGCAGTACGGCGCCGTCTCAGTGACCGGCGGTTTGCTCGCGCCGTTCGAACAACGGCTGAACGCAGCGGCAGCGGGCAACGTGACTCCGCGCGGTTCGGCGGACACGGTGATCTTTCTCAATCTCGTCGGCGGCCCGTCGCAGATGGACACCTTCGACTTTAAACCCTACAAGTTCACGCCGGACGATCTCGCGCCGAAGAGGCATCCGCTTGGCATTCAGTGGCCGTACGGGCTGCTCCCGACGACGGCGGGCATTCTGGAAGACGCGGTGCTGGTGCGGTCGATGGCGGCATGGGAGACTCTGCACAATCTCGGCCAGTTCTATCTCCAGGTCGGTCATGCGTTCAACGCCGCGCGCGCCAAGGAGATGCCGTCGATGGGATCGGTGATCGCCTACGAGATGAACTCCCGTGCGAAGGCGACCGATTATCTGCCGCCGTTTGTGTCGATGAATTTCCCCGCCGGCGCGGTGAACGGTACGCTGATCCGCGAGGGCTTTCTCGAGTCCGCCTCCGCGCCGCTGACTCTCGATGTGCGCAAGGGCGGCAGTATGCCGTTCCTGCTCAAGGACGATTACCGCGAGCGGTTTCACCAGCGTCTCGATTTCTTACACTCCTTCGACACCTCGCGCCATCTGCAAGGCAGCGGTGTCAACAAGATGATGCCGGAGTGGGACGCGTTCGCGCGCGGGGCCGAAAAGATGATCCGGTCGCCACAGGTCTCGGGGATCTTCAGCCTAAAGGAAGACGAACGCAGCCGGTATGGGACGTCGGCCTTTGGAGACGCCTGTCTCATCGCGCGGAACATGGTGGCGTCGGGCGGAGGCGCACGATTCATCCTCGTCAATCAGGGCGGCTGGGATCACCACGCCGCTATATACGGCAAAAACAATCAAGCCACAATGGAAGATTCGCGCAAGCGCGGCGGGATCTACAGCATCTGCGGTGAGTTGGACCCCGCGCTGGGGTCGCTGGTCGCGGATCTGAAGGCGGCGGGTAAACTCGACCGGACGCTGGTTTGTGTGATGGGGGAGTTCGGACGGACCCCGGGGGACTTAACCGACGTACAAGGTCGCGATCATTGGCCCAACGTACGATGCGGCTTGTTCGTGGGCGGCGGCGTCAAGGGCGGCCGAGTGATTGGCGCAACAGATGACCAAGGGGCCAAGGTTACAAAGTTCGAGTGGCATAAGAACCGGCCGATCTATCCGGAAGATGTGACGGCGACGATCTATTCAGCGCTCGGCATCGACTGGACCAAGCGGTTAACCGGAGCACCTTCGGGCCGCGAGTTCATCTATGTCGAAGACATGTCCCCCACAGGCTTTATCGGCAGTACCGAGATAAAGGAGCTTTTCGTTTGAGATTTTTACTGGCACTCGGGTGCTGCGCGGCGATCGCGCTGGCGGAGAAAAAAGCAATTCGTCCACCGGCGGGTCCGGCGTCAGGGCCGTATAGCGCTGGTGTATTGACGGACAAGTTTCTATACGTTTCCGGACACGTGGGTCCGGAACCGGGCGGCGGGTTTGCGCCGGGCGACGTGAGGACGCAGACGCGGCGGTGTCTGGAACTGGTCGGCAAGGTGCTGAAGGAAGCGGGACTCGACTACAAGAACGTCGTGTCAACGACGCTATATCTGGCCGATATTCGCACGCTGCCCGCAGCGGAATCGGCGTATCGGGAAGCCTTTGGGGGACACTTCCCTGCCCGTGTGGAAATCGAATCGCAGTTACTGATTCCAGAGGCTCTGGCTGAAGTCAGCGCGGTTGCCGTGCGAGGCGAGGCGCGAGCGATTCAACCCGACGGCTGGACGAAGGCGGGAGGAATCCTTGCGGAAGGCACGCTGTTCTTCTCAACACTGCGGCCGGTCGACCCGGTGACAGGAAGGCTTGCGGGCACAACGATTGAGGAGCAAACGGCGCAGGTGATGCGCAATCAGGAAGCGGTACTGGCCGCGGCGGGAATGAAGTTCGAAGACATGGCGGCTTCGCGCATCAACATCACCGACCCGAGTTACTACGCTGGCCTCAATGAGACGTATAAGAAATTCGTGACGGCGCCGCCGCCGGCGCGAGCGACCGTTTTGGCAGCGCCATTTGAGCCTGGGCATTTGTTGCAGATTCATTCCGTCGCGGTGAAGGGGTCTGGCAAAGGCAGACCGGCGGGCGATTCCCCGATTCACAGCTACTCGGTAATGGCCGGAGATACGCTCTACATCACGGGAATGACGGGCCGCGCGCCGGATGGCACTTTTGCCCGGAACGACATTAAGGCGCAAACACGTCAGGCGTTGAAGACAATCGAAGAGCAGTTGAAGCGGCACGGGATGACGTTCGCCGACGCGGTCGATGCGGTGGTGTGGCTGCGCGATCCTCGGCACGCCGCCGCAATGAATGAGGTCTATCGCGAAATCGTGAAGCCGCTTCCGCCAACGCGGGCGACGGTGCGACTTTCGCCGAACTCGGCCGACGGTCTGATCGAGATCATGATGATCGCGCACAAATAGCTAAGATCGTTGTTGGGAATGCGATTTACGAGCTTGCTGATTGTTGCGCCTTTGGCCGCTTGGGCGGACGCGCGTTGCATCGCATGTCACGCGGGGATCGTTGAATCGTATGCGAAGACGGGGATGGGGCGAAGCATGTCGCGGCCGCGTGCGGAGTCGCAAGTGCAGCGGTCGTGGTGGCATGATGTGTCTGGCCGGCGAATGGGAATCGACTGGCGTGACGGCAAAATGCTGCACTTTGTTGAAGACCGCGGCAACCGCGCTGCGCACGAAATAGCGTGGGCGGTGGGATCGGGCAATGAGGGCAAGAGTTACCTGGTGCAAATTGGGCACTCGTTGTTTCAGTCGCCGATCAGCTGGTACTCGGCGCGCTTATTTTGGGACATGTCGCCTGGGTATCACATCGACGCACGACCCGATTTCAACCGGCCGGTGACGGCGGAGTGCCTGACGTGTCACGCGGGTCAGATATCGCCAATTGCGGGGACGCAGAACCGCTATGGAAATCCGGCGATCGTCGAAGAAGCGATCGGCTGCGGGCGCTGTCATGGAGATGTTGCGGCGCACTTGGCGAAAGCCGAGCGAGGGAACATTGTGAATCCCGCAAAGCTTTCGCGCGAGCGGCGCGACAGTGTTTGTGAGTCCTGTCACTTGTCGGGAGAGGCTCGGATCCCGAATCCCGGCAGAGTGTTCTCGGACTTTCGGCCGGGTATGCAGCTGGAAGAGGTCTTCTCGGTCTACGTGCCGTTGAAGAAGAGTTCGGACACGGTGTTGAAGGTAATATCGCATTCCGAGCAGATGGCGTCGAGCAAATGCGCCGAGATGTCGGCCGGGAAACTCTGGTGCGCGTCGTGTCACGATCCGCACAAGCAACCAAACGAACGCGAGAAGGCCGCGTACTATAGGGACCGATGCGTGTCGTGTCATGCGAAGGAATCGATTGGCGCGCACGTGGCAAAGGTTGGCGACGACTGTGTGAAGTGCCACATGCCGCGCACGCGGAGTTACGACGGCGGGCATGCGGCGTTCACCGATCATTGGATCCGAACGAAGAAAAGCGAGAACCGATTTCTGGATCGAGGCGAGTTGTTGCGCGCGTGGCGTGAGCCCGCCGCCGCGGTTCAAAAACGAAATCTGGCGTTGGCCTATGTGGGAAACGCGGCGAAGAGCCGAAGTCTGGCCCGGTATCGCGAAGGAGTCCGGTTGTTGAATGAATCGATGCAGGAGGGGCATCGGGACGCGGCGTTTGCCGGGGTTGTCGGCTTGCAGTACCTGCGCGATAAACAACCGGCGCGCGCGGCCGCGTGGTTTCAAGTCGCGGTGCAGCAAGAAACGGCGAGTTCGCTGGCACGGTTGAACTTCGCGGCGGCACTGGCCGGTATCGGAAAAACCGACGACGCCAAGCGCGAAGCGGAGGAAGCGATTCGACTCGAACCGCTGCTTGAAGAGGCGTATGCGCTGTTGGCGGAAATCGAGCCAAAGCGAGCGGGATTCTGGAAAGATCAATATAGAAAGTTGGCGCCGAAGCGCATTTTGCCGTGACACGGATCTGGGTACTATTTGCTTTCTCGCTGCTGGCGCAGGTATCGAACCTGCGGCAGGAGGCCACACGTCTGTACAGCGAACGGAAATTCGCGGACGCGGCGCGAGTAGTGGAGCAGATGCTAGTGGAACAACCGGGGGACCGTGAAGCGCGGTTACTGCTGGGGCTGTGTTGGCAACAGGCAAACGACCTGGATAAGGCAGAGTTAGTTCTCGCGGAACTGGCGACTCGCGAGCGAGAGTGGGCGAAGGCGCGGTATGCGCTGGCGCGCTTGATGTATATGCGCGGAAGGTTCGATGCATCGATCACCGAAGCGCGCGCGGCAGGGCTGTTGGGCGAACCGAAGGCGCGCGTCGAGAATTTGATCGGCCGCGTGAACGATGAGCGCGGGCGATTGGATGAGGCCCTGGCGAACTTTCGCGTGGCGATAGCGGCGGATCGGACGTTCGCAGCGCCATTGGCCGGCGAGGCAAGCGTCTTGTATAAGCTGGGGCGGTACGCGGAGGCAAAATCGTCGGCACAGGCGGCGCTGCGAATCGATCCGAAAGACGAAGAGGCGCGGCGTGTTTCCGAACAGATCCGGCGAGCACCGGCTGAGGTTGCGCGGACCGTCGCACCGGTGATTTCGTTCACCGACGCTGCCAACAACATTACCTTCAAGCTGGATCACAATCCGCTGCCGGAGAAGATACTCGCATCAACGATGGCGGGCGGACTCGCCGTGTTCGACTACGACAACGACGGGAAGTTGGACATTTTTTTCACCAACGGCGCCGATGTGTTGACGCTTGTGAAGGATCACCCGCGGCACTCAAATCGTTTGTACAAGAACCACGGGGAATGGACCTTCGAAGACATGACGAAGGAGGCGCGCCTGGAAGGCGAGGGATTTTCCATGGGCGCCGCGGCGGGGGATTTCGACAACGACGGCTGGGTCGATTTGTTTGTAGCCGGAGCGGGGCGGAACGCGCTTTACCGCAATAACCATGGGGTGTTCGAGAAGATCGAGGGCGCGGTGGCGGATGAGAAGTGGTCGGTAGCGGCTGCGTGGATCGACTATGACAAAGACGGGCTGTTGGATCTGTTTGTCGTGAATTATTTGGACTGGGTACCGGATATCGATCAATACTGCGGCGACCGGAAACGAGACCTGCGCGTGTATTGCCATCCGCGCGAATTCAAGCCGGTATCGAACAAGCTGTATCGGAATTTGGGCGGGGGAAAATTCGCGGATGTGAGTCTGCGCGCGGGCGTCGCGGCGCACAAGGGCAAAGGCATGAGCGCATCGGTGGCCGACTACGATGGCGACGGATGGCCGGATATCTTCGTGACCAACGACACGATGGCGAACGTGCTGTTTCGCAATCAGCGGGATGGGACTTTCGTCGAGTCGGCGCTGGCGGCAGGCGCGGCCTATAACGATATGGGCAAGCCCATCTCAGCGATGGGCGCCGACTTTCGCGACTATGATAACGACGGCACGCCGGACCTGGTCTTCACGGCACTGACGGGCGAGACCTTTCCGCTGTTGCGCAACGCGGGCGGGATTTTTCAGGACGCGACATACCCGAGCCGCGCCGGATTGCATGCGGCTCGGCGAAGTGGATGGGGCGTGACATTCGCCGACTTGAACAACGATGGATGGAAGGATCTGGTCACCGCGAACGCGCACGTAACCGACAACATCGAGCAAGTGACAGGCGACCGCTACAAGGAACCGAATCTCGTGATGACCAATCAGCAAGGGCGGTTCACCCGAGCGATCGATCTTGGACCGGCGGCGGCCCATCGAGGGCTGGCAGTGGCGGATCTGGACGGGGATGGGTTACAAGACATCGTGACGACAGTTCTGGGGGCGAGGCCTGAACTGTGGCGGAATACGACCGAGAAGGCGGGCAATTGGATCGGGGTCGTGGTGGATCGGCAAGGCGCTCGAGTGCGGGTGGGGACTCAATGGCAAGAAACCTGGAGCGCGCGCGGGTATGCCAGTTCTGTGCATGGGCAGGCGCATTTTGGCGTCGGTGAGGCGAGCACTGTGGATGTCGAAGTGCGTTGGCCGGACGGAACCGTGACCGCGTTGAAGGATCAGAAGGTGAATCGGGTTCTGCGGGTGGGGAAACCCGCCGGCGCCCGGTAATGGCGTGTTTACCGACTGACGGTCTGGGCTTTTCGGGTGCATCAGAGATTTTGATAAGGCCGATCAAAAAAACTATCTAGCGCTGACGCCGGGTTCGTCAGATGATAGTTGATCGAGTCGGCCATGTCGGCGGCTCCACTACTCCTTGTTCGAGGACAGACAACCATGAAGTTGGTACGGCTGATGGCCGCCGCTTGCGCGGCGTTGCCTTTGTTGAATGCGCAGTCCCAGGCGGCGCTGGAAGCGGAGATCGCGAAGCTAAAGACCGCGGTTGCGGCAGCGCAGACTTCGGGCGACAACGCGTGGATGTTGACGGCGGCTGCGCTGGTGTTGATGATGACTGGACCGGGCTTGGCATTGTTTTATTGCGGCCTCGTCCGGAGGAAGAACGTCCTCGGCACGATGATGCACAGTTTTATCATGATGGCGGTGATCACTCTGCTATGGGCGGCGGTTGGATATAGCCTTGTGTTTGGAAGCGGCAATCCCGTGATCGGAAGTTTCGAGTTCGCGTTCCTGAAGGGAGTGGGCAGCGCGCCGAACACCGACTACGCGCCGACGATTCCGCACTTGACGTTCATGGTCTATCAGATGATGTTCGCGGTGATCTCGCCGGCGCTGATTACGGGCGCTTATGCGGAGCGGGTGAAATTCAATGCCCTGCTCGTGTATTCCATCGGTTGGGCGTTCCTGGTGTACTTCCCGGTCGCGCACATGGTTTGGGGAAAGGGCGGTTACTTCAACGCGTATCTCGGCGGCGCGATTCCGGTGTTCGACTTCGCGGGCGGCACGGTGGTGCATATTACGACGGGTATTTCGGCGTTGGTTTGCGCCTTGGTGATCGGCCCCAGAAACGGCTATCCGAACGAACCGATGAAGCCGCACAGCCTGGTCCTGAGTTTTACGGGTGCGTGTTTGCTGTGGGTGGGCTGGTTCGGGTTTAACGCGGGATCGGCGCTGGCGGCCAACGGGCTGGCATCGAGCGCCTTCGTGACGACGCACCTTGGTTCAGCGGCGGGCGCGTTGGGGTGGTTGATCGCGGAAAAGATTAAGATGGGACGGCCAAGCGCGCTGGGCGCGATCTCAGGCTCGGTGGCTGGGCTGGCCACGGTGACGCAGGGCGCGGGTTTCGTCTCTCCGTTCGCGGGCGCGGTGTATGGACTGGCTGGCGGTTTGATCTGCTTTTACATGGTGGCAATCGTCAAGAACAAGTTTGGGTATGACGATTCGCTCGATGCATTCGGCGTGCACGGAATCGGCGGCATCATCGGCGCTACGCTGACGGGCGTGTTCGCGACTAACGTTGTGAACGATGCGTTGAAATTGGCCAACGGACAGGCGGCGCCCCTTGGGCTGGTCGATGGGAACTCGGCGCAGATTGGGAATCAGTTAATCGGCGCGGTGGTGGCAATTGCATTCGCTGTGATCGGCAGCTATATCGCATTGATGATTGCGAAGATCACTTGCGGCGGACTGCGCCTGGATGCGCGCGAGGAGTCCCAAGGCATGGATCTGGCGATTCATGGTGAAGAAGGATACAATTTGGAAGCCTAGCGCCATGAAAAAAATCGAAGCGATCATACAACCCTTCAAGCTCAACGAGGTGAAGGATGCGTTGAAAGACATCGGAATCGACGGGATGACGGTGACCGAGGTTCGCGGCCACGGCCGCCAGAAAGGACACACCGAGGTGTATCGCGGCCGAGAGTATCAGGTCGATTTGATACCGAAGGTGAAGCTCGAAATGGTTGTGGCTTCTGAGCGATCCGAAGAGGTCATCGGAACAATCGTGAAGTCTGCAAAGACCGGCAAGATCGGAGACGGCAAAATTTTTGTCTACGACCTTGGCGATGCGATTCGGATTCGCAACGACGAGCGCGGCGACGCAGCCCTCTAGCTACCTGGCCCAATAGCGCGCGTAGGGCGGCGCGCCGGGTTGGGCGGCGGCGATATTGTCGGCTTCTTCAGTGATGGCGGTGTCGGGGCCGTTGGGGAATTGATAGCGGCGCACGAATTCGTCTTCCATTTCGAGACCCCAGCCGGGCGCGGATGGAAGTTGATAGCGACCGTCTTTCACGACCAGAGGATTCTTGAAGACGCCGGCTTGGAGGAATTCGAGGTATTCGAGCCACCGGCCGTCGCTGCCAAACCATGCCTGATCGAAAATCGACATCGCGCCGACGAGTTGTCCAAGGCCGATGCCACCGCTATGCGGGCAGACCGGTACGTTGAACTTTGCAGCCATGGCGACGATGGCGAAGAGTTCGTTGACGCCGCCAACCCGCGCGCCGTCGATTTGGCAGTGCGTGAGGCCGCCGCCCGCCAAGAGTTGCTTGAAGGTCACGGCGTCGGGGGCTTGTTCGCCGCCAGCGACACCGACGTCATAAGGCGCGAGGGCTTCGCGGAGTTTGATGTAGCCAGCGACATCGTTGTAGGCGATGGCTTCTTCAATGAAGAGCAGCTTGTATTCGGCGAGCTCCTTCATGTAGCTGGCGGCGTTGTGCCAGTCGCCTAGGTTTTGATTGGCGTCGGTGAGCAGGAGCGCATCGGGACCAGTCGATTCGCGGATGGCGTTCAGCATACGGCGGTCTTCGTCGAGCGCCCGGGAGCGATCATACTGTTGACCGCGGCCGACCTTCGCCTTAAAGGCGCGCGTGCCCGCTTTGTAGAGGCCGCCGCAGAGCTCGCGCACTTCGTCGAGCGGGCGGCCGGACCAGCCAGCGGTGCTGTAGACGCGTACGCCCTTCGCCTGGAGACGCTCCATGTCCGGTTTGCGCGAGTTCAACATCTCGAGCAATTCGTCTTCGGTGAGCGCATCGCGCAGGTGATGGAAATCGATGGACTGAACGATCTTTTCTGGCGAGAGCGACGTGAGCAGTTTCCACATCGGCACGCCGTCAAGTTTGGCCCAGAGATCCCAGAGCGCATTGACGATTCCGCCGACGGCCATGCGGTACGTGCCAAGAGCGAGCCAGCGGAGTTGGTGATGCTCGGCGAGCGATTGGGCAAAAAGGCCGGGCTCTTCGATGAATTCGTTCAGATCGCGGCCGACGACGAAGCGTTCGAGGGCTTCGATGGCGGCCTTCTGAATTTGCGTGCCGTCACCGATTGTGAACACGAGCGAACGGCCTTCGAGGCCCGTGTCGGTGCGCAGAATCGGAATCGCGCACGAATAATTCGGCGCGAGATGGCGGGGATCGGAACCGGCCATGCCGAGGCGGACGGTGGGGTAGCGGAGGTCCAAGACCTCAAGCGAACGGATGATGTGCTTCAACGGTTGAGTCCAGAGATGTTGTTGGTGAATTGAAATAGAGATTTGCCGGCGGTGATGTAGAGGGTCTTGTTGTCGGGCCCGCCGAACGCGGTATTGGTGATGGTGTCTTCGGCAATGGGGACAAAACGCAGCAGCTTGCCCGCTGGCGAAATAACATAAACGCCGCATTTTGTATCGAGCGTTTCCTTGGTGCCTCGGAGTTTGTGGAGACCAGCGGCGGCGTAAATGTTTCCGTCTTTATCGATGGCCATTCCATCGGCGCTGCGGCCGGGGAAAAAGTTGTAGTGGACGCGCATGTTCGACAGCGCGCCTTCGGGAGAGAGATCGAACGCGCGAATGGCGCGCGTGCCTTTTTCCGTCTTGTTGGCTTCGATGATGTAGAACGTCTTATCGTCGGGCGAGATCATGGGACCGTTGGGCCATTCGGTATCGGGCGCGGTGAGGAGGCGCGTAATCTTGCCGTCGGTATCGATGCGGTAGATGCCCGGCACGCCGGTGGCGTTCTTCGGTTTGGCGGGAGCTTGCGAAGTGGCGTCGGGAGCGGGGTCGGTGAAATAGAGTCGCCCTTTGCCGTCGATGGTGACGTCATTGGGAGCGTTGAATGTTTTGCCTTCGAACTCGGCTGCGATGACTTCGACTTTGCCGGTCTTCATGTCGGTGCGCGTTACGCGCGGGCTGTTGTGTTCGGGATCGGAACCCTCGCAAGCGATGAGGCGTCCTTCGGCATCGAAGAGCAGGCCGTTGGCGCGATTGGAATCGGCGCGGAAGACCTCGTGCTTCTTGGCCTTCGGGTCGTGACGCATGATGCGGTTGTTAGCGACGTCCGTGAAATACATCCACCCGTCCGGGCCTTGCGCAGGGCCTTCAGTGAAGGCGACGCTGGCGGCCGTGGTGACTTCGGGTTCGGGCTCTTTGCTGGCGGATTGGGGTTTTTCGTTGCAGGCAGTCAACAAGACCATCACGGAAATGACGAACACTCGTTTCATATCGATGGAGGTTATCACGGCTCGCGGATGTCGAGGTGTTGGCGGGTCTTGACGTTCGTCAGGCTCTGCTTCTTTCCGTTAGGCCATTCGATGTCGATTCTGTCGACGACGGTCCTGTCGCCGAGACCGAAGAGGAGGGCGAGATCGCTTTGGCTGCAGTAGCTCGAACCGCTGTGGATGGTCTGCCATTGCGCGCCAATGCGGACGACTGCGCCTAGAGCCGATGCGTTTCCCGTAAAACGGAATGACAGGTAATTGTTCTTATTTCCGCCGTCGTTGCGGTAGAGCACGGCAGGGCCGTGATTGTTGGAAATGAGAACGTCGAGGTCGCCATCGCGGTCGAAGTCGGCGTAGGCGGCGCCGCGCGCGACCAGTGGTTTGGCGAAGCCTGCGGCCTTTGATACGTCGACGAAGCGGCTCTTGCCTTCGTTGCGGAACAACAGCGGGAGTTGCTTGTAAGCAACCTTGGGCTGCACTCGGCCGATGTCTTCGTCGATGTGGCCGTTGGCTGCGAAGACGTCGGGGCGGCCGTCGAGATCGTAGTCGAAGAAGAACACGCCAAAGGCGAGCGACAACAAACTAGCACGACCGATGGGACTGCGCGGGGCTTCATCGACAAAAAGACCGTTGCCTTCGTTGTGATAGAGGCCGAGCATTTGATTCGAAAAATTGCCGACGAGGATGTGGGCGCGCCCGCTGCGATCGTGGTCGATGGCGTCGACGCCCATGGCGCCGCGCGCGACGCCGTCTTCACTGAAGGCAACGCCTGCTTGCACGGCGACATCAGTGAATGTGCCGTTCTTATTGTTGCGGTAGAGCTTGTTGGGTTGGGTATCGTTGGCGATGAATAGATCGGAGTAGCCGTCGTTGTTGAAGTCGACGACTGCGATGCCGAGAGACTTGCTCTTCGGATCGGAGACGCCAGCCTTTGCCGAGACGTCTTCGAACTTGCCGTTGCCCAGGTTTCGGTAGAGCTTGCTCGCGAGGCCTTTGTAGCTTTCGGGTGTGCAATAGGATTTCGCCGAGCCGTCGAGCGAGCAGAAGACATCGCCCTGCGCGGTCCACTGGACGTAGTTGGCGACGAAGAGATCGGCGCGGCCGTCTTTGTCGTAATCGAAGAATGCCGCGCTCGACGGGAAGCCCTTGTTGTTGATGCCGCTAGCAGCCGTGATGTCTTTGAATTTGAAGTTGCCTTCGTTGCGGTAGATACGATCGCCTTCGAGGGCCGTGATGTAAATGTCGTCGCGGCCGTCGTTATCGACGTCCGCGAAGGCGATGCCGAGACCGTAGACCTCAACGTCGAGGCCGCTGCCTCTTGTCACGTCGGTGAAAGTACCGTTCTTGTTGTTGCGGTAGATGGCGTGGGTTGACCGGCGGCCGCGCGGGGTCCAGTCGCGGCTGTTGACGAAGACGAGGTCGGGGAAGCCGTCCCCATCGGCGTCAATGAAGGCGCAGCCGCTGCCCATGGTTTCGGGTAGCCAGCGTTTCCCTGCCTTGCCGGCGTTGTGTGTAAACGTAATGCCGGCTGCTTTTGTAATGTCGGTGAACTGGACCGCTTGGCCGCAAAGGACGGCGGCGGAGAAGAGGAATAATTTCACTTGCTGGACTCGTGATCGTGGATCATCTGGCGTTCGTTGTTGTCTTCAGGCTTTAGCAGGCGCGGCTTCTGCGTGATGGCCTGCGCGGATTCGTCGGCCTTGAACCGCTGAAAGAGTTTTTGTTCGCGTTCGGCGCTGGCGGTATCGCCGAGGCCACGATAGGCAAGCATCAATGTATAGTGCGCTTGCACGTCTTCGGGATCAACGGACAGAACACGTTTGCCGGCGGCGACGCTAGCTTGATAGTCTCGCTTCAAGAACTGAATGCGGGCGATTTGGTTCTGGGCAACACGATCGCGCGGGTACTGCGCGACAACCTTGTCGAGGCTCTTCAAAGCGGCGTCGTAGTCACCGTCGGCCTTTTGTACCATGGCGTTGAAAAAGTGAGCGCGGGCGAGGTCGGGCGAAAGTGTTAGCGCTTTGGCGAGGAACGGCTTGGCGGCGTCGGTTTCGCCTTCTTGAATCAAGGCGCGGGCTACGTTGATCCAGCCGTCGGCGTATTCTGGCTCGGCTTCGGTGACGCGGCGGAAAGCGTATTCGGCGCCTTTCAAATCGCCTTGCAGCAACATTCCGATTCCCCAATCGTTCCAGCGTTCACGGCTTTTTTTGTCGGCGACTGACTTCCATTGCGACGGAGTGTCGGCGATTTTGAGATTGGCGGTGGCCTGAGCCATGGTGACGATTGGAAGATCGGGTGTTTTGTCTTTGAACTGCTCGTAGGCGAACTGGGTATAGTAGTGCGAAAACTTGCGGTGGTTCAACTTCGCGGTGAAGGCGATCGGGCCTTTGGCGTCTTTCGGAATTCGGACTTTGTAGTGGACGGTGTCGGCGGCGCCTGGAGGGATGAGCCGCACGTACATCGTACTGCGTGCCTGCCAGGCGTTGCGTTTGTTGATGTGGTCGCCGTTTTCGTCGAGCAGGTAGGAACGGTAGAAATGCGCGGCGGGATCGACGGGGCCTTTGCCGTTGTCCTGGACGGCGCCATTGATGAACACGGTCTTGCCGATTGCGTCCTTCCCTTCGAGTTCGAGCCAGATGTCGAAGGCGTCGACGGTGCCGCCGGGGAAGAAATGGCCGATGCGGCGGGTGCGGACGACTACGTCGAGGCGCACGGTGTCGCCCGGCTTGAAGGTGGTTGGCGATTGATCGATAGGCGCAGCGACATCACCAACCTCGCGAAGGAAGACCTGGGTGTTTTGTTCAGCTTCTTCGCCGACTGCGAAGGTCGTCATGGCTTGCTGCGCGGCATCGCCGGCGCGTTTTTGTGCGGCGTGTTTTTCCTCTTTGAACGCGGAGGCCGCGAAGATATCGACGGTGATGAAGCCGGACTTCAAGAAGTTCTCAGTGGCTTCGAGTTGCTTGGCGTCCTTGTTAACGTGCGCGACAGCGGTGTTGGCGGCGGGGAATCTATGGCTATGAACTCTGCCGTCGATATTGCCGGGATCGTTCGAAGCGACCAACGGCATATGGCAGTCGTTGCAGGTCTGCGATTTCGGCGGGTAGTAGAAGCTGCGCGCGCCTTGGCCGCTAACGCCGGAAGCTTGCCAGTTGTCGTAATCGTTGAAGCCCCGCAGCCAGCGGTAGTTGTTGACGGGGACGTCGAGATGGACCTTGTGGCACGTCGAACAATACTCTGCGCTGTCTTTGCGCATGAAAGGCTTCATGAAGGTTTTGCGGTGCGGCTCGGGATCGAGGTAGGTGAGGAAATAGTCGAGCGCACGGATGTATTTGTTACGGCTCGAGGCGAGTTCGTGAAGCGGCGGGTAATCGATGGTGAAGCCGCCATTGCCCATCGAAGAATCGACATGCGAGATGGAATGGCACGACATGCAGCCGAGGCCGTTCTGCGCTTCGGGGGTGTCAACCTGTTCCTTTATCGGCTTGTCGAAGCGGCCATTAAAGAAGACGGCGTGATCGTGGCAACCCGCGCACCATTTGCTCGGCTTGGTGCCGGCGTGGTCCTGCATGTACTCGATGGACTTGCGATAGAACTGATTGTTGAAGCTCGCGAAGTGGTGCATCGAGGAGTTCCACTGTTCGTAGATATCTTTGTGGCATTCGCCGCAAAGTTTGGAGTCCATGAAGAAGTCCGACGGGATCGTCGTCTTGACGTTTGTTGTGGAACTTGAGGGCCAAAACGGGCTTTTCGGGCCGTCGCCTTCTTCTTCCATCGAGAGCGGTACGACCTGCGGGTTGACGATGCGCGCTTCTCTGACCGGGCGCAGCGCGAGGCCAAGGCCGGCGAGTGTCAGCACGGCGACGGCGGTTCGAACTCGAGGGAACGTCATCGCGGCGGCGATGGCGGCGAGTACTCCGACCGCGATGTGCGCCCAGAGGAATTTTTGATTCGGCGTGGTCGCACCCATGACGGTGAGATACGCGCCAGTGGCTGCGACGACAAGTGCGAGAGCTCGTTGCCAGTTCGGAATGAACTTCAGAGCAAGTACGAAGACCAGCGCGCCGAGCACGACGTGCATCAGCACATTGCCCATGTAGAAGATGCTGGCTTCCGCGAATGCGCCGATGTAGGCGGTATTTAGGAGTAACGCGACGAAGAGCAGTGCGAGGATGCGGTTCATCGTTGAGTAATCAGCGGACGGAGTAAGCGGAGCGCGGGGCGGGTGTTGTATTGTTTGATCCAGTCGCCGCCGGGATGCGGTTCGCTCGCGCTGTAGGGGTATTGGCTCATGCCGTGATGCGGAAGGGGATCGACGGTGTTTGAAAACGCAGTGTTCGGGTCGCGGTCTTTGGCCCAACCGTCGACTTTCAGGATGTACTCGCGTTGGAAGCCGGGTTTGACCGGGGGCAGGTTCGCGTCGAAGAGCAACCTCAACTCATCGCCGCTGCCCATGATGGTGAGATTGTCGTCGATGTCGTTGAGCAGCGGTTTGACTTCGCCGTATCGGGTATAGAGACCGGGCGTGGGGTTCCACATCGAAGTCGCTTCGACCCGACCATAGTGAAATCTTTCCGGCTCTTTGCGCTGCGGGTGAATAGTGACGGCGCTGAAACCACGGAACCGCAAAGAAGCACTGCTCAACTTCGCAGCATGAATCGTTGTCTGGGGTTCGGATACGTCTGGCGTTAGGAAGACATCGTTCCAGTGCACGTCGAGATTCGTGTCGATGCGGAGGCGCGTCGAGGGCAGTTCGCCGAGTTCGGCGACGATCGACTTTGGCTTGCCGGCGGGGATACCCATGTCTTCAACGATTGTGATCCACGAGCCATCGGGCTTTTGCGCTTCGAGTTTCGGGAAGCGCAGTTGCTGATCGCGTGTTTGCGCGGATTGCAAAAACGTCGAGCCATCGGCCCAGTCGACCCAACCGTGGAGAACGAGCATCGAACGCTTCGGCGGAGCGACTCCGAAGTCGAAGACATTGCCGTCGCGTTTTGCGTTCCACTTAGTACGCGCGGCGTAGAGCTTGAAGTCAGGGAAAGGCGGGGCTTTAAATTTGTCGCTGACGTAAAGCGACTCGCCGATTGGATGATCGACTGCAAGCAGTTTCACTTGATCGAGGTAGGCGACTTCGCTCAACTCTTCGGTGATGCGGATTTCGAAGAGGCCGTCTTTTTCACGCAGCGCGGAGGCGGGGATCTGAATATGTTCGTCGTGATCGACCGGGAAGTACTGGCCATCGCCGGACGATGCGCCGAGCGGGGCGACACCGAGAACGTCGGAGATGTATTCAAACTCGCGGCCGTTCCAGGTCCAGATATGCGGACACGAGCCGGAGAGCCTTTGGGCTTCTTTGTAGACGTAGGCCTTGTTGGCGGCTTGATGGACTTCGCCTTGAATGAGGCCATTGGGCCAGGTGATTCGAACGGTGTCGGCTTCTTTGGCCGCGCCCAGTGAAAACGTCAGCGGGGCGCCGGTGTAGAAACGCTTCTGGTAGATGCGCCCGGCCTTCACTTCGACTTCGGCGGCATAAGCGAGCTTGGGATTCTTGACGCCTTCGAGTTGCACGGTGATCCAGTTGCCGCGCGGTGTTGTCGTGTTGAGGCGGCGAATTAGGGAGTTTCCGTTTATGACCCATTGATCGACGCGACCGTCGCGGTCGATGTCGTCGGCCACGGCGTTGCGGAGTTCTTCCAAACGGCCATCACCGTTGAAGTCGGCGGCATCGGAGTAGTCACCGTGAATGGCGTACAGGCCCTTGTTTGCCAAGTCACGCGGCGGGGCTAGAGTTCTGGCTTCGGCCTTTGGCGATGTGAATTTTCCGCCGAGTTGATCGCGGTGAAGAATAGTTGTCCCGTCGGCGTAGTGGATGGCGACGTCGGTCGCTTTGGAGTCCGGCTCTTCCCGCAACGCATAGGCGTATTGCGCGGCGCGTTGGGCAAAAGGCCAAGGCTGCAAGTTGAAGCCACGGTCGCCTTCGTTACGGAGAAGTCTCGACTGCGCCCCGAGCAGCACGAGGTCAAGATCGTTGTCATGATCGTAGTCGAGCCAGAACGTGGACGTGTAGCTAGATTTGTCGAGCAGCCGCGCGGCGCCATTTTGATGGAGCTCCACGCCGCGAATAGATAGAACGGCGAAGTCTTCCACGCCGTCGTTATTGGCGTCGCCTGCGGCGGCGGCAAAACCAGAAGCCTTCCAGCGCGTAGAGCCGTCGCGGTTCAATACGATGACGCCGCTTTTCGAAGCGAGAAGCAGGCCGTTGGCGAGAACCTGCATGCGAGCCGTAGTGGGATCGATGACGAGTCCGGCGACGGGAGCGTCGCGAAAGGTCGCAGCAACTTTAGATGGCGAGGCGGCGGGTTCGACTTCGTCGAAGATCTCCGAGAACCAGGACCATTCGAGGTCTTCAGGAACAGCTTCGCCTTCCTTCTCTTTCTTCAGGCGCTGGAAGATCTCAAGTTCTTTCTTGGCGTCTTCCGTCTTACCGGATTGGCGGAAAAGATTGAAGAGCTGGAAGTGCGGGCCGAAGAGGCGAGGATCGAGTTCGGTTGTTTTCCGGAATGCGGCAATCGCACCAGTGATGTCGCCATTCTGTTTTAGCAGCACGCCGAGGTTATAGTGACCGGGAGGATCGTTGGGCGCGAGGACGACGAATTTGCGGATCTGCGCCAGGGCCTTGTCGGTCTCGCCGAACTTCTTCCACTGAATGCCGAGGTTGAACCAGGTGTGGGGAATATCGGGCTTTTCTCTCTGCACTCGTTCGAGTTCGGCCATGCCTTCTTTTGTCGCGCCCGAGCGCAGCAACGCTAGGCCGTAGTTGAGTCGGTCCTTGGGATCGCGCGGATTCATCGCGACGGCCTTAGCGAATTCGACGACGGCTTCTTTGTGCGTCGTGGGATTTTCGTAGAATGCTTTGCCGAGGTTGCGAATCGCGGCAAGGCGATCGGCGTTGGTCACGGCGGGTTGCGCGGCGGCGAGCCACGCGAAGGCAAAAAGAAAAAGGCGCGGGTACAAGCCCATTAATAGGATTATACCCGCGCCTTGTAGTTGATGTTGTTAACGGACCGGCATCAACACGGTGTTGGAGGCCACGCTGTTGATGCGCAATTGCACAGGAGCATTGCCGGCAGCCACATTGCGGGGCATCTGGAACAGCGTCACGTAGAAGCCGGGCAAACCGGGAACGACTGTGGTTCCGGCGACGGTCGCCGTCTGCCCACCAACGGTGAGCGTAACGCCTGCTCCGACGACATTTGGAGCGATGGGGATCTCGCCGGTTGCAAGGGCGGGCGTCGTTTGGCCAAGGCCAGTGGAGAGAAGTGCGAGAGCTTCGCCGGCGCGGGCGGGCGCGTTTTGACGTACGAGTTCTAGATTATCGGCTCGAACCACGATAGCGCCCTCTGTGTCGAAGAAAAGCGCCTGCGCCTGCGCGGCGACGGTGGTCTTGACAGCGGTCGAGGAACCGTTGCCGGTTTTGACGACAACGTCTTGCTCGCCGACCGGCGCGTCGACCGGTACCATCGCGACGATATAGTCGGGCGGATTATTGGCAGCGATCGTGCCCATTGCCACGATCGGCGCGGCGCGTCCGGCAACGGTGACGCTGGTACCGTTCAGAGCCGACGGCATGCGAAGACCTTCCATGCCGCCAACGTTGGCGCCAATTTTCATGAGATCGCGGCCGAAGATCGTGAATTGACCGGCGGGAGCGATGGCGCGGGTGTTGACATCGCTGACAGCGGAAATGACCAAGCTTACCTGAGGCGCACGCGTGTTCTCAGCGCCCAATTGCGCGCGAACAGCGCCACCGGCGTTGGCCATCGTGTGCAGATTGATGTAGTGATTTTCGGGCGAAGCGACCAGGGAGTTGAGAGCCGCGAGCGCGTTTCCGCCTCCGAGATTGACCGAGCGCGTGATGTTGCCAAAGCCAGTGGGACTATCGAAGGCGGCAAGCGCGGAGTTGATCGACACGCCGCCATTGGAGCCTGCCTTGGCGTCGTGAATGTGAAGACCGGTGAAGCGGGTATCCGCCGGGAAGCGGTGATTGAGGTCGAAGGTCGCGACACCGGCGACAATCGCGCCGTCGGCTCCGCGTAATGCGTTGACGACGAAGTTGCCGATCGCGGAGGCTTCAAGACCGGTGATGGCGGGAACCTCGTTGGCGGGCGACATCGAAACGGGAATATTCAAAGTTTCGGTGCGTGTAAGCTGCGAACGCATCACGCCGCCTGGGAAGCGGGTGGAGTGAATGTTGATATAGAAAGCCTCGGCGGCATCGAAAACACCGTCGAGCGCAAGCGAGGCCGGAGTTCCGGCGGGTACTTCAACGCGGCGCGTGATGTTGCCGCTGCCGCTGTCCGGGGAAACGACTGAGCTGGCGGCGGTGATGCCGGTGTTGATCAGAACTGGGCCGTTGGCAGTCGCCAAGCCTTGATGAATATGAAGACCGGTGAACGTCGTAGGTTCGGGGACAGTGTAGTCGACGCTGAAGGTGGCGGCGCCGCCGATGTAGCGCGCGTTGGTATAAGCCCGCACGATTTCCACTGATCCCGTGGCAGTGCCGGAGAAGTCGTTGATGGCAGGGACTTCCTTCGTTGGCAGCATGCGGCCCATGACGATATGGCGTTCGGCGCGATGAAGTTGGCCGCGCAGGATGCCGCCGGCGTAGACGGTGGTGTGGAGGTTGACGTAGTAGCCAGCCGGGTTGTCGAACATGCCACGTAAAGCGGCGACGCCCGCTTCGTTGGTACCGATGACCTGCGCCTGACGTTCGATTATGCCTCGCGCGTTTGCGACGGTGAGCGAGTTAGCGCCCGCCGCGATGCCGGTGTTGATGACCACGCCCGCATTTACGCCAACCGGGCCATTGTGAACATGGAGGCCGGTGACGGTCGGAGTGTCGGGGAAGTTGTGATAGACGACAAAATCGGCCGAGCCGGAGACGATTTGGCCTTGGGCGTTGCGCATAACGTGCGCATAGAGAACGGCGGTGCCGGAGGCGTCATAACCGGTGACGGCGGGGACTTCGTTGGGCGGGGAGAGAGCGGCGACAAATACCGCGGTTTCGGCGCTCTGGGCGTACGCGCTTACTGCGCACGCTGCGAGCGTAAGGAAGATTTTTTCATAGGTTGGAGTGCTCCGTTTGTAACGATACTCTAAACCGCGTTGAACTGCGCGGTTGTAGCGCAGAATTAACATGTCGCTCGGCGGATCGCGTCCTTCCAACCCGACCAAAGCGCATCACGTTCGGATGCCGGCATTTGCGGCTCGAATCGTCTATCCGCACGCCAAAATGCGTTGACTTCGTCCACGGATTTCCAGTAGCCAGTGGCAAGGCCGGCGAGGAACGCCGCGCCAAGCGCTGTTGTTTCGGCATCCGCGGGGCGAACGACAGGGGTGTCGAGGATATCGGCTTGGAACTGCATCAGGAAATTGTTAGAGGCTGCACCACCATCGACACGCAATTCAGCGAGTTTGGCGCCGCTGTCGGATTCCATTGCCTCGATGAGCTCGCGTGTTTGATAGGCCATCGATTCAAGAGTTGCGCGTACGACTTCGGCACGGCCCGTGCCGAGCGTCATGCCGCAAAGCAGGCTGCGGGCTTCGGAGTTCCAGTGCGGAGAGCCGAGACCAACGAACGCAGGAACGAGATAGACGCCGCCTGTCGACGAGATCGACTGCGCGATGGCCTCGGTTTCGGGGGCGTTCGGAACGATTTGCAGTTTGTCACGCAGCCACTGCACGGCGGCGCCTGCGATGAAAATGCTGCCCTCGACGGCGAACTGCGCTGCAGTCGTGGCTGAGGCCGCGCGTGTGGCGAGTAGCTTGTTTTTCGAAACGGGACGATCGCCGCCGGTGTGAAGAAGCGCGAAGCAACCGGTGCCGTAAGTGTTCTTGGAAAGGCCCTTCGAAAAACAGGCTTGCCCGGCGAGCGCGGCTTGTTGATCGCCCGCAATACCGGCGATTGGAACTTCGGCGCCGAAGACATCGCCGCTGGTGTGGCCGATGAGCGCGGAACTGGCGACAACGTTCGGCATCATCGCGCGGGGTACGCCAATGAGTTTTAGCATGTCGTCGTCCCAATCGCCGCCGGCGAGATCGAAGAGCATGGTCCGCGAGGCGTTGGTGGGATCGGTGGCATGCACGCGGCCACCGGTGAGTTTCCAGATGAGCCACGTGTCGATGTTGCCAAACAGGAGGTCACCCGCAGCCACTTTTGCTCGCGCGCCGAAAACATTGTCGAGTATCCACGCGATCTTGGTGCCGGAGAAATACGCGTCGACTACGAGGCCTGTTTTGGCCGTGATCGCATCCGCTTGCGGGGCGAGTTCTTTGCATCGCGCAGCGGTGCGGCGGCATTGCCAGACGATAGCGGGCGCGATGGGTTCGCCGGTATGGCGATCCCAAACGACAGTGGTCTCGCGCTGGTTCGTGATACCGATGGCGGCGATGTCGCCGGGCTTTACACCGGCTTGCGCGAGGGTCTCTTTGACAGAGTCGATCTGCGCGGTCCAGATTTGGTTGGCGTCCTGCTCAACCCAGCCGGGATTGGGGAAGCGCGGGACCGTTGCGGCCGACCTCATGGCCACACGGCGGGCCTCGCGGTCGTAGAGCGCGGCGCGCGCGGAAGTAGTTCCTTCGTCGAGAGAGAGAATATAGGCCATTGGGGAGATTATAATGGGGAGATATGTTCTTTCGCCGGGAACCGGAACGCAAACTTACCTACTCTGATCGTTTGAGCGCGGCACGAAGCGCTGGATTTGCCGTCGACGGCAACCTCGTCACGCGGCGTGGACTCGGCTGCGCAATCGCCGAAGGCGCCGACGGACTGCCGGAACTCGGCGAAGCCGGTTTGCTTGTGCATGACAAGGAAGTAGCGCGCCTGGTGCACGGCGGCTATCAGATGTTTTTCGTCACCCGCGATGGGCACAAGCACGCGGCGTTGGCGGATCATCTGAAAGCGCTGCATGCATTTACCGAAGACCTCGTCGAGGCGCTCGGGATTACCTCGCACTACAACACGGGCTTGGGATCAACTTGCACGGGTCACTTGTACGACCGCGTGAAGGGTCGCGAACACGCGCACTAAACGCCGTCGATGGGTGTGACACTGCCGATCTTGCCTTTCAGGACGCGGTCCGCTAGTGCGACAGGTATTCAGACGGCAAGGAACGCAAGCCAGTCGTCGAGGGCTGAGGGAATGAATCCGTTCGACATTTCGCCTTTGACTGCGGCCTCAATCCGCCGAAGGCTGCTGTCGGCCAACGGATGAACTCTTGCCTTGGCCAGAGCAATTTGGGCGAGGCACTTCTGTTTGTCGCCACGGACGAATGCATGAAGGGCATGCATCCCTTCCCCCGCATTGGCCGGAGGCGCGTCGATGAGGGCGGAGAGGATGACGAACTCGACCGTCGATGGCGATACCCGCTGGCGAAGCGTTCTGGCCCCCGCAAAATCTCTGGCGTGTAGCTTGCTCAGCGCGAGAAAGAACGGAGCTCGCGGATGAGACGATTTCTCCAACTCCGCGAGTGCGGCGTCACGCTGTTTTGTACGCCAAAGCCACAGCGCTTTCGTCAAGCCGTCATCCGTCTGTTTCGCCAACATGGCTTCGGCACTGGCTCTATCGCCTGCCAGAGCGAAGGCTTCGGCAGCTTTGTCGATCCCGTTGGCGGCGGCGTAGCTTCGTGCGGCAGCGGCGTAGTCGCCGAAGTAATAGGCGACGTCGCCTGCGGTGTCGAGGAACCGTGGATCGGCCGGAGCGCCCTGCAAAGCGCGCGCGACGAAGTTCTCGGCTGTTCTCCGATCGCCGCTGAAGGCGGCGGCATAAGCGGCTTCATTGGCCACTTCGGGGTTGGGACCGGGGGCAAGTAGGCGCTCGTAGATGGCAATAGCCGCATTGAAGCGGCGAACTTCGACGGCGGCGGCCGCCGCTCGCTGCTGCGTCTGAAAGTCGGCCGGTGCAATTTGGGCAAGTCTCTCGAACGCTTCGGCGGTCTTGGTTTTGTCCCGCTGAAGAACGGCTCGGAGCACGTCCAGTCGCGCGATGTCGACAGGCCGCCACCCCGACGTATTCGCCTCGCTAATTAAAGCGAGGCCACGTGCCGAATTCGTGGAAGCGGCGTGTTCAACGCGGGCGATCCAAACCGGGCCGTAACTTCGAAACGCCTCGGCAGCCGATCGCCAGTCCTCTTCGGTGGCCGCCTGGCGCGCCTTGGCGAGAGCGAGTGCAGCGCCAGCGGGAGGCGGCGTTGCCGCGCTCGCGCCGGCGCGCGTTGCGATTTGGGCGGCTAGCGTCGCAGCGCAATGGTCGAGGGTACCCTTACACACGAGGGGTTCGGCGTTGACGGAGAGATGGAACCCGTCCGGCGCAACATAGCCGTCGACGAGCAAAGTCGCAGGAATCCCGGATAACTCGCGCTGATGGCTGGGCGTCATCGGCATGACCGAAGGCTGGGCCTCCAGCGATTGCGCGAGAGCGATGCGAAGCGCCTCCGCAACCGGTTCGCCGGGTGTGCTACGGAGATCCTCGAACGGCAAGAGAACGACGGAGCGTACGCCGGGCCCGGGGACTCTCGAACACGCGGCCATCAACAGCAGGCATCCGGCGAGGCTAGAGCGCACGCGTCTCCATCTTCATGAGTTCCTGAAACTCCGGCAAGGCGCGAAGGGCGACGAACTCCTCGTCTTCCATGAACTTGTTACGTTCTTTAAATCCCTCTTCTATGGATTTCCGTATGTAGAGCAGGGCTCGATCCTGCTGGCCGGACTTCGCATAGGTCTTGGCGAGGTAGTAGTGAAACTTGGCGCGCTCCTCAACACTGCGCTCCTGCAACAGCACGCCGTGTGAGTTCCGGTGTTCGAAGACTTCCGGGTCGAGCTCAAGCGCTTTCTGGTAGGAATCGAGAGCGTCTTTGTACTTCTTGCGAGCGAAGTACGCTGTCCCAAGATTCGAGTGTATGGACGCGGAGTTAGGGTTAAGTACGAGAGCGCGCTTATATTGCGTAACTGCCTTGCGGTAGTTTTTCTGCGCGTAGTAGACCGTGCCGAGATTGTTAATTGCTTCGGCATACTTCGGGTCGAGCTTGGCGGCCTGCTCGTACTGCTTGCGCGCTTGGGAGAGCGAGGCCATCTGGTGATAGGCGATGCCGAGTTTGTTGGCGAGGACTGGAGAGCGCGAGGCGCCGTCGCGGTAGACTTCAGCGGCTTCGCGATACATCTTGCGCGCCATGAAAATATCACCCCGCTGCTCGGCGGTGAGCACCGGCTTCATAGCGGCGGGTTCGCGCGCGGGCAGACGGAGACCGTCGTTGCTTGGCTGTTGCCCCAGGAGGACCATGGCCGCCACGGCCCAGAGGGAGGGAAACGATAAACGCATGTGTTGACCTCCTTTGCCCACAGTGTAACTCCAAACGAAGACGATTAGTTGCCGCCGTTGCGCTTGAACCAGTCGCCGATACGGCCGAACATCCCCTTCTTCTCTTCGGCTGCCGCAGGTTTCGGAGCCTCGGTTGGGGGCGGTTCTTGGCGCGCTACGACAGGACGGCGTGGACGCACCTTCACCGGCTCGGCGGACTGTTTGGCGGAAGCGGTCTCGGTTTGCGCGGTGCGCTCCGCCGGAGCGTCCCAGCTTGCGACCTGGGTGGCTCCCCTGCCCCCGGAAACTCCCGTCGGCTGCGTGCCGGTAACGAATACCTCACTACGAGCGGTCGACGCGCCCGATTGCGAGAGTAGCCCACTTGAGGGATCGACGTCCACGGAGACAACCCCATCTGGCATTGCGAACGGCGCGGCGCCGCGGTAGTCACGGTGTCCATGCGCGCGTTTCATGAACTCCGCCCAGACCGGCAGCGCCGAATGCGCGCCTTCGAGTTTTAACTCTTCGTTGTCGTCGAATCCGACCCAAACGGCGCAAATTAGTTTCGTCGTGAATCCTGCGAACCAGCCATCGTGGGAGGTCCCGGTTTTTCCGGCAGCCGGAAGATAGAACCCGCGCGACCGAATGCCGGCGCCCGTCCCGGTGCGAGTGACCTCCTCCATCATGTTGGTGGTCAGATAGGCGATACGAGGGTCGAGGACTTGGCGCTTCACCGGTTTGTAGGTGAATATCTCACCGCCGCTGTCGTCTCGGACCGAGCGCACCCAGTTTGGTTTTACGTACTGCCCTTTGTGCGAAAAGATCGTGTAACTGCCTGCCACTTCGATCGGTGTAACCTCATAGGCGCCGAGTGCGATGGATGGCGTGGCGCGGATCTGAACATTCATCCCGGCGTTCTTGGCGAGTTTTGCGACCTCGCCATATCCCACTGCTTCGGCCAATTTGACCGCGGGGATGTTCAGCGACTTCGCGAGCGCTGTGCGAAGCGTCACGTTTCCAAAGTAGTGATCGCCGTGATTGCCGGGCTCGTAGGCCTTCCCGTCGAACCAGAATGTCGTCGGTTCGTCGAGAATTGTCGATGCCGGGGTGAAGACCGTGCCGCCGCCTTCGATGGCGGTATTGAGAGCGGCCGCATAGACCAGGGGTTTGAAGCTTGAGCCGGGCTGTCGTTTGGCGACCGCGCGATTTAGCTGAGAGAGTCCGTAATGGCGACCGCCAACGAGCGCGCGAACTTCTCCGCTAGTCGCATCGATTGCTACGAGAGCGACCTGCGCACCGCCAGGATTTTGCTTCTTGCGCTTGGCGAGCGCCTTGTCGACCTCCGCCATTCCGACGCGAACGGCTTCGATGGCGTCGTGTTGCAGGTCGCGGTCCAGCGTCGTATAGACGCGATAGGAGCGGCTGGTGAAATCGTGATCGGCGAGTTGCTCGTGAAGAAAGTCGGTGACCAGATCGACGAAGTATGGGGTGTCGCCGGTGTCGGCGCCTCCCTTGACGACGTTTAACTCGGCGGCGGTGGCTTCGGCGTATTCCTTGGCCGAGATGTAACCGTTGTCGCGCATCAACTGAAGGACGACGTTGCGGCGCGCCTTGGCTCGGTCTGGCCAACGAATCGGATTCGTGTAGCTGGGCCGCTGGATCTGTCCCGCAAGGGTTGCGGCTTCTGGAAGGGTCAGCGAGCGGACATCCTTGCCGAAGTAGACCTGCGAGGCCTCGCCCAGGCCTCGGATGGCGAAACTGCCACGGCGACCGAGGTCGACCATGTTGGCGTAGTGTTCGAATATCTGCTGCTTGGTGAGCTTGTGTTCGAGGATGACCGTGATAACCGACTCTTCGATCTTGCGCGTCCAATTCTTGTCAAGCGTGAGCCAGAAGTTGCGGGAGAGCTGCATCGAAAGCGTCGATGCACCGGCGGCACGGCGGCCTTCCCTGATGTTTGTGTAAACGGACTTGGCGATACGGAGGGGATCGAAACCGGCGTGCTCAAAGAACCGTTTGTCCTCGACGGAGATGACGGCGTGGACGAGCATCTTCGGAAAGTCGTCGAAGGCGAGGACGCGGCGCTTCTCGCGTTTTTCGTCGGAAAGATGGGTGATCAGTTCGGGTTCAAGAGAGTAGGCGGTACGGGTAGTGTTATCGCGCAAGGAAACGATACTGTCGATCTTTCCTTCCTTCAGGCGTATCACGCCACCTTCATTGTCGAAGTAGGAGTCCGGACCGGGAAGAATTTCGATGGCGTCGGATCGGAGGTTGTACCAGCCCATCCGATTGGACTTCGCTTCGCCGTAGCCGGCGTTGCGAAGCGTGCGGATAATCTCGTCCTTGGAAATCTCTTCTCCGACGCTCAACTGGCGCGGGTGGGCGAAGATCATGGACGTGTCGGGGAATGGGCCGTCGCGTAGCTTCTCGTCGATTAGCGCCGAGTAGTGTATATACGTGAAAATGCCAAAAACCAGAGTCGTGACACCAACGAAAATGGCGGTGTACAGACGCCAGCGGGGCTTCGGCGCTGGCTCTTTCGGCGCCGGTGCCTTTGCCTCGGATTTTGCGAGCGGATCGCTCTTGGCCATATTCTCCCGAACACCATTTTCTCACACCAATAGCGTCGGAACGTTTACTTCTGTGAACCGGGCGTAAGGGATTCCAATTCGCGCCAGATGTCTTCGTGTTCGCGCCAATCGGGCTTCTCGCTGCCGTTGAAGTGGACCAGTTTGATATTCAGGGTGCCATGGCCATACGGACAGATGTATTCGACTTGAGGAGTACCAATCCGCAGCATCTTGTCCCAAGCGCCCGAGAGCACAGGCATTCGCAGGCGCGACAGGCAAGTCCGGCAGCGATACCGTTGATCGAGAATAATCAGGTAGATCGTACCCGCGCCAAGCAGGAAATAAGCGAAGTACGCAGTGGTCCAAGTCAGATCCTGGCCGAACTTGCGCGGCTTAAAAGTCCGGATCGCTTCCGGTTCGGGTAGCAACGCCGCCATGCCCCACCAGACGCCAGCGAACACTGCCCCGGCAATTACGAATTTTGCCATCAAGAAGAGCCAGTACTTCATACGCTATTAGACTCCGAGAGACTCGATTTGGTTGCCGAACTCCTCCAACTACTCTCAATAACGTATCGGTACGATTTTTGTTCCGCTTTAGGGCGTTGGGTCGGGAACGGCCGCAAACACCGGACGAAGGTGATACCGTATGGAGGCGATGCGAAATCGGCGGGTGCTCATCGGCGCGGCATTGTTGGTCGTTACGGTGGCGGGGGCGTCCGCATATCAGCGACGGCGCTCGTCGAATTACGAATGGGAGATGCAAAACCCGGCTGAAGATCCGCTGGACGCGTTGGAACCCGGTGAGTTTTCGTTCGCGAGGCTGCGCTATCGCTCGGCGGGCGGCTGGAGGCGGGGATCTTGGGGCACGGATGCGAACAAGGCCGAACGGGTTTTTGTTCAGGGCGTCCGGCGGCTGACACGTGTGAACGCGCGTTCGGTGGAAGAGATCATCGACGTCGAAGACGACAACATCTACAGTTGGCCATGGCTGTATGCGGTCGAAGTCGGCCATTGGCGCCTCGACGAACCGCACGCGGCAAGGTTGCGGCAATATCTGGATCGCGGCGGCTTCCTGATGGTCGACGATTTTCACGGATCGTACGAGTGGGCGGTCTTTGATGCCAGCTTACGGAAGATCTTCCCGGATCGTACGGTTGTCGATTTAGACGACCGCGACCCGATGTTCCACGTGCTTTACGACCTGAACGATCGCTTTCAGGTGCCGGGGCGGCAGTACATCTGGTCGGGTTCGACATCGGAGCGAGACGGCTACGAAGCGAAATGGCGCGCGGTGCTCGACGACAAGAATCGGGTGCAGGTGCTGATTTGCCACAACATGGATTTGGGTGATGCTTGGGAGTGGGCCGACGACCCGCAGTATCCGGAGAAGTTCGCGTCGCTGGCGTATCGGATCGGTATCAATGCCGTCGTCTACTCAATGACACACTAGCGCTCTGGGAACAAATCGCGGCGTATGCGTGTCTGATTGCGCATGGCAATGCACCTTCCATCCAAAGGCCCGTCGGCGCAGATCAACATGACGCCGCTGATCGATGTTCTGTTGGTGCTGTTGATCATATTCATGGTCATCACACCTTTGAAGCCCGTAGGCTTGGAAGCGCGGGTTTTACAAGACTCGAAGGAACTGGCGTCACCCTCGGACAATCGAGCGCTGGTTGTAACGGTACGCGACGACGGCGGCGCGGCTATCAACAACGAATGGTTCGACGCCGCGGAGTGGCCCGGCCGATTGCGCACGGCGCTGGCGCGGCGCTCGGATCGAACGGTGTTCTTCACCGCGACCGCCGGCATGGAGTTTCAATGGGTGGCGAAGGCGATCGACG